>Ga0207705_10000284_pt1 | contig 48119 bp, 41 predicted proteins | sample KBSC13metaG_FD_184314 | JGI IMG/M metagenome (GOLD analysis project Ga0207705, IMG submission 184314) | Corn rhizosphere microbial communities from Kellogg Biological Station, Michigan, USA - KBS C1-3 metaG (SPAdes) (version 2) | ecosystem: Host-associated > Plants > Roots > Rhizosphere > Soil ... | reverse complement strand
CGCGGACATGAGCCAGAAGGAGTGGAACAAGGAGCGTGGCGCGATCGAACAGGAAGTCGCGCGCGACAATTCCAATCCGGGATTCAAGATGAGCGAGCAGTTGCTTGCTCAGATGTTCGCGGGCACGCCTTATGCGGAAACTCCGCTCGGCACGCGGCCCTCGTTCGACAAAACGAGCGCGGCGATGCTGAAACAGTTCCACGATGCCTGGTACGCGCCGAACAATGCGATCCTGGTGATCGCGGGCGATGTCGACCCCGCCACGACGCTCGCGAAGGTGAAAACCGATTTCGGCGGCATTCCGCGCAAGACGCTGCCGGCGCGGCCGATGTTCGATTTCCAGCCGGTACAGGAGCGCAGCATCAAGTTGCCGAGCGACTACCCGTTCGGTCTCGCGCTGATCGCGTTTCGGTCACCCGGTCTGCGTGCGGACGACTACGCGACGGCGCTGGTGTTGAGCGGTGCGATGGGTTCGCAGCGCGCGGCGCTGGCCGGTATGCGCTATGACGGCAGCGCGCTGTTCGGCGGCTACTTCGGTTCGCCGCTGGAACACGCCGGAATCGACTACGCAATGGGCGCGTTTCCGAAGGGCGGCGATCCCGCGCCCGTGTTGAAACGCATGCAGGCGATCCTGGCCGCCGCGGCCAGCAAGGGCGTCGATCCGGCCTTGGTGGAAGCCGCCAAGCAGAAGGCGGTCGCCGATCTGGAGTACAAGAAGAACTCTGTGGACGGGCTCGCCAATGCATGGTCGCGCGCGCTCGCTTTCCAGGGCGCCAAATCGCCCGACGCCATCAAGGCCGCGATCGAGGCCGTGACGCCGGCCGACGTGAATGCACTGGCGAAAAAGCTGTTCGATCCGGCGCACGCGATCACCGCGGTGCTGACACCGGAAAGTTCCGGCAAATCGGTGTCGAGCAAGGGCTTCGGCGGCGCGGAAAGTTTCGCGTCCAGCCCCGATCATGCGGTCGTGCTGCCGGATTGGGCGAAGGCCGCCTTTGCCAAGCTGGAGTTGCCGAAATCCGCGCTGCATCCGACCGCGTACACGTTGCCGAATGGCCTGAAGCTGATCGTGCAACCGGAATCGATCAGCGACACCGTCGAGGTGTACGGCCGCATCAAAACCAACGAGGACTTGCAGGCGCCGAAGGGCGAGGAAGGCATCGCGCAGGTGCTGGACGGATTGCTGCCGTTCGGCACCACCAGCATGAATCGTCTGCAGTTCCAAGCCGCGCTGGACGCGATCAGCGCACACGAGGGTGCCGGCACCGATTTCTCGCTGGCGGTTCCGGCGGCCAACTTCGCCAAAGGCATGGCGCTTCTGGCCGACAACGAACTGCATCCGGCGTTGCCGACACAGGCGTTCGCGATCGTGCAGCGCCAAGCCGCCGGCCAGGTCGCGGGCGAATTGCAATCGCCTGCGTTCCTGTCCGAGCTCGCCCTGGACCAGGCGCTGCTGCCGACGAACGATCCGTCGCTTCGTCACGCGACGCCGCAAGACGTCGGCAGCCTCACGCTCGACAAGGTGAAGCAGTACTACACGCAGACGTTCCGGCCCGACATGACCACCATCGTGGTGGTCGGCAAAATCGACCCGGCGGAAGCCAAATCCGTAGTCGAAAAATCGTTCGGAAGCTGGACGGCGCAAGGCTCGAAACCTGCGACGGATTACGCCGCCATCCCGGCCAATCATCCCGGCCGGGTGTCGACGCCCGACAAGAGCGCGGTTCAGGATGAAGTGACGATGGCGCAAACCATCGCGCTCGATTACGACTCGCCACAACGTTTCGCGCTGACGTTGGGCAACCAGGTGCTGGGCGGCGGCTTTTATGCATCGCGGCTGGTGCGCGATCTGCGCGAAAAACGCGGACTCGTGTACACGGTCGGCGTCGACAGCTCGCTGGACAAGCACCGCGGCACCTACGCGGTGAACTTCGGCTGCGATCCCGACAAGGTGACCGAAGCCGGCAAGCTGGTGGTGCAGGATCTCAAGCAGATGCAGGACGCGCCGATCAGCGCGACCGAGTTGCAGCAGGCCAAGGGCATTTTGTTGCGGCAGATTCCGCTTGGCGAGTCCAGCTTCGGTGCAATCGCCGGCAATCTGCTGACCTATTCGATGGAAGGCAAGTCGCTCGACGAATCCGCCATCGCTGCGCAGCACTACCTCGCCCTGTCTGCGGACGAGGTGCAACAGGTGTTCGCGAAGTACGTGCGTCCGGACGGATTGGTGACGGCGGTGAAGGGGCCGGCGCCGAAGTGATGGGTTGCGAATGGGGAAAAAGGAGGCCGCGCAAGCGGCCTCTTTTTTCGCGCGCGTGACGCATCTCACGCCTCCCGAGCGCGGCAGCGCCGACGCCGATCGGCTGCATTATGATCGGCCCCAAGTTCGGTGCGGAGCGGCAACATGATCTGGGGTTTGGCGCTCGTTTCACTGGTGGCATTTCTGCTGGCATTCGCGAGCCATTCGCCGGGCTGGATGGGGCTCGGCATTTTCATCGGCTTCGTCAGCGCCATCGCCGCGGCGTTGCTCTTCATCGAGCGGCACGTCCGTGCGAGTTCCCGCCCGGAACACATGACCGAGCGCGAAATCCAGGCGCTGCGCGGCACCGTCCGCAAGAAGGACGACGACTCGATGCGCAAGCTTCCGCCGGCGCCGCCGCACTGACGTCACTTCGTCACTCCACCGCGCCGGTGCTACGCTTGGTTTCTTGCCTGGCATCGAGGAGTTCGCGATGAGCGAAGTGCATCCCATTCCGTCCGCGTTTGCGGCCGCCGAGCAGATCAAGCCTGACGATTACCAGCGCCTTTACGCCGAGTCGTTGCGCGATCCCGAGGCATTCTGGGCGAAAGCGGCCAAGCGGCTGGACTGGATGAAGCCGCCGACGCGAATCAAGGACGTCTCGTTCGACGCCAAGGATCTGCACATCCGCTGGTACGCCGACGGCGTATTGAACCCGACCGTCAGTTGCCTTGACCGGCAACTCGAAAAGCGCGGCGACAAGACCGCGATCCTGTTCGAGGGCGACAACCCCGATGTGTCGCGCGCGATCAGCTATCGCGAGTTGCACGCCGAGGTGTGCCAATTTGCCAATGCACTGAAACATCTCGGTGTGAAAAAGGGCGATCGCATCGCGATCTACATGCCGATGATTCCGGAAGCCACCGTCGCGATGCTGGCCTGTGCGCGAGTCGGCGCGATCCATTCGGTGGTGTTCGGCGGTTTCTCGCCCGACGCGCTGGCAGGGCGCATTGCCGATTCGCAATGCAAGCTGGTGATCACCGCCGACGAAGGCGTGCGCGCCAACAAGAAAATCCCGCTGAAGAAAAACGTGGACGAGGCGCTGTCCCGCCCTGACACCACCAGCGTCGAGACGGTGGTGGTGGTGCGCCGCACCGGCGGTGCCGTGAACATGCAGTCACCGCGCGACCGCTGGTGGGAAACGCTGCTGGAAGGACAAGCCACGGAGTGCGAGCCGGAACCGATGAACGCGGAAGATCCGCTCTTCATCCTGTACACCTCCGGCTCCACCGGCAAGCCCAAAGGCGTGTTGCACACCGTGGGCGGCTACATGGTGTGGGTGTCCTACACGCACGAGGCGATTTTCGACCTGCACGAAGACGACATCTACTGGTGCACCGCCGACGTCGGCTGGGTCACCGGTCACAGCTACATCGTGTACGGTCCGCTTGCGAACGGCGCGACCTCGCTGGTGTTCGAAGGCGTGCCGAACTGGCCGGATGCGTCGCGCATCTGGCAGGTCTGCGACAAGCACAAGGTGACGATCCTGTACACCGCCCCGACCGCCATCCGCGCGCTGATGCGCGAAGGCGAGGAGCCGGTGAAAAAGACCTCGCGCCAATCGCTGCGCCTCCTGGGCTCGGTCGGCGAGCCCATCAATCCGGAGGCGTGGGAGTGGTATTTCGACGTGGTGGGCGAAGGCCGCTCGCCAATCGTCGATACCTGGTGGCAAACCGAAACCGGCGGCATTTTGATCTGCCCATTGCCGGGTTCCTCCGTGCTGAAACCCGGTGCCGCCATGAAACCGTTCTTCGGCATCCAGCCGGCTATCTTCGACGCCGATGGCAAGGTCATCGAAGGCGAGGGATCCGGCAATCTCGTGATCACCGACTCCTGGCCCGGGCAGATGCGCACGGTGTACGGCGACCACCAGCGATTCATCGACACCTATTTCAAGATGTACCCGGGCGTGTACACCACCGGTGATGGCGCCGAACGCGATGTCGACGGCGACTGGAAGATCACCGGGCGCGTGGACGACGTCATCAACGTGTCCGGGCACCGCATCGGCACCGCGGAAATCGAGAGTGCGATGATGGCGGACGAACGCGTCGCCGAAGCCGCGGTGGTGGGTTGTCCGCACGACGTCAAGGGCACGACCATCTATGCATTCGTGACGCCCAAGGAGGGCGTCGAACCAAGCGACGCCTTGAAGAAGGAGTTGGCGACCGGGATTCGTGAGCGCATCGGCGCATTCGCCGCACCCGAATATCTGCAGTGGGCCGCGGCGCTGCCCAAGACACGCTCGGCCAAGACCATGCGGCGGATCCTGCGCAAGATCGCCGAAGCGGGCAACAACGAAGTTGACCTCGCCGCGTTGGGTGATACCTCGACGCTGGCCGATCCTTCGGTGGTGAAGCGCCTGTACGACGAACGCGTTCGGCACTGACCGAAACGCACCGCACCGATGTCCATGGCTCTGGAGTTCGCGGAGGCGATTCCACGGAATGTCGCCCAGGATTGGGACGGCCATTTGATTCATTTGTGGCGCATTCCCTACGCGATGCCGCAGGGGCGCGCACCCCTGCTGGCGCTGCTGGCGGCCTACCTCGACACGTCCACGTCGTCCGTGGTGCTGGACCAGGATGCGCGCGGCAAGCCCCGGCTCGCACCCCGCTCCTTCGCGGCCGGCGCAACCGAGCGGCTGGAGTTCAACTGGTCGCATAGCGGCGACTTTGCACTGGTGGCGCTCGCCCGCGGGTGCGAGCTTGGGGTGGACATCGAACGCTTCGGCAAGAGCCAGCGTTCGCTGGAAATCGCGCGGCGATTTTTCGATCCCGCCGAGGCGGATGCGCTGGCGCAACTTGAACCGGATGTTCGCGACCGCGCGTTCATCAAGCTTTGGTGCGCGAAGGAAGCGGTACTGAAGGCCGTGGGGGAAGGGCTATCGTTCGGCCTCGCGCGCCTTGCGTTCGCGCGACGCGCAGACGCAGACTGGATATTGGAGCGTGTTGATCCTGCGCTGGGCGAGTCTCCGGACTGGCAACTCATCAGCTTCGAGGCTGCGCCTGGCTATCGCGGCGCCTTGGCTTGGCGCGGCCAAAACCACGCCATTGCAGCATTCCGGACGACTGGGACCGCCGGCTGAACCGTTCCGTAGGCGCCGGAACTCCGCCACGAGGCGGGTGTCTCAATCAGTACGGGAAGTCTCCCCGTAAAGTCCGCCACGACAGCGACGTGGTGGATTGCACTCTCCGGCGCGGAGTCTCCTCCGCGCCTTTTTTTTGGGTTTTTTCCGTGCGATCATTTCCGATCGCTGCTTCGCCGAATCATTTTGCAAATGGGACACCTGCGGGCAGAGAACACATCCGAAAGACCCTCTTGGCGAAGCAACTCTGCTTTCCGTTCCCGATGACGACGCTCAGTGTCAATCTCAACAAGATCGCGGTGCTGCGGAATGCGCGCGGCGGCCACGAACCGAATCTCGCGACTGCGGCGGAGACGTGCATCGCGGCAGGCTGCGGCGGCATCACCGTGCACCCCCGCCCCGATCGGCGGCATGTCACCGCGGAGGACGTCGCGCTGCTCGCGACGATCACGCAAGGGCGCGTCGAATTGAATCTCGAAGGCAATCCGTTTGCGCCACCGCGCACCGGCTATCCCGGTTTCGTCGAACTGGTGCGCCATGCCCGCCCCGCACAGGCGACGCTGGTGCCCGACGCCGATGGCCAGATCACCTCCGACCATGGATTCGACCTCGTGCGGGATCTGCCCAAGCTTGCCCCGCTGGTCGCAGAGCTCGGCCGTCTGGGTTGTCGCGTTTCACTGTTCGTCGATGCGGGCAGTACCGACGGCTTCGAGCAGGCGCACGCGCTCGGGGTTTCGCGCGTCGAGCTTTACACCGGCCCGTATGCGCATGCTTTTGCCCAGCGGGATTTCGCGGCGGAGTTGCAACGCTGCGTCGCTACCGCACGGCGCGCCGTGGATGCCGGCCTCGACGTGAACGCCGGTCACGACCTCGATCAGAATAACCTCGTCACGTTCAAACGTGCGATTCCCGACTTGGCCGAGGTGTCGATCGGCCACGCGCTGATCAGCGAAGCCTTGTACGACGGATTGGATCGCACGGTCCGAAATTACCTCGCGATCCTCGCCTGACAGCTGCACGAAAAAGCCGCGCAACGCGCGGCTCTTTCGCTCAACCGAAACATGCGCTCAGCGTGCCGACCCGGGCTTCGCCTTGCCTTGGGTGATGAAGCCCAAGTGCACCATGCCCGCACCCTTGGCGTCCTGCATGACCTTCCAGATCACGCGGTAGGGCGTGGTCTTGTCGGCGCGGATGTTCAACTCCGGCTGCGGCACGCTGGTGGCCGCGGCCCGCAGTTTGGCGCTCAATACCGCATCGCTGATCTGGCTGTCGTTCCAGTACACGGTGCCGTCGGGCTCGACCGCGAGGTCGATCGGCGGAACCTCGATCGGTGCGGGCTTGGTGTTGGGATCGGCGCGCGGCAGATCCACCTTCACCTTGTGCGACATCAGGGGTGCCGTGATCATGAAGATGATCAGCAACACCAGCATCACGTCCGCCAGCGGCGTCACGTTGATTTCGGCCTTCGGGATTTCGCTGCCCGAATTTTCGCCAAGACTCATCGACATGACGTCACCCTCACTTCTCGAAACCGATCTTCTGCACGTTGTAACGGCGCGCTTCCGCCATCACTTCCGCGAGGTAGTTGTACTGCGTGTCGTCGGCCGCCTTGATGTGCACCTGCGGCTGCTGTTCCAGGGTCTTCGCACCGATAGTGGCCAACTGCGCCTGCAACTCGACGTTGCTGATCGGCAGGTTGTCCCAGGTCATCGTCCCGTCCGCCTGGATGAACAACGTGTGCGGTGTCGGCGGATTTTCCGGCGGCTTCACGTTCGGGTTCGGCTGCGGCAGGTCGATCTTGATGTTGTGCTGTACCAGCGGCGCGGTGATCATGAAGATCACCAGCAGCACCAGCATGATGTCGATCAACGGCGTGATGTTGATCTCGGCGACCGGCCCGCCGCCGCTATTGGTACTCATCGCCATGACGCAAACCCTCTCTTACTTTTTCACCGCCGGCGGAGGCACAGCGGCGGCCGACGAACGCGCGGCAGCAGCCGACGAGCCGGTCTCGATGCGCGCACCGGTGGCGAAGAAGTCGTGCAGGTCGTGCGCGTACTCATCGAAGTGCGCGATGGTCACGCGGTTGGCACGCGAGTAGGCGTTGTACGCGATCACCGCCGGGATGGCTGCGAACAAACCGATGGCGGTCATGATCAGCGCCTGGCCGACCGGTCCCGCAACCGCGGAGATCGACGATTCGCCGCTGGCACCGAGATTGATCAACGCGTAGTAGATACCCATCACGGTACCGAGCAGACCGACGAACACCGCGGCGGAACCGACCGTCGCGAGCAACGTGAGGCCACCTTCGAGGTTGCGGCTTTCGCGATCGACGGCTTGACGCAATGCGCGATCGACGAACTCGGACCGATTCAGCGCCTCGACCATGCGGCTGCCTTCGTGACGCTGGTGGTGCGCGGCCGCGGAAGCGGCTTCCAGCGCGATCTTGGAGAACGGCTCGGTACGCGGCTGCTTCTCCATCACGCGGACGGCATCCTGCGCGGACGGCGTATCCCAGAACTTCTGGATGACCTTGTCCATGCGCGAACGGATCAGCGCGTTGCGAATCGCGATCGCGATGATGAAGTACCACGACGACACCGACATGATCACCAGCACGATCAGCACGATGAAGTCGATCGCGTGCGCGAGCGGGTGGGTCAGGATTTCGTGGAGAAAATGGCTCGCGCCGACCTGCTGCAGGGCTTGCGCGTTGGCGTTGCCGACTGGCGCGGCGGCGGCTTGAGTTGCTTCTTGGATCATGGCGCTACCCTTCCTTCAAGTTGTAGCAGTGGAACGTTGACTGATGGACTCTAACGGAATCAATCCGGTCGAGCGTGAAGTTTCTATTCGATGCCGCTGAGGCTGAAATTCACCGGAACCAGCACGACACCGCCGGATGGCTTGCCGTTCTGGACGCCCGGATTGAATCGCCAGTGACGTGCGGCATCTTCCGCGGCTCGGTCGAGTTCGCGATAGCCACTGGATTTTTGCACCTTGACATCCACCACCTCGCCCGCGGCGTTGATGGTGATCGCGAGAACCACCTCGCCCTGATGACCTTGGCGAACGGCCTGGATCGGGTACTTGGGCGGATTGCGATTCTTGTAGCTGATGTCCACCGACGGCGCGACATTCGCGGGTGGCGGTGGTGGTGCCGGCGGACGCGGCGGCTCGGCCGGCGTCGACATGATGGATTGTTCCTGCGGCGGCGGCGGCGCCGGGGGCGGCGGCAACGGCGGCGGCCTCTCCAGCTTGATGACCTTCGGCGGCGGCTGCTTGGGCGGTTCCGGGGGCGGGGGCGGTGGCGGCGGCGGCGGCGGTGGTGGCGGAATGAACTCGACGCGCACGATCTTTTGTGTGTTCTTATCTTTCGCCGCCGGTGGCGCGGCCGGCGCCAGCAGCATGATGATGATACCGGCGTGCAAGGCAATCGCGAACGCGACCGCGATCGTGCGCCACCAGTTGAACCGTTTGCGGTCTCGAGCCGACGTACGTGCCATCGTGTATGAACCAGTCGCTGACCTTAAGGGCCCCACTGCGGTCGCCGTATCGCTTCCGATGCGGCTTCCGCAACCAAGGCGGCGGAAAAGTACGAAACGTTACACCAGTATCAGGGCCTTGCCTAGAGGGCAGGGCCCGATTTTTTCCCTCGTTGCGCTTGCTGCTGCCGGACCTTCAACCGGGTCACTTGTGTCCCAGTTGCTTCAGGGTGCGCCGGGCATCGGCGCGGGTTTCCGGATCCTGTTCGGCCTGCTTGTAGGCCGCGATCGCAGCGGACTTCTGCTTCAGCGCGAGCTCGGCGTTGCCGAGCGTGAGGTACGCCGCACCCATGCGCTTGAATCCGCCCTTCGCAATCGCCTGTGTCAGCGCATCCTTGGCCTCTTTGTGGCGATCCAGGTTTTCCAGCATCTGCCCGCGCAGGAAATCGACTTCGCCGGTCTTGGCGTCCGGCGAGGCCTTGCCATAGGCGTCGACGGCGTTCTTGTAGTCACCCGCGATGGCGTACGAATCGCCGAGCAGCTTGTAGCTGTCGAAACCCGGCTGCACGATGCCCTTGCTCATGCCTTCCTTCAGGACACCCACGGCCTTCATCGCGTTGGTCTTCGGGTTGTCGCTGCTTTGGCCAAGGTTGTCATACATCTTGGCCATGTTCATGTAGCCGGCTTCGTCCTTGATCTGACCGTTGGCGCGCGCCCGTTCCAGCAGCGCCAGCGCTTTCTGGTTCTGGTGCGCATTGATGTAGATCGCGATGACATTCTGCAGCAACGTGCTGTTGTTCGGGTCCTTGGCCAACGCTGCTTCGGCGAGCTTCGCAGCGTCGTCGTACTTGTCCATCGCGAAATAGCTGGCCATCTCGATCTGGTCCCAGCTCGGCTGCGGCTTGTCGCTCAGCGATTTGGCCTTCTGGATGGCCGCAACGGCTTCGGGATATTTCTGCAGCCGGTAATAGGCATTGCCCTTCAACGCGTCGATGTCCGCGGATTGCGCGCCACTTTCCTTGCTCCAGGCGTCCAAAGTGGCAAGTGCATTGCTGTAGTCTTCGTCGGCGATGTACATCTGCGCCAACGTTTCCAGTCCCTGGAAGTAGCTGTTGTTGTCGAGTGCGTTCGCGTCGAGTGCCTGCTTCTGCAGCGCGATCGCGCCCTTGGTGTCGCCACCGCGGTACTTGACCTGCGCGAGCCCCAGCATCGCCAGTGACTTCGCGTAGGCGTTGCTGCTGGAATCGGCGATGGGCTGCAAATCTTTCAGTGCAGTGGCGGAGTCGCCGCTGTTGGCGGCCTGCAGACCTTCGTTGAGGGTCTTGCCTTCCTTCGCGCTGACGCCCGTGTTGGACGGCTGCTTGCGCGTGGCATTCGGATACTTGTTTTCGGGTTCCGCCTTCTTGTCGGCCTTCTTGTCGGCCTTCTTCGTTTGCTGCTCGCCACACTTGTGTTGCAGCATCTGGATGTCCGAACACTGCTGGCCGCCCATCTGTGCCGATGCAACCATCGGCACGAACGCGAGTGCAAGCGCGGAACACATGCCGCAGACCAGCCAGCGGGACTCAAGCTTCATCGGAATGCCTCTTGCACTGAACACGCACGACGCGAGGGGGAGAGTGAGGGTAGCGCGGTCAATGAGCAAAGCTCAAGTACCGGACGATCACGCATAGGTGATGTCATACATCGAGATTGCCGACGCGCAGCGCATTGGCTTCGATGAAATCGCGCCGCGGTTCGACCACGTCACCCATGAGTGTCGCAAAAATCTGATCGGCTTCCAGCGCATCCTCGATCCGCACTTGCAGCAACCGGCGTGTGTCGGGGTTGACGGTGGTTTCCCACAATTGTTCGGGATTCATTTCGCCGAGGCCCTTGAAGCGCTGGATCTGGCGTCCTTTCTTCGCCTCATCGAACAACCAGGCGCGCGCTTCGGCGAAGCTGCCGGTCGTCTGGGACGCGTTGCCGCGGCGGACTTCCGCACCGGCTGCGTCGCGCGCCTGCAGCGCACGCGCGACATCCAGCAGCGGCCTGAAATCCGCGCCCGAAAAGAAGCTGCGTGGCAGCACCCAAGAGTGCTCGGTACCATGCTGGGCGCGCCGCAGCAGCCAAGCCGCAGGATGTTGTTCACTGACCGGGCGCAACTCCAGCCGATATTGGGGGCGTCCCAAACCGGTGGCATTCAATTTGGACGTCAAGCCGTCCGCCCATCGCCGCATCGTTTCCGGATCGTTCCACATTGCGTCTTCGAGCGGCGCATATTCCAGCATCGCGGTGAACACGCCGTTGTCGCCACGTTGCGCAAGACGTCCGATTTGATCGAGCGCGGCCTGATACTGGCGCAGCAGCGTTTCGAGTGCGCCGCCTTCCACTATCACTCCAGCGTCCGCCGGCCTCCACGCCGCGTCCTGCACGGCGCTCGCGATCAGGTATTCGTTGAGCGCGGCGTCATCTTTCAGGTACAACTCGTTCTTGCCCTGCTTGATCTTGTAGAGCGGGGGCAGCCCGATATAAATGTGGCCGCGCTCGATCAGCTCAGGCATCTGCCGGTAGAAGAAGGTCAGCAACAGGGTGCGGATGTGCGAGCCGTCGACATCCGCGTCGGTCATGATGATGATGTGGTGGTAACGCAGCTTGTCGGCGTTGAACTCGTCCTTGCCGATCCCGGTACCCAGAGCGGTGATCAGCGTGCCGACTTCCGCCGAGGAAAGCATCTTGTCGAAGCGCGCCTTCTCGACGTTCAGGATCTTGCCCTTCAGCGGCAATACGGCCTGGGTCTTGCGATTGCGGCCCTGCTTGGCGGAACCACCCGCCGAGTCGCCCTCGACCAGGAACAGTTCCGACAGCGCGGGATCGCGTTCCTGGCAATCGGCCAGCTTGCCGGGCAGACCCGCAATATCCAGCGCGCCCTTGCGGCGCGTCAGTTCGCGCGCCTTGCGGGCCGCCTCGCGCGCGCGCGCGGCATCCACGACTTTGCCCGCGATGACTTTCGCGTCAGCGGGGTGCTCCTGCAGGTATTCCTCCAGCTTGGCGTTAACCGCCTGCTCGACCACCCCCTTGACCTCGCTGGAGACCAGCTTGTCTTTCGTCTGCGAGGAAAACTTGGGATCGGGCACCTTGACCGACAGGACTGCAATCAAGCCCTCACGCATGTCATCGCCCGACAGGGTGATCTTGGAGTTCTTGGCCAATCCCGAGTGTTCGACGTAATTGCTGAGCGTTCGTGTCAGAGCGGCGCGAAATCCAGTGAGATGCGCACCGCCATCCTTTTGCGGGATGTTATTGGTGAAACAGAAAATGGATTCCTGATAACCGTCAGTCCACTGCATCGCCAGTTCGACGGTGATGGCTTCGGCTTGCACGCTGAAGCTGATCGCGGTGGGGTGCAACGGGGTCTTGAGTTGTGACAGGTGCTTGACGAACGCGCGGATGCCGCCTTCGTAGGCAAACACGTCTTTTTTGCCAACCCTTTGATCTTCAAGCGTAATCTTGACGCCCGAATTGAGGAACGCCAACTCCCGCAACCGTTTGGCCAGGATGTCGTAGTGAAATTCGATGTTGTGGAAAGTCCCAGGGCTCGGCAGGAAGCGCACCGTGGTGCCTCGTCGGTCCGATGGTCCGACTTCGCGCACCGGGAACAGCGGATCCCCCAACCTGTACTCCTGCAGGTACTCCTTATTGTTGCGATAAATGTTGAGCCACAAGTGTTCCGACAAGGCATTGACCACCGACACGCCGACGCCGTGCAAGCCGCCCGAGACCTTGTAGGAATTGGCGTCGAACTTGCCGCCAGCGTGCAAAACCGTCATCACCACTTCGGCGGTGGAGCGCCCCTCCTCGGGGTGGATGTCCACCGGAATGCCGCGGCCATTGTCGTCGACGCTGACCGTTCCATCATCGTGGATCGTCACCTCGATGTGATCGCAGTACCCCGCCAGCGCCTCGTCGATGGCGTTGTCCACCACCTCGAACACCATGTGGTGCAGGCCGGTGCCATCATCGGTATCACCGATATACATGCCCGGACGTTTGCGGACCGCTTCCAGCCCTTTGAGAACCTTGATGCTGCTGGAATCGTAAACTTCATTCATGGACGAATACTCGCGGCGCTGATGCAGTGATACAAACGCTTCATTATACCTGACCCGCCGATGCCTTCCCCGCAATGACCCCTGAATGTTCCACGTGAAACACGTGCCCATCGGGCAGGCTCACGTTCGGGATTGATGTGGAGGTAATCCAGACTTGCAACGGCTTGTCCGTCATCCAACGGATCACCTTTCCGGCATGCTCGGCATCCAGCTCGGAGACGAGGTCATCCAGGCACAACAAGGGATAATCGGCCGTCCGATCTCTCAACCAGCGCACCAGTCCCAGCACACACACCAAGGCCACCGCCTTGGCTTGGCCTCGGGAAAGATGCTCACGGCGCGCAATGCCCTCGAATTCCAACGACCAATCCGCACGATGTGCCCCGCGTTGGGTAAATCCGCGTTCGCGATCCCGTTCGCGCATCGCAGCCAACTGGTCGGTCAGGGGCGTGATTTCGTCCCAGCCCGGCCGATAATCGAATCGCGGCGACCCAAACTCCGGAACGAGCGCCGCCGCTTCTTCGAGTACATACGGCTCAAGACTCGCCAGGCACGCGCTGCGCATGCGGTGGATTTCTTCCGCAAGCCTGCCGAGGTCATGTTCCCACGGTTCGAAGGCGGTTGCGTCAGCATCCGTCCGAAGCAGGGCATTGCGTTGCCGCAGCGCGCGTCGCCAGCGGCGCCAAACATCCAGCGAACGGTGTTCCACGTGGAACACGCTCCAATCCAGAAAGCTGCGCCGCTCGTCGCCAGGACCCGTAATTAATGAAGGGCTTTCGGGGCCAAAAACCACCACAGGGCAGACTTCGAACAATGGAGCCAGCGTGGGAAGGTCAGCACCATCAAGGCGAGCTTCCCAGCGGTCGCTGCGGCGCGCCAAGCCGAGCCGGTGCGCCGAGCCGTCGCTGCGGGAGGTTTCCGCATAGATCAGGTAATTGGATGAACCGTGGCGGCACGGTGCAGAACGGGTGCCGGCACGGAAAGACCGGCCGTGCGACAGGATGTAGGCCGCTTCCAGCAGGGTCGTTTTACCGGCGCCATTCGGGCCAACCAGCCAGTTGGTGCCAGGCGCCGGCGCGAACTCCGCGACTTCGAAACAGCGCAGATTGCGAAGCCGCAGCAGGTCGATCCTCATTGCCGCGCCTCAATTCGGGCGTCGGGCAACGATCCATTCATCACAGCCGCAAGGGCATGACCACGTGCTGGGTCTTCTGGCTTTCGGCGCCGCGCAGCAGGCAGCTCGATTGCGCGTCCCGCAACTGCAGGTGTACGCGCGTCTCGTCCAGCGAACCCAAGGCATCGAGCAGATAGCCGACATTGAACCCGATCGCGATGTCCGTGACCGAAGTTTCCGCCTCGATTTCCTCGAAGGCTTCTTCCTGCTCCGGGTTGTGGGCGATGATGCGCAGACAGTTGGGGGCGACTTCCAATCGCACGCCCCGATATTTTTCGTTCGACAAGATCGCCGCACGCTGGAGCGCATTCCGCACGGTATCGCGGTCAATCTGCACCAGTTTATCGGCACCCAGTGGGATCACCGCTTCGTAATCGGGAAACCGCCCGTCGATCAGCTTGGACGTGAATACCACATCGCCGCGACGCACCCGAATGTGGTTGCTGGAGAACTCGATGGTGACCACGTCATCGCCGGAATCGAACAAACCCAGCAACTCCGTGACACCCTTGCGGGGAATAATGATCTGTCGATTGCCCTTGACCGCCGTTTCGAGCGCGGTTTCGGCCATGGCCATCCGGTGTCCGTCGGTGGCCACGCAGCGCAACTCGGTGCCGCGAAGGTCCATCAGCAAGCCATTGAGATAGTAGCGAACGTCCTGGTTGGCCATGGCAAAGGCTGTGCGTTCCATCAGGCTCCGCAGCGTGCCCTCGGGCAGCGCGATCTTGTCGGTGACCTCGATTTCGTCGTTGGTTGGGAACTCGTCCGCCGGCAGGCTGGCGAGCGTGTAGCGGCTGCGTCCCGCATGCATGACCACGCGATCGCCCTTGACCTGGACGTCCACTTTGACGCCGTCGGGCAGGGCACGCACGAGATCGAACCACTTTCGGGCCGGCATCGTGGTCTCCCCATCTTCGGCCCCCTCGACCGCGGCGCTGGCACGCATTTCCACCTCGAGATCCGTGCCGGTCAGGGACAACCGTCCGTCCCGCACCTGGACCAAAAGGTTGGCGAGTACCGGCAAGGTCTGCCGACGCTCCACGACACCGACGACTTGTTGCATCGGTTTGAGCAAGGTTTCACGCTGGGTACTGAAGCGCATGGTCGATCCCCGTGTCGGCTGTCTCTGTTTTGTTCTACTTGTAGATAAGATTGTAGAAGCAGGGCTTGTTGATAACAGGATTTTCTGCAATTTACATCTAAAATCAATGCATTAGGAGAGCCATTTCCAAGAACCAGCGCTCGCAGCACCAGTGTATGAGCTGTGGATGATTTGTCGATACTTCTCCATCCGCATTCTATCCACAGGCTTTACCCAGTCAGTATCCGGATCAATTTGTCCCAGTCCTGACGAAGGCGCATGTCGGTGTCGCAGAGGCTGCGGATCTTCTTGCACGCGTGCATGACCGTGGTGTGATCTTTGCCGCCAAAGGCCTCTCCAATCTCGGGCAGGCTATGTTCGGTCAATTCCTTGGCCAGCGCCATCGCGATCTGGCGAGGACGCGCCAGCGAACGCACCCGGCGCTGCGACAACAGATCCGACAAACGCAGCTGGTAGTAGTCGGCCACCGTCTTCTGGATGTTCTGGATGGTGATCGCGCGCGCATGGACGTTGAAAAGATCCCGCAACGTTTCCTGCACCAGTTCCATGGTGATGCCGCGCCCGGAAAGGTTGGCTTGCGCGGCGACCGTATTGAGGGCGCCTTCCAACTCGCGCACGTTGGAGCGAATCCGCCGCGCCAGCAGCAAAGCCACGTCGCTCGGCAGCGGAATGCCGCGTGCCTGCGCTTTTTCCAGCAGGATTGCGGCGCGGGTTTCGAAGTCGGGGGGCTCGATCGCGACCGAGAGACCCCAGCCAAGCCGCGACTTAAGGCGCAACTCCAGGTTGTCCACTTCCTTCGGATACCGATCGCAGGTCAGGATGATCTGCTGACGCGATTCGTAAAGGGTGTTGAAGGTGTGGAAAAACTCTTCCTGGGTTGCGTCCTTGCCGGCAAAGAATTGGATGTCGTCGATCAGCAGCGCGTCGACCGATCGGAACTTGTGCTTGAAATCATCCATGTTCTTGTTGCGCAACGCCGTGATCATCATTTCGGTGAAGCGCTCGGAATGCACGTACAGCAACTTCATCGACGGGTTGTGCTTCAACATCAGATTGCCCGCCGCCTGCATCAGGTGGGTCTTGCCGAGCCCGGTGCCGCCGTACAACAGCAACGGGTTGTAGGCCCGCCCCGGGTTCTGGGCTACCTGCATCGCGGCAGCCTTGCCCAACTGGTTGGATTTGCCCTCGACGAAATTGTCGAACGTGTAGTGCGGGTCGAGATTGTGCTGCGGCGTCACCACGGAAAGGGGCGCCCCGGCTTGCGTCGCGGCCGGCTTGCTGACCGTCGCGATGGACCCCACTTCGAGCCGAAGTGGCACGGGCCGTCCGGCCAGCGCCGAGAGCGCGCCCTCGATACGAGACAGATAGCCGTTGCGCACGAACTCCAGTGTGTACGTGTTGGGTGCGAACAGCCGCAAGGTGCCGTCGTCGTAGCGGGCCTGCAGAGGTTGCAGCCAGGTGTGCAGGACGCTGGGCTCGATTTCGCCTTCGAGCCGCGCGAGGCAGCGTTGCCAAAGATCGCTCATGGAAACCCGTGATGAATCGGTCCGGATACCGTCACGCCGATGTCTGCGCGCGGTGGACGGATCAGTCTAACAGGCTGCCGGAAGACTGCGCGCGCCGCGCCGCGGCACGTTGCAGGGTCAACATTTCCGTTGACGCGGCATCGTGAAAACCATAGAATTCCCAGTCTTTTTCCACGCCCGACCCGCCTCGCGCGGGTAACCCGCTGCGGAGTCATCCATGAAACGCACCTATCAGCCCAGCGTGCTCAAGCGCGCCCGCACCCACGGCTTTCGCGCCCGCATGAAGACGGCCGACGGCCGCAAGGTCCTGTCCGCGCGTCGCGCCAAGGGCCGCAAGCGTCTGATTCCGTAAGTCTCCCCCCATGGCCGGCTTGCCGCCGCATGCGCGGCTGCGCCGAGCCGCCGATTTCGCCGCACTTCGAAATGCCCGGGGGCGATTGCAGGCGAGGCATTTCCTGCTGCGCTGGATCGAAAGCCCCACGGCCACCGCACGACTTGGACTGGCCGTGTCGCGCAAGGTCAGCAAGCGCGCCGTGCAACGCAACCGCATCAAACGAATCGTCCGCGAATCATTCCGCAAGCAGCGCGAAGGACTGCCGCCGTTCGATGTTCTGGTGATCGCGCGCGCATCGGCGGTCGCTGTCGACCGTCCTGCCCTGCACGCCGACCTGCGATACGCATGGCAGAAATTGAAGGCGTTGAAGCAGACGTCTGCCCCCGGCACAATCGACGGCTGACTTGCTCCGGCCTGTAGCGCCCCAAGCCCGGATTCCCTTGTGATCAATCAAACACGCACACTGTTGGTCGTGGCGTTGCTGGCCGTCGCCTACTTGCTGTGGCAGGCATGGCAGCACGATTACCCGTCCACGCCTCCTCCGGCTCCGGCGCAGGTTGCCGCGTCATCGACATCCGCAGCGGATGAAGCCGCGGTGCCGACCGCCTCAGCTACTGTCGCGCCCGCACCCGCATCGGCGACAGCGGCTGCAGCACCACCGGAGACCGCGAGCACGCGTGCGACGCCCAAACAAGATCTGATCACGGCCAGCAACGATTTGCTGAAGCTCACCATCGATCCGCGCGGTGGCACCGTCATCGGCGCCGCGCTGCTGAAGTATCCCCAGAAGGTCGAGCGCGGCAGTCCGCCGGTGCAACTGCTGAATGATTCGACCGCGACGTACTACGTGGCGCAGGATGGTTTGATCGGCGCCGACGGCAGCACCGCACCGAATCACCTTGCGACGTTCATGCCGGAAGCCACGCAATACACCATGGCGCCTGGCCAGAAACAGGTCGTCGTCACGCTGCGCTGGCGCGACGCCGCATCCGGCGTCGATGTGATCAAGCGCTACACGTTGACGCGCGGCAGCTACGTGGTCGGGCTGTCGCAGCAGATCGAAAACCATGGCAGCACGACCTGGCATGGCAATGCCTACCAGCAGCTCGACCGTGTCGAACCGCCGCCGCCGCCCAAGCATCTCCTGGAGTTCTACAACCCGGACAGCTTCGCCTACACCGGCGCGGCGTGGTACAGCCCGGAATCCAAATTCAACAAGCTGAAATTTGGCGACTTCCAGAAGGAGCCGCTGCGCCAGAGCGTCACCGGCGGTTGGGTCGCGATGACCCAGCGGTTCTTCGTCACGGCTTGGATTCCAAGCGACAAGCAGCCGCAGCAATTTTCCAGTGCCGAGGTGGCTTCGCACGACGCGAACGGCAAACCGCGCTATCTGATCCGCACCGTCGGACCGGGCCTGACGGCAGCGCCGGGCCAAACGGTGACCAGTGCGACGCGGCTGTACGTCGGGCCGAACCTGCAGAACCAGATCGGGAAAGTCGCCCCCGGCCTCGACCTGACGGTCGATTACGGCTGGTCGACCGTGATCGCCCAGCCGATGTTCAAACTGCTGTCGTTCCTGCACCGGCTGGTCGGCAACTGGGGGCTCGCGATCATCGTGCTGGTGTTGCTGATCCAGGCGGTCACGTACAAATTGACCGAGGCGCAGTTCAAGGCCGGTGCACGCATGCGCAAGCTGCAGCCGCGGCTGAAGGCGCTGAAGGAACGCTTCGGCGACGACAAGCAGAAGTACCAGCAGGCGATGATGGAGCTGTACAAGAAGGAGAAGATCAATCCGATGGCGGGTTGCCTGCCCAACCTGATCATCCTGCCAATCTTCTTCGCGCTGTATTACGTCCTGATCTTCAGCGTCGAGCTGCGCCACGCCTCGTTCCTGTGGGTGCCGGACCTGTCTGCCGCCGATCCGCTGTTCATCCTGCCGATCCTGTACGCGCTGGCGATGCTGGGTTCGCAGTTCCTGACGCCGATGCAGGGCATGGACCCGACCCAGGCCAAGGTGATGAAGGCGATGCCGTTGTTGTTCGCGGTGTTGTTCTTCTTCTTCCCGGCGGGCCTCACCCTTTATTACGTGGTGCGCCAGGTCTGCATGCTCGGCCAGCAGTGGTACATCACCCGCAAGTTCGATCGGGCCGACGCGCGCGCACGGTCCTGATCGCGCAGGCAGACGCATGCCGTCCGCAAGCGACACCATCGTGGCCATCGCGACCCCGCCGGGACGCGGTGGCATCGGCGTGGTGCGAATTTCCGGCAGCCAAGCGCGCGCGATTGCCAAAACGTTGTGCGGCATCGAGCCCGAACCGCGCCGCGCGCAACTGGCCGCCTTCACCGCGGCTGACGGCAGCGCCATCGACCGCGGCCTCGCGTTATTTTTTGCCGCACCGCATTCCTTCACCGGCGAAGACGTGCTGGAACTGCACGCACATGGCAGCCCGGTGGTGCTGGACGCGCTGGTGAGGCGCGCCTGCGAGCTGGGCGCGCGCGTCGCGCGCGCGGGCGAGTTTTCCGAACGCGCGTTCTTGAATGGCAAGCTCGACTTGAATCAGGCCGAAGCGGTGGCCGATCTGATCGCGTCGCGCTCGGAGGTGCAGGCGCGCGCAGCCTTGCGGTCGCTGGAAGGCGAATTCTCGCGTCGCGCCGACGCGCTGGCGAAGCTGATCGTGCGTCTGCGCGTGGAAATCGAAGCCGCAATCGATTTTTCCGACGAAGCCTCGGAGGGTGCGTCGAAACCGGTGATCGAGCGATTGTTCGAAGACGCTGCGAACGGCTTGCAGGCGCTGCTGGCTGCCGCCCGCCGCGGTGTGCGCCTCACCGATGGCATGCACGCGGTCATCGTCGGCGAACCCAACGTCGGCAAATCGAGTCTCCTGAATGCACTTGCGGGCAACGATCGCGCGATCGTCACCGAGATGCCCGGCACCACCCGCGACGTGCTGCGCGAATCGATCGTACTGGGCGATGTGGAACTCACCCTCGCGGACACCGCCGGGTTGCGCGAATCGACCGATCTTGTCGAGGGTGAAGGCATTCGCCGCGCACGGGTCGAACTGGCGCGCGCCGACCTGGTCTTGCGGGTGGTGGAGCGCACGGCCGCCGTCGCAAGCGCAACCCTTTTCGACGGAACACCGCCCTCGGCCACGCGGATCGTGATCGTCAACAAGATCGATCTCGATGGCGCCCCGCCATCACGGAGCGAGTGCGACGGCGCCCTTTGCATCGCGCTCTCAGCCCGCACCGGTGAAGGCCTGGACCTGTTGCGCGCAGCATTGCGCGAGGCCGCGCTGGGTGGCGAACGCGGCGGCGAGTTCAGCGCGCGCAGCCGGCACGTGCTTGCGTTGGAGCGCGCCGGCGCATCGCTGCAAAACGCCCGATCGGCACTTGCCACCGCAACGCCGGAATTGATCGCCGAGGATCTGGTCGCCGCGCAGCGCGCACTTGGCGAAATCGTCGGTACCTTCACCAGCGAGGACCTTCTCGGCGCGATTTTCTCGACCTTCTGCATCGGCAAATGACGCCTCCTGCGCGCCGGCCCCGTTGGTGCCCGAAAACCCTTGGAATTCCGACAGCAACGGCCGCTTCCGCGGTTGCTACCGTGCGGACGGCGCTGCTACAATTCCAAAGCTCGATTGCGGACTTTTGGGCGGGTCGAAGGCACGCCCGAGGTGGCTGAACTTGGACAATTCGCTGGCCGCCGGCCGACGGCTCGCCGTTCAGGTCGTGCTGGCGCAAGTGGCGGCGGCGATCATCATCGGGCTGTTGTTTCTGATCCGGGGTGCGGCATCGGCCTTGGGTGCATTCGGCGGCGGCGGCGTGGTGGCGATTGGCACCGCACTGCTGGCGCTTCAGGTATTCAGGCCGTCGCTGGCACGAGGCGCCGTCACCATGCGGCGATTCGCGCTGGGGATGCTGCTGAAGTGGCTGGTCGTGCTGGGCGGATTGTTCCTGATCCTGGTGCGGCTGCGCTTGCCGCTGGTGCCGGTGCTCGTGGGCGCCGGCGCGGCGATGGCGGTCAATTGGCTGGTGTTGCGCTTCGACATTTGACATCGGGTTAGGTTGGAACTCAAGGCATGGCAGCAGAAGGTCCCATCACGAGCGGTGCATACATCCTGCACCACCTGACGTATCTCCAGCTCGACCTCAAGACCTGGAAGATCGTCAAGGGCTCCAGCGACTTCTGGGTCGTGAACATCGATTCGATATTCTTCTCGGTGGTGTTGGGACTGCTGTTCGTATTCCTGTTCTGGCCCGTGGCGCGGCGCGCGACCAGCGGGGTTCCAGCGCGCTGGCAGGGTTTCGTGGAAATCAGCACGGAGTTCTTCGACCGCCAAGTCAAGGACATTTTCCACAAAAAGTCAGCGTTCGTGGCGCCGATGGCGCTGCTGGTCGGGTTCTGGATCCTTTTCATGAACCTGATGGACCTGTTGCCCATCGACGCACTGCCGCGGGCCGCGGAAGCGACCGGCATCGAACATCTGCGTGTGCTGCCGACGGCCGACCCGGCGATCACCATGTCCATGGCGATCACGGTGTTCCTGTTGACGCTCTGGTACAGCTTCTACAACAAGGGCTTGAAGGGCGTCACCAAGGAGGCATTGTTCCAGCCTTTCGGCAAATGGCTGGCGCCGGTGAACTTCATCCTCAAGGTCGTGGAAGAACTTTCCAAGCCGCTCAGCCTGGGTCTTCGACTGTTCGGCAACATGTATGCGGGCGAGGTGATCTTCATCCTGCTGGCCTGCATGACGCTGCGCTTCAGCGCGCCTGCCACGGTCACGCCGGTCACCTACGCCTCGTTCTGGATCTTCGCGGCGCTCGCGGTCATCACCATTGCATTGCTGGCCTACGGCAAGGGCAAATGGATGCGCGCCTGGATTCCGTTGATCCTGCTGGTGGTGATCCCCATCGGCAGCATCATGGGCTTCCTGCCGGCGATCGGCGCGGGCGTGTACATCCAGATCCTGTTCGCCACCGCGTGGGGCATCTTCCACTGGCTGATCATCGGCCTGCAGGCCTACATCTTCATGGTGCTGACCGTCGGCTACCTGTCGATGGCGGCCGAGAACCACTGAACGACATTCCCTTTTCACCACCGCTGTTTCAACTCAAAGTACTACGGAGACACACAATGGATATCAGCGCACTGGCCAGTGTTGAAGGCTTCACCGCCCTGGCTGCGGGTTTCATGCTCGGCCTCGCCGGCATCGGCGCCGCCATCGGCATGGGCCTGATGGGCGGCAAGTTCCTCGAAAGTTCGGCGCGCCAGCCCGAGCTGGTGCCGATGCTGCAAGGCAAGATGTTCCTGCTGGTCGGCCTGATCGACGCGATCCCGATCATCGGCGTGGGTATCGCGTTGTACCTGATCTTCGTCGATCCGTTCGGTGAAATCGTGCGTACGGCTGCGCGTGCCGTCGGCGCCGCGCCGTAGTCGAACCCGGCAGCTTTGTTGAACTCCTGATTCACGCGAGAGGATTGCGACCGTGAGCCTGAATGCCACGCTCATCGCCCAGATCATCGTTTTCCTGATCCTGGTCTGGTTCACGATGAAATACATCTGGCCGCCTATCGTCAGGGCCATGGACGAGCGCGCCAAGCGCATCGCGGAGGGCCTCGAGGCCGCCGACCGTGCGCGCAAGGAACTGGCCGAAGCCAACACGCGTGCCGACGACGAGGTGAAGAAGGCGCGCGCGGAAGCTGCGGTCATCATCGAGCGCGCCAACCAGCAGGCCGGGCAGATCGTCGACCAGGCACGCATCGACGCGCTGGCCGAAGCTGCGCGCCAAAAGGCCTCGGCGCAGGCCGACATCGACAACATGGCTCACCGCGCCCGCGCGGAATTGCGCGGCCATGTCGCGGCGCTAGCGGTGCAGGGCGCCGAGAAGATCCTCGGCCGCGAGATCAACGCCGGGACGCACAAGGCGTTGCTCGACGAACTGGTGGCCGGGATCTGATCCATGACGCAGCCTCTCACCATCGCTCGTCCCTATGCCCGCGCCGCGTACGAAATCGCGTCCGCGCACGGCGCGCAGAACGAGTGGGCGGAAAAGCTGGCATTTGCGGCGGAAGTCGCGGCCGCGCCGCAGGTCGTCGCACTGTTCGGTGATCCGCGGCTGTCCCCTCAGGCGCTGGCCTCGCTGTTCGTGCGCGGTGGCGATGGCGCGGAATCGGAGTTTGCGCGCTTCCTCGGCGTGCTGGCCGACAACGGCCGTCTGCGCGAATTGCCGGAAATCGCCGCGCTGTTCGAACAGATGAAGCGGGACGCCGAACACGTGCTGCGGGTGCGCGTGCGCAGTGCGGTGCCGCTGGATGACGGCGAAGCCGCGCGGTTGGTGGAAGCGTTGAAGCGGCGCTTCAACAGCGACATCGAACTCGAGCGCAGCGTCGATCCAACGGTGATGGGCGGCGCAGTGATCGATGCCGGCGAAACCGTGATCGACGGGTCGCTCAAGAGCCGCCTCGCCAAACTCGAAACCGCGTTGACGAGCTGAAGCCGTAAAGAGTAAAGCGTAAAGAGTCAGTAAGAGCAAAGCACGAGTCCTTCGGTTTACTGACTCACTTACTACTTACCCATTAAACCTGTTTTGAAGAATCGGCGCGGTATCAGATTGCCGTGCGATCCGAGGAATAAAGCAATGGCCACCACACTCAATCCTTCCGAAATCAGCGAGCTGATCAAGAGCCGCATCGAACAGTTCAAGCTTTCCGCGGAAACCCGCAACGAAGGCACGCTGACCAGCGTATCCGACGGCATCGTGCGCATCCACGGCCTGAACGACGTGATGGCCGGCGAAATGATCGAGCTGCCGGGCGACACCTATGCACTTGCGTTGAACCTGGAGCGCGATTCGGTCGGCGCGGTGGTGCTCGGCAAGTACGAGCATCTGTCGGAAGGCAACACCGCCAAGACCACCGGCCGCATCCTGGAAGTGCCGGTCGGACCCGAGATGCTCGGTCGCGTGGTGGACGCGCTCGGCCATCCGATCGACGGCAAGGGTCCGGTCAACACGCACCTCACCTCGCCGGTCGAGAAGGTTGCGCCGGGCGTGATCTGGCGCCAGTCGGTGTCGCAGCCGGTGCAGACCGGCTACAAGTCGGTCGACTCGATGATCCCGATCGGCCGCGGCCAGCGCGAGTTGGTCATCGGCGATCGCCAGACTGGCAAGTCCGCGCTCGCGGTCGACACCATCATCAACCAGAAAGGCACCGGCGTTAAGTGCATCTATGTCGCGATCGGCCAGAAGCAGTCCTCGATCGCGAACGTGGTGCGCAAGCTGGAAGAGCACGATGCGCTCGCGCACACCATCATCGTCGCGGCCTCGGCGTCCGAGTCGGCGACGATGCAGTACATCGCGCCGTACGCCGGTTGCGCGATGGGCGAGTACTTCCGCGACCATGGCGAAGACGCGCTGATCATCTACGACGATTTGACCAAGCAGGCCTGGGCGTATCGCCAGATTTCGCTGCTGCTGCGCCGACCGCCGGGCCGCGAGGCCTATCCGGGCGACGTGTTCTATCTGCATTCGCGCTTGCTGGAACGGGCCGCGCGTGTGAACGCGGAATATGTCGAGAAGGAAACCCACGGCGAAGTGAAGGGCAAGACCGGCTCGCTCACCGCACTGCCGATCATCGAGACGCAGGCGGGCGACGTGTCGGCATTCGTGCCGACCAACGTGATCTCGATCACCGACGGCCAGATCTTCCTCGAAACCGATCTGTTCAATGCCGGCATCCGCCCGGCCGTGAATGCCGGCATTTCGGTGTCGCGCGTGGGCGGCGCGGCGCAGACCAAGATCATCAAGAAGCTTTCGGGCGGCGTGAAGCTGGCGCTGGCGCAGTACCGTGAACTCGCCGCGTTCGCGCAGTTCGCGTCCGACCTCGACGCCGCGACCCGCGCCCAGTTGGAGCGTGGCCAGCGCGTCACCGAACTGATGAAGCAGAAGCAGTATTCGCCGCTCACGATCGCGCAGTTGGCGATCTCGCTGTACGCGGCGGAGAAGGGTTATCTGGACGACGTGCCGCTGGCGCAAATCCTCCCCTTTGAGCACGCCTTGCACCAGTTCATGCAATCGAACCACGGCGGCCTGATGAAGAAGATCGTCGATAGTGGTGACTGGAACGCCGACATCGAAGGCACCTTCAAGTCGGCACTGGACGAGTTCAAGAAGACGGGAAGTTGGTGAGCGTAGGGCGGGAGCCGCGATAGCAGATCCCGCCGGTCGACGAGGCCGCAGGCGGGTTGTCACCCGCCCTACAGAGAGAGCACATGGCAGGCGCAAGAGAAATCCGCACCAAGATCAAGAGCGTTGCGAACACCCGCAAGGTGACGAGCGCGCTGCAGATGGTGTCTGCGTCCAAGATCCGCAAGGCGCAGGATCTGATGCAGACCTCGCGCCCGTACGCGCGGCACATCCGCAACGTGATCGCGCACATCGCGCAGGCGTCGCCGGACTACCAGCATCCGGCGTTGCGCGAACGCGAAATCAAGCGCGTGTGCTATCTGGTCGTCTCGACGGACCGCGGCCTGTGCGGCGGCTTGAACGCCAACCTGTTCCGCAAGGTGCTCGCCGATGTCCACGACTGGCAGCAGAAGGGTGTTGGCGTCGAAGTGATCGCGATCGGCCAGAAGGCCGCGCAGTTTTTCCGCCGCATCAAGGTTGATCTGGTCGGCACGGTCACGCATCTCGGCGACCATCCGCGCCTGGAGAGACTGATCGGCGTGATGAAGATCGCCGACGATGGTTTCATGCAGGGCAAGCTGGACCGTGTCTATCTTTGCTACAACCAGTTCGTCAACACCATGACGCAGCGTGCGACCGTGGATGTGCTGTTGCCGCTGCCGGCCGTGGCCGAGGAAATCGAATCGACCGCGGGCGATGAACTGCATCCGGCATCGCGTGATGCCAAGGTCGAGCGTGCGACCAGTTGGGATTATCTCTACGAACCGGAAGCCGAAACCGTGATCCGGCATGTGCTGAATCGCTACTTCGAAGGCATGGTGTACCACGCGACGCTGGAGAACCTCGCCAGCGAACATGCAGCGCGGATGGTGGCGATGAAGGCCGCATCCGACAATGCCACCAAGGCCATCGGTACGTTGACGCTTATCTACAACAAGGCGCGCCAAGCGGCCATTACCCAGGAAATTTCCGAAATCGTCGGCGGTGCCGCAGCGGTCGGTGGGTGATTTTGATTTTCCTTCTCCCTCCGGGAGAAGGGCGTGAAGCACTGCTTTTGTTTTTGCGCAAAGCGCCGGATGAGGGTTCGTATTGGCTGCGATGTTGCGGCACAACCGAACCCTCACCCCTGCCCCTCTCCCGATGGGAGAGGGGTTCAACCAGAGTTTGAGTCGAGGACAAGACAATGAGCCAGGGCAAGATCGTTCAAATCATCGGCGCGGTGGTCGACGTCGAATTTCCGCGCGACGCGGTGCCGAAGGTTTATGACGCGCTCAAGGTGCAAGGCACCGCGGTCACGCTGGAAGTCCAGCAGCAGCTGGGCGATGGCGTGGTGCGCACGATTGCGCTCGGTTCCACCGACGGCCTGAAGCGCAACCTGCAGGTCGACAACACCGGCGCGGCCATCAAGGTGCCGGTCGGCAAGGCCACCCTCGGCCGCATCATGAACGTGCTGGGCGAGCCGATCGACGAACGCGGCGCGGTCAACGCCGAACAGCAGTGGGAAATCCACCGCGCCGCGCCGTCGTATGAAGACCAGGCCGCGGCCAACGAGCTGCTGGAAACCGGCATCAAGGTGATCGACCTGATGTGCCCGTTCGCGAAGGGCGGCAAGGTCGGCCTGTTCGGCGGCGCGGGCGTGGGCAAGACCGTGACGATGCTGGAGCTGATCAACAACATCGCCACCCAGCACTCGGGCCTGTCGGTGTTCGCGGGCGTCGGCGAGCGCACCCGCGAAGGCAACGACTTCTATCACGAGATGATCGAAGCCGGCGTGGTCAAGCCCGACAACTTCCCCGAGTCGAAAGTGGCGATGGTGTACGGCCAGATGAACGAGCCGCCGGGCAACCGCCTGCGCGTCGCGTTGACCGGCCTGACCATGGCCGAATATTTCCGCGACGAAAAGGACGCATCTGGCAAGGGCCGCGACATCCTGTTCTTCGTAGACAACATCTACCGCTACACGCTGGCGGGCACCGAAGTGTCGGCGCTGCTGGGGCGCATGCCGTCGGCGGTGGGCTACCAACCGACGCTCGCGGACGAAATGGGTCGCCTGCAGGAACGCATCACGTCGACCAAGACCGGTTCGATCACGTCCATCCAGGCCGTGTACGTGCCGGCCGACGACTACACCGATCCGTCGCCGGCGACCACCTTCGCGCACCTGGATTCGACCGTGGCATTGTCACGCGACATCGCGTCGCTCGGCATCTATCCGGCGGTCGATCCGCTGGCCTCGACCTCGCGCCAGCTCGATCCGCTGGTGATCGGCCAGGAACACTACGACGTCGCGCGCAAGGTGCAGGGTACGCTGCAGCGCTACAAGGAACTGAAGGACATCATCGCGATCCTTGGCATGGACGAGCTTTCCGAAGAGGACAAGCAGGCCGTGTACCGCGCGCGCAAGTGCGAACGTTTCTTCTCGCAGCCTTTCCATGTGGCAGAAGTGTTCACCGGTTCACCCGGCAAGTATGTAGCGCTCAAGGAAACCATCCGCGCGTTCAAGATGATCGTCGAAGGCGAAGTCGACCACCTGCCCGAGCAGGCGTTCTACATGGTCGGTGGTATCGAAGACGCGATCAAGAAAGGTGAGCAGATGAACGCCAAGGATGCCGAGAAGAAGGCGGCGTGAGAGAAGCGGTAAGGGTCAGTGGTAAAGAGAAAGGGTAAGACAAGAACCGACTTCCTTTACAGCTCGCGAAGCGAGCGACTTCCCATCGAGCGAGCAGATCGAGCGAAAACATGGCCACCATTCGTTGTGACATCGTCAGCGCCGAAGCCAACATTTTCCATGGCGATGTGACCATGGTCATCGCCAGCGGCGAAGCCGGCGAACTCGGCATCGCGCCGCGTCACGAACCGCTGCTGACGCGTCTCAAGCCGGGCCAGGTCGAAGTGGTCGGCGAGGATGGCAAGCGCCAGTCGTACTACGTGTCGGGCGGCATCCTCGAGGTGCAGCCGAACGTGGTCACCGTACTGGCCGATGCCGCGTTGCGCGCCGACGAGATCGACGAGGCCTCGGCGCGGCGCGCCAAGGAAGAGGCCGAGCGCGTACTCGCCAATCGCGGCGAAGCCAAGACCGTCGAGCAAGCGCAGGAACAACTCACCCAGGCCGTCGCGCAGTTGCAGGCGCTGGAACGCCTGCGCCGCAACCTGCAACACTGATCGGACTCCCGAGTGAAACGCCGGCCCATGGTCGGCGTTTTTGTTTGGCGGCGCGAAGCGTCAAAGTCCCGCGTCGCGGCACATCATGTCGATCCGCCACCGAGGCTCGCCAGGTTCGATGGCTGTTCGCAATCAAGGGCTGCAGCATGGGGCCGCGGCCATGGACGATGTCCGTCCGACGCTGAATCGGTGAAGCGCTGGTCGCCGCGGAAGGCGCCGATCACCAGCCGTCCGTTTCCTCTCCTCGTGCAATGGGATCGTGCGCGTGGATCTGCTTGTAGCGACCGGAAAAGAAAATCAACGGTTGCGCCTCGGGGCCATGCGCCAGGTGCTCGATTTCCGCGATGAACAACAAGTGATCGCCTGCGGGATGTATGTCGATCACGCGTGCCACCATCTGCGCGAGGCTGTCCCCGAGCAACGGTGTGCCTTGGTGGTCATCGAAACGCGCCTCGACGTCCTTCTCCGGGCGATTGGCGAAATGCGGGCCCAGCTTGCGCTGCTGTTCCGAAAGGATGTTGATGCCGCAGCGGCCGCCCATCCGCATGTGCTTGACGAAAACCGACGCACGACGCACCGAGATCAGGATCAAGGGCGGATCCAGCGACACGGACATGAACGAGTTGACGGTCATCCCGGCGGGTTGCCCGCTGCGCATGAAGCTCACCACCGTCACGCCCGTGGCAAACCGACCCATGACGCGGCGGAACAGGGTCGGGTCGATCGGGCGCCCTTGTTCGATGCTGTGGACCATGGAATTTCAGCCAGATCGTGAGGCAGGTGGTGGCTTTCGATGCGGGTCCCCAACCTGAACAGGCTCCCCCGGGACCCAGCGCAGTCGCGGCGGGCTCCCCCGACATTCATTGTGTCAGCGCTTTCGGGCAATTTCAGGCATGTTTCGTGCAAGGAATCACCGATCTATCAGCTTCGGAGCTCCCGGAAATTTGAACTGTGTCACATTTGTAGTATAAGAGCGCTTCACTCCGCCAGCCTTTTGGCGAACCGCGAGGACCGGCCAGGAGAGGTAGGCCAGCACGTGGATCCCACGATTGTCGACAGGGAACGTTGAGATGGCGGGTCACGCGATTGCGGTTCCCGCGCCACCGCGCACCGTTTTGCCTTCGTCGCGTCGCGACGAAGCGTTGACGGTAGGTCACCTAGCATGAGCGGCCGTGACTCGACGCCCAGATGCATGATTCCGGTCAGTACAGTCGACCGGGGGCGGCTTGCGCGACATGAAGAACGTGTGCGGCAGACGTTTTCGCGGGTTGGTGGACCATGATGTTTGGGCGATGCTGAAACCGGGAGGACAAACAAGTGAAGTCGATACTCAGGAACACCCTCGTATGGATTGCGATTGCGTCGATGTCGGCGCTGCTCGGTGCCTGCGCCAGCGTCCCCGCCCCTGCGGGGTCCGCGACGTCGGCGCCATCGGCCGAGCACTACATCATCGGGCCGGGAGACGCGCTTGAAATCTACGTACGCGACAATCCGACGCTGACCACCACCGTCCCGGTGCGACCGGATGGGCGCATCTCGATTCCGTTGGTGCAATCGATCATGGCGGCCGGCAAAACGCCGGATCAGTTGGCCGATGACCTGCAGCAAGAGCTTGGTCGCTACATCCGCTCGCCGCTGGTCACGGTCATCGTCAAAAGCTTCGTCGGCGCCTACAGCCAGCAGGTGCGGGTGGTCGGTCAGGCGGTGACGCCCAAGTCGGTGCCCTATCGGAACGGCATGACCGTATTGGACCTGATGATCGATGTCGGCGGCCTTACCAAGTTCGCCGCAGGCAACAGTGCCAAGATCGTGCGGCATCTGCCCGATGGCAAGGAAGAGACCATCCCGGTGCGGCTCGGTTCGCTGATGAACGGTGAAGTCAAATACAACGTCGCCATGCGGCCCGGCGACATCCTGATCATCCCCCAATCGCTGTTTTGATGCTGCAGAGGAAGGGGGCGCGGCGACACTCGGACGGTTATCGGACAGGCGATGCAGAATTCATCCTTCGATTTGCATGAATTGTTCCAGCAGGTGATGCTGGAGATGCGTGCGGCGTGGCGCTATCGCTGGCATGCGCTGGTGCTCGCATGGAGCGTGATGATCGTGGGCGCGATGCTGGTGTTCAGCCTGCCCAACCAGTACGCATCCAGCGCGCAGGTATACGCGGATACCAATTCCTTGAACAATCCGCTGCTGCGCGGCATCGCCGTGCAACCCGACCTCCGGGGGCGGTTGGATGTGATTACCCGCACCCTGCTCTCGCGCCCCAACCTCGAAACGGTGGCCGACAAGACCGGCCTGTCGCTGCGGGGCACCACCCCGGCCGACAAGGACGCGTTGCTGGTGAAGTTGGGTGCTGCCATCCAGATCAAGGATGCCGGAGCGAAGAATCTCTACAACATCAGTTATTCCGATACCGATCCGGCCATGGCGCAGAAAGTCGTGCAGGCGTTCGTGGAAATCCTCATGAACAATACGCTCGGCGAGAACACGGCGTCCAACGCCTCGGCCCAGACCTTCCTGCAACAGCAGGTCGACGGTTACAACAAGCGTCTCAACGACGCGGAGCAGAAGCTGGCGGATTTCAAGAAAGCCAATCTCGGCAATCTTCCGAGCCAGGGTGGCGCGGACTATGCCACGCGGCTGCAGGCCGCCGAGGCCCGGTTGCAGGAGCTGGAGGGTCAGTATGCCGCCGCCGCGGCCGGGCGACCGGTGATGGTGGGGCGCGCGGCATCGAGCACGAGTGACCTCGACAAGCAGATCGCCGCGTACAAGCAGAAGCTGGAAGATCTGTTGCTGAAATACACCGACGAATACCCGGATGTGGTTTCCACGCGGCGCATGATCAAACAGCTCGAGGCTCGACGGGACACGATGCGGCGGCACCCGGGCAGTGCGACGGTCGCCGAAACGCCAACCGGCGCCGGCAGAACGTCGGGTGCAAACAGCTTCAGCGCGCGCAGCCTGGCCGCACAGGTCGCCGCGCAAAAACGCGAGATCGACGACCTCAAGAGCAATGCCGACAAGATCACCGACGCACAGGTGAAATTGCAGCAGCTTACGCGCGATTACGATGTCACCCGCAAGCAATACGACGAGTTGATGTCACGTTTGAATACCGCGCAACTTTCGCAGGACGCGACACAAGCCGGCAACAACCTGAAGTTCCGCGTGATCAGCCCGCCGATCGTGCCGCTGCTTCCCGACGGGCCTAAGCGCGGACTGATGTTGCTGGCCGTGTTTGTGCTGGCGCTGGGTATCGGCGGCGCATTCGGTTTTTTCCTGCACAAGATCAAGCCGGTCTTCCTCAGCCTCAAGAGCCTGCGCGAATTTGGTGACTACCCCGTCATCGGCACCTTCAGCTTGGTAGCCTCCACCGGTCGTCTGGAACAGCGGCACCGGGAAGTCGTCGGATTCTGCGCCGGGGTGGCCTTGCTTGCGGTGGTGCTGGCGCTGGGCCTCGCCTTCAAGGCGCCTCTTGCCAGCATGATGCAACACGTGTTCGTCCTGGGGGCCACATGAGCATTGTCGAGAAGGCAGCCGAAAAGTTACGAATGCGGCCTGCCGAACAGCCGGGGTCGCCGCAGGTTGAAGAAGTCGTCGAAGCGCCTGTCGCGCCGACGGTCGAGCGTCTGCAGGAGCAACGCCATGCAGTTCGTCGTGATGCGGCGGACGGCGAGGTGGTGCACATTGATCTGGATGCCTTGGTGCGCGCAGGACTGTTGCCATCCGAAGACGAAGCGTCCGGCCGCCTGTCCAATGAGGTGCGGCGCGCCAAGCTGCCGTTGCTGAACAATGCCACGGGCAAGAGCGCCAAGGTGCCCGAGTTCGCCGACCGCATCGCGGTGACCAGTGCGGTGCCGGGCGAAGGCAAGACCTTCACCGCAATCCACCTGGCCATGAGTCTTGCGCGCGAGCCAGATTTCGAGGTGTTGCTGCTGGATGCCGATATCCCGAAGTCCGATGTGACCCGTACGTTCGGGCTGGAGGGTTACCCGGGCCTCATGGACATCCTGGTGGATGAAATGCGCCGGCCCACGGACGTGATCCTGCGTACCGATGTTCCGAATCTTTTCCTGGTGCCGGCTGGCCAACGCAGTTCGTTGGCGGCCGAACTGTTCGGCGGACGCCGCATGGCCCAGGTGCTGGAGGAACTCGGCGCCAGCAACAAGCAACGTCTGCTCGTGTTCGATTCCTCCCCGCTGCTCGCGACACCTGAGGCCCGGGTGCTCGCTTCGCAGATGGGGCAGGTCGTGGTGGTGGTGGGTGCCGGGCACACCCGCCGGTATGAGCTGAAGTCAGCGCTGGAGGGTCTGGGTGGCTCGCAATATGTCGGTTTGATCCTCAACAAGAGCCGCCTGCCGGCAATCGAAAATCCCTACTACGGGTACTACGGACAATACGGAAACACTCAGCCGACCAATCGCGACCGGCTTCTGGGCCGATGACGGAGGGGCGCATGCGCAGACCATCGGCCAGGGTGGCCCTGTCAATGATTGTCCTGACCGGCTGGATGACCGCTGCCGGCGCGCAAGATGCTGGTATCGAGCCGGTCTCCCCGAACCCGGCCCAGGGCGATACGACAGACGCGATGCAAAACCTGCTGCCCGGGGTCGTTCCGCAGCCGACGCCCGAATCGCCCGGTCTGGTAACCGGCGTCACGCTGGGCGAGCTGTACACGGACAATTTGCGGCTGGCGGGCCCCGGCAAGAACAAGCAGTCGAGCTGGATCACCGAGATCCAGCCATTCGTGAAAGCCGCCACCGGTAGTCCGCGCTTCAGCGGCACGGTCGATTATTCGATCACGGGGTACCTGTACACGGGTGGCTCGCACGCGCATCAAGTTGCGCAGGATCTGAAAGCCCAAGGCGTACTCACCGTGGTTCCCGACCACTTCTTCGTTGCGGGGAATGCGAGTTACGGCCGCGCCGTGGTCAACAATGCGATGCCCTCGGGAGCAGGCACGTTTTTCCTGGACAACAATCGCGCCAACGTCGCAACGGCCAGTCTGAGTCCCTACTGGATCCAGGAACTCGGCAATATCGGAACCGCGACGATACGTTATACGCACGGGCGGGTCGCGTACAACACGCGCGGCATTCCCGGTGAGAGCCAAAGCGCGCCGGTCGGACCGATCAACCTGGACCATCCTAGTGAGGACCGCACCGTGCTGGCGGGGATTTCCAACGTCAACAGCGATGCGGTCCAGGCCAACCTCGTCAGCCCGGAGGGGCGGCGGTTCGGGTGGAACATCGCTTATTCGGAGCAACGCCTCGACTACGGCTCTGGATGGCCCGCAGCGCGATTTGCGATTGCCAAGGGTGGCGTCTACTGGCAGTTGAACGTCAACACCCGCCTGCTGGCCGATGCCGGCAAGGAAAACAAATATCTCCCCGACGGCACGATCGAGACGCTTGCCGCGCCCTTCTGGGACGCGGGATTCCAGTGGTCGTCCACGCGCGACAGCGTGAAGGTGCTGGTGGGCCATCGGTTCTTCGGACGCAGTGGCGAGTTTTCCTGGAGCCATACCGCGGCGCTGTTGACCACGACCGTCAGCTACACCGAGCAACCGACCGACCTGAATCAGCAGTTGCTTGGGCAGAATCCGGGGAGTGTTGTGCTGCCACCCATCAATGCGGGGCAACAAATCCCCTCGCTGGCCGAGCGGCGGGTTTATCTCATGAAGCGGGCCATGGCGTCGGCCTCCTACGAGATGCCCCATGGCAGGCTGAGCTTGACGCTTTTTGACGAATCCCGTCGCTATATCACGCTGGACAATGCGCGCGAAAAAGTCGCGAATGCCGATCTTGCCTGGCTTTTCGAGATCGGCCCATACACCACGTTGACGCCGACCTGGGGCTGGCAGCGCTACCGTTTCAGGGGTGGCCAGGTCAATTACACCCAGTTCGGCCAACTGGCGCTGGTGCACCAGATCAATCCGAACAATTTCGGCAGCCTGCGCTACCGCAATGATTCGCGGGACGTGTATTACGGCACGCCCGGCGCACACGGTTATCGGGTCAACGTGCTTTTCCTAGAGTGGACCCACCTTTTCTGAGGACGGTATGTACGAGGCGTTTTACAAATTCCAGGGAAAGCCGTTCCGGTTGACGCCGGATCCGTCCATGTTGTTTCCGAGCAAGGGCCACAAGCGGGCGATGTCGTACCTGATGTACGGGTTCGAGCAGGGCGAGGGATTCGTGATGGTCACCGGCGCCGTCGGCACCGGCAAAACCCTGCTGATCCAGAAGTTGTTCGAGGATCTGGCGCACCGCAACGTCACGGTGGCCAACATCGCCTCGGCCAACCTCGACAGCGAGGATGTCCTGCCGGCGGTCGCGTCCGAGTTGAATCTGCCGTTCGAGGGCCGCAGCAAGGAAGCCTTGCTGCACGACCTCAAGCAACACCTGGTCGCCCGTAGCGCTCGCCATTCGCGCACCTTGCTGGTGGTGGACGAGGCGCAGACGCTCACCCCGGCGGCACTCGAGATGTTGCGCATCCTCACCAACCTCGAACAGCGCGGACGCGCGTTGCTGCAGGTTTTTCTGGTCGGCCAGAGCGATCTGCGGGAAATCATCGTCGCGAACCGGATGGAGCAATTGCGTCAGCGCATCATCGCGACGTTCCGACTGGAACCCATGGAACCCGAGGAAAGCCGGGAATACATCCTGCACCGGTTGCACGCGGTTGGCTGGAAAAACGACCCGCGATTCGATCCCACGATCTTTGCAGGCGTCCACCACGCCAGCCGTGGGATTCCGCGCAAGATCAACCTGATCATGGACAGGCTGTTGCTGTTTGGTTACCTGGAAGACCGCCACGAGTTGGACCATGCCGCGCTCACCACGGTCCTCAACGAATTGCGCGAGGAAATGCCCGACATACCGCAGACGCTGGAGCCGACGTTGCCGTTGCGCGGCGTTGCACCGGCCTCTTCAACCTCGGCCGTGGAACACGAAAACGAACTGCTGGAGCTGGAACTCAAGCGCAACAACATCCTGAAGCAATTGCTGCATGAAGAGGATCGGCTGAAAAGGATCCTGCGGGGCGGGGCCGGCGCACGGGAAGACGCTGGGGGTACGGGCGAGCTGCGGCCGGTGGGCTTGGGCGGCGGGAGCAAATGAGCGTGTCCGCGCAACCCGAGCCGATCACCAATGCCATGACCGTCGACGTCGAAGATTATTTCCAGGTCGCAGCGTTCGACGGTTGCATCCGACGGGAAGATTGGTCGCGTTGGCCCGCCCGCGTGGAGGCCAACACGCGGCGCATTCTCGAACTGTTCGATGAAAGCGGGGTGCACGCGACCTTCTTCACGCTCGGCTGGGTGGCCGAACGCTGGCCCGCGCTGGTGCGCGACATCGCAGCCTCCGGTCACGAGGTCGCGAGCCACGGGTTCGGACACGAGCGATTGACCGCGCTGGACCGCGGCGCTTTTCGCGACGGTGTCGTGCGTACCAAGCACTTGCTGGAAGACATCAGCGGTACGCAGGTGAGCGGCTACCGTGCGCCGAGTTGGTCGATCGGGCCCACCACCTTGTGGGCACATCAGGAACTTCGCGATGCGGGCTACCGGTACAGCTCCAGCATCGTTCCGATCCGGCACGACCTGTACGGAATGCCGGCGGCCCCCCGCTTTGCGTTCGTCGCGGGGCCGTCGGGACTCTTGGAAGTGCCGGCCACGACGGTGCGATTCTGGGGTCGCAACTGGCCTTGTGGCGGCGGCGGCTTTTTCCGCCTGCTGCCCTACCCGCTTTTCAGCCGCGGCCTGAAGCGCGTCAATGGCAAGGAGCGGCGACCCACGGTTTTCTATTTCCATCCATGGGAGATCGATCCCGGTCAGCCGCGGGTGCCGGGCGTCTCGCTGAAAAACCGCACGCGTCATTACTTGAATCTCAAGCACATGGCGCCGCGGGTGAGGCGATTGCTGCGCGATTTTCGGTTCGACCGCATGGACCGGGTGTTTCCAGTGGGCGCCGGTGCGGAGTATCCGGTCGTGGCACTTGCGGCAGCCGGACCCGGCCCGCAATGAGGGGGATGTTTCATGTTGGACCATGTCAACGAGAAGCGCCTGCCCGGCGCCTGTGCCATCAAACGTTACGCCCGTGACGATGCCGATCGCTGGGACGCGTTTGTCGGCGCGGCGGACGGCGCGACGTTTTTCCATCGCGCGGCGTGGCGCGACATCATCGAGCACGAGCTCGGTCACCGCGCCCATTATTTGTATGCGGAGCGCGACGGTTCGATAAGCGGCATCCTTCCACTGGTCGAGATTCGCAGCAGGCTGTTCGGCCACGCGCTGATTTCGACGCCGTTCTGCGTTTACGGTGGGGTGGTTGCGACGGACGCGGACAGCGAAGCGAGCCTGACCAAGTCTGCCGCGGAGCTCGCCGACAAGCTGCGGGTCGACTATCTGGAATTGCGCAATCGCGAGCCGGGCTCGACGGGTTGGCCGGTCAAGGATTTGTACGTCGGCTTCCGGAAGCCGATCTCGGGAGACCACGACGCGAACCTCAAGGCCATTCCGCGCAAGCAGCGGGCCATGGTTCGCAAGGGCATCGCGGCGGGACTCGAGGCGCGTTGCGGGAATGACATCGACGCGTTTTACCGCGTCTATGCCGAAAGCGTGCGCAACCTCGGTACGCCGGTACTGCCGCGCCGTTGGTATGCGCGACTGCAGCAAACCTTTGGCAAGGACTGCGAGGTGACGGTGGTCACCCACAACGGCAAACCTATGGCCGCGGTCATGAGCTTCTACTTCCGCGACGAAGTGCACCCCTATTACGGGGGCAGCGTGCGGCAGGGCCGCGATGTCGCCGCCAACGATTTCATGTATTGGTCGGTGATGCAGCGCGCCGCCGACCGCGGCGCGCGTCTGTTCGACTTTGGCCGAAGCAAGCAGGACACTGGCTCCTACCACTTCAAGAAGCATTGGGGCTTTGAGCCCGAGCCGCTGCCGTACGCCTACCATCTGGCGCGGGCCAAGGACATTCCGAATGTCAGCCCGACCAATCGCAAGTACAGCCTGTTCATCAAGGGATGGCAGCGGCTGCCCTTGCCAATTGCCAACGCGCTGGGCCCATGGCTCGCGCGCGATCTCGGTTAGTCCCATGCAATCGGCGCTGTTCCTCTGCCACCGCCTCCCCTGGCCTCCGGACAAGGGCGACAAGATTCGCTCTTACCATGTCTTGCAACGGCTGGCTCAGCACTACAAGGTGTATCTGGCGGCGTTCGTGGACGATCCGGCGGACTATCGCCATCTCGCCGCCGTGGAAGCCGTCTGTGCGGGCATGTGCATTCGGCCGCTGCCGCCGTGGCGGGCACGCTGGCGAGCGTTGACGTCGTTGGTGCGCGGTGAGCCGTTGACGGTGGGTTGCTACCGCGACGGAACCATGCGCCGATGGGTGGACAAGGTTCTCGCCGAACAGCAGCCGGACGTCGTGCTGTGCTTTTCTTCCGGCGTGGCGCCGTTGGTGATGCGGGACACCGGCACGCGCCGCGTGATGGATTTCGTGGACGCCGATTCCGACAAGTGGCATCAATATGCCGAGGCGCACCGCGGCTTGGCGCGCATGATTTACCGGCGCGAGGCTCGCACTCTGGCGCGTTTCGAGCGCGCGGTCGCCACCCGTTTCGACGCCAGCCTGTTCGTCTCCGAGGCGGAAGCGGCCTTCTTCCGCGGCGCCAACCCGGACGTGGCCGAGCGAGTCCATGGCGTGCCGAACGGCGTCGATGCGGCATACTGGAATCCCGCGGACGCGCATGTCAGTCCGTATCGAGCCAACGAACGCGTGGTGGTTTTTGCGGGCGCCATGGATTACCGCGCCAACGTGGACGCCGTGACTTGGTTCGCGCAAACGGTCTGGCCCCGGGTGTCGGCCGGCTGCACACAGGCGCGCTTCTACATCGTGGGTTCCAAGCCGACGCGCGAAGTCCAGGCACTGGGTGCACTCGCGGGCGTCACGGTGACCGGACGCGTGGAGGATGTGCGACCGTACGTCGCGCATGCCCACGTGGTTGCTGCGCCGCTGCGCATCGCGCGCGGCATCCAGAACAAGGTGCTGGAAGCACTCGCGATGGAAAAGGTGGTTTTGGCGACGCCCGAAGCTTGGGAAGGCATCGAGGATTTCACGGGCCGGCAAGGCTGCATCAGCGGCTCGCCCAAGGCCATGGCTGAAGCCGCATTGCTATGGCTTGCGACGCCTGAGCCTGCGCGGGTGCCTGCCGCACGCGAGATGGTGCAGGCGCGTTTCGACTGGACGCGCAACCTCGACGCCTACGAACGCGTGCTGCGCGGCTCGCAACGCACGGCGTTTGTCGGAGCGGTGCCTGCCTCGGCGCGTGCAGGAGCCTGTTCATGAATACGCTGCTGGGTACCGGTGACGGATTATCCACACGTGTCTCCGGCTGGAAACTTGCTACTGGAGCCTTCGCGGTCGCGGTGGCCGTGCTGCTGGTGTGCTACTGGCAAACAGTGGAGTCGCTGATCGGTATTTGGGCGCACGACGGTACCTACCAATATGCATTCCTGATCTTTCCGTTGAGCGCGTGGGCGGCGTTCGATCTGCGCGATCGGCTGCGGGCAAATGCACCGGTGCCGAGCGTTTGGGGGTTGGCCGCCATCGTCGTGCTGGTGGCGATCTGGTACGCCGGACGCATGCTTGCCATCAACCTGCCCCAGCATTTTGCCTTGGTGGCAATGTTTCCCGCGCTGGTGCTGGCGTGCTGGGGTTGGCGTGCGCTGTGGGTGTTGAAGTTTCCGCTCGCTTATCTCGTGGTTTTTGCCGTGCCGTGGGGCGATGCGATGGTGGGTCCGCTGCAGGACATCACCGCGCATTTCGCCGTGCACGCCTTGAACCTGACCGGCGTACCGGTATTGATGAACGGACGCGAGCTGGTCACGCCTTCCGCGACGTGGATGGTGGAACAAGCCTGCAGCGGTGTGAAGTTCTTCATCGCCTGCGCCGCGCTGGGTTGCATCTTCGCATGGCTGATGTTTTCGCGCTGGTGGAAGCGCGTGGGCTTCGTGCTGCTGGCCATCATCGCGCCGGTGATCGCCAATGGCCTGCGGGTGTATTTCACGATCCTGATCGGCGAAACCTGGGGCGTCCAGTACGCGAGCGGCACCGATCACATGATCTTCGGCTGGCAGTTCTTCGGCACCGTGCTGGTGCTGTTGCTGCTGTTGGGCTGGTTCTTTCGTGATCGCCTGGTTCCCGGCGACAAACGCGTGCCGAGTAACGCCCCGGTTGCGGGATCTCGCACGCTGCTGTGGCCCGCGGCGTTGGCGTTGCTGGTGGTCGGGCCACTTTCCGCCGCGAGCATCGAGCGTGTGCCGGCTCCCGAGGCGGTGCAGCTCTCATCGCCCTCGCTTGCCGGATGGAGCGCGCCCCAAACGTTGCAAAGCGATTGGCAGCCGAGGTTCCACGGTGCAGCGGGGCAGTTCCGTTTCGGCTACCAGTCACTCGCTGATAGCGTGACCGTCGAAGTGTTCCATGCCGTCTATACCGGCAAACCACGCCGCGGACACAACCTCATCACCTATGGCAACGACGTGTACGACCCGAAACAGTCGCACATTCTCGCCGCTGCCGAGCGGCGCGTGGAGCTCGCCGCTGGAGCCGTCGTCACGGCACGCGAACTGCGCCTTGCGGGAAACGACACCAGCCCCCGTCTCGTGTGGTATTGGTATTGCGTGGATGCACGGTGCACGGCTTCGTCCGTGTTGACGAAAATGAGTCAGGCATGGGATACCCTGCGCGGGCGTTCACCGCGCTCATCGGTATGGGCCTTGTCATCGCCCATCGATCACGGCGACGTGGCGAAAGCGCGCACGCGTCTCGAGGCGTTCGCACGCGGCTTGTCGCTGTCCGGCATGGAAGGAACCACGCCGTGAACGAGAAGCCGCTCATCGCGCACGTGCTTTACCGTCTCGATACCGGCGGGATGGAGCAGGTCGCGATTTCCGTCATCAACCATACCGGCAACCGTTACCGCCACGCGGTGATTGCGCTCGCCGGTATCGGCGCGATGCGCAGCAGGATTGCGGATCCGACGGTGCCATGTTTGTCGCTGGGAAAAAAGCCTGGGAAGGATTGGGGTTGCTACTTCCGGTTGTGGAAACTGTTGCATCGGCTGAAACCGGCGATGGTGCAGACGTACAATATCGGCACTCTCGATGTGGCGCCCGTCGCCAGACTTGCGGGCGTGCGCCGGGTTGTGCACGCTGAGCACGGCCGTGATGTGGCTGATCCGAATGGCGCGAACCGCAGGTATCGGGCAATGCGGCGCTGGTTGCAGCCCTTCATCGCGCGATATGTTGCGGTCTCGGCCGATCTGGAAAGCTGGTTGCGCGAACGTGTCGGCATCACGCCCGGCAAGGTCGCCTGCATTCCCAATGGCATCGATATCGGGCGCTATGCGGCGGCGGCTGAATCGCATGAGCTTCGCCCGTTGCTGGGTGCGTTCGCACCGCCTGGAGCACTCGTGGCAGTCAATGTCGGCCGCCTGGACCCGGTGAAGGATCAAGCCGGGCTGATTGCCGCCTTCAAATTATTGCGTGATTCGTCGCTCGCTACGGCCGCCCGACTGCGGCTTGTCGTCGTCGGCGAAGGGGCTTGTCGAAACGATCTTGAAACGCAGATCACGCGCCTCGGCTTGCAGGATCAAGTGCGCCTGTTGGGTGATCGCAAAGACGTGCCGGAAATTCTGGCCGAGTGCGATGTGTTCGCGTTGTCGTCCGTTGCGGAAGGCATCCCGCTTACACTGCTGGAGGCCATGGCGGCCGGTTTGCCCATCGTTGCCACTCGGGTTGGAGGCGTGGGCGAAGTGGTGGTTGATGGCGTAGCGGGCACGCTCGTCGAGCCGAGCAATCCTGCTGCACTGGCACAGGCGCTGCGCGGCTATGTGGAAGACGAGTCGCTCCGCCGTCAACATGGTGAAGCAGGACGCGAGCGCGTCGAGCAACATTTCAGCTTGCACGCGATGTTGGCGGGCTACACGTCGTTATACGACGAAGTACTGGCGGGGCGCGACCAAACGTTGTCGTCAACGACGTCCATCCGCTTCACCGAAAGAAGGGAACGCTGACATGTGCGGTGTGACGGGCATCGTCAAAGCCCATCTCGACGAGACGCCGAGCGAAAAGGTGCTGCTGGCGATGCGTGATGCCATGCATCACCGCGGACCGGACGAGGCGGGGCTGTATCTCGCCAAGGGCATCGGCTTGGGCCACCGCCGCTTGTCCATCATCGACCTCAGCCATGGCCAGCAACCCATGGTGGACGAGGCCGCGGGCCTCGCGCTGGTCTACAACGGCGAGTTGTACAACTTCGAGCAGATACGGGCCGAACTCGAAGCCACGGGTGTCGCATTCACGAGCCACAGCGATACCGAAGTGCTGTTGAGGGCCTGGCAGCAGTGGGGCGAAGCCTGCCTTGATCGCCTGCGCGGGATGTTCGCGTTCGCGGTGTGGGACATGCGTGCTTCGCGCATCTTCCTTGTTCGCGATCACCTCGGCATCAAGCCGTTGCATTACGCCTTCACGCGGGCCGGCGATCTGGTGTTTGCTTCGGAACTCAAGGGATTGCTGGCGCATCCGGATGTCGAACGCACACTGGATCCGCAGGCGCTGGAGGATTATCTCGCCTTGGGTTACGTGCCCGATCCGAAGTGCATCTACCGCGGCATTTTCAAGCTGCCGCCGGGTCATTGGCTGAGCTGGCGTGCGGGCGAAGCCGCACCCACGGCGCGCCGATACTGGGATGTGCCATTTGCCACCTCCAGGATTGATGAAAGCGTCGCGGTGCAGCAGCTTCGCGCGCTATTGAATGAATCGGTCGCCAGCCAGATGGTGGCGGACGTTCCGCTTGGCGCGTTCCTGTCCGGTGGCGTGGATTCCAGTGCGGTGGTCGCCAGCATGTGCCGCGCGGGGCGTGGCGCGGTCAATACCTGCGCCATCGGTTTCGATCACGCAGGATTCGATGAGACCGCTTACGCGCGCCAAGTGGCACAGCATCTTGGCACCACCCATTTCGAGGAACGCGTCGATTCGGACGATCACGATCTGCTCGATACCCTGGCCGGAATCTACGACGAACCGTTTGCCGACAGCTCCGCCTTGCCGACTTATCGCGTGTGCGAATTGGCGCGCCGGCACGTCACGGTAGCGCTCTCGGGCGACGGCGGCGACGAGAATTTCGCGGGTTACCGGCGCTACCGATTGCATGCATGGGAAAGCGGTCTGCGTGCCGGTCTTCCTATGGCCGTCAGGGCACCGGTGTTTGGCTTGCTGGGCAGCCTTTACCCCAAGGCCGACTGGGCACCGCGACCTTTGCGCGCGAAAACCACTTTCCAGGCCTTGGCCCGCGACGACGTCGCGGCCTATTACCACAGCGTCAGCACGACACCGGCAGCGTTGCGTGCGGAGCTCTACAGCCCGGCATTCAAACGCGAGCTGCAGGGCTACTCCGCGCTGTCCGTCTTTCGCGCCCACGCCGCCGCGGCCCCGACCGAACATCCCCTCCTGCTGGCGCAATACCTCGATTTCAAAACGTGGTTACCAGGCGACATCCTGACCAAGGTGGATCGCGCCAGCATGGCGCACAGTCTGGAAGTACGCGTACCGGTGCTCGACCACAAATTGGTGGAGTGGGCATCGAGCCTGCCGCCTGATCTCAAACTGCGCTACGGCGAAGGCAAATACGTCTTCAAGAAGGCGCTGGAGCCGGATCTTCCGCCCGAGGTGCTGTACCGGACCAAGATGGGATTTCGCGTGCCGCTGGCAACATGGTTCCGCGGTCCGTTGCGCGGGCGCTTGCAGGGCGCGTTGGGTACCGGTGCCTTGGCCGAGTCGGGCTGGTTCGCAACAGACGTGCTCGATCGCCTGGTGCGCCAGCACGTCTCCGGCCGATCGGACCACAGTGCCACCTTGTGGAAGCTGATGATGCTGGATGCGTTCTTGCGACGCACGCAGGATGGAAGCGCCTTAATCGGCAATCGACCCGTGAGCAGTGCGACAGTCATGGCGGGAGCGACGGCATGAAGACCGGGAGTGTGCTGGCGGTTCGGAATGCGGGTATTTCCGAAGCAATGCTCGCGTCGGCGCCTCTGGCGAAGGCGACTACTGACTATGGGTGGGGCGGTCGTCCGACTGTCGACGGCGGTCAGCCCATTCGAATATTGGTCTTTACCAGCCTTTATCCCAATGCCGTCATGCCGCGTCATGGCGTGTTCGTCGAAGAGCGCCTGCGCCATCTGGTGGGTTCCGGCCGCGTGTCGGCCATGGTCGTGGCGCCCGTGCCGTGGTTTCCGTTCGGGCACTCGCGTTTCGGGACTTACGCAGCATTCGCGAAAGTCCCCGCGCGCGAGCAACGCTATGGCATCGATATCCTGCATCCGCGCTACCCGGTCATTCCGAAAATCGGAATGAGCATCGCGCCTTCGCTGATGTACCGCGCGCTGTTGCCGGCGCTGCGAAAGCTGGTCGCCAGCGAAGATTTCGACTTGATCGATGCGCATTATTTTTATCCCGATGGCGTGGCCGCGGCGAAGCTGGGTGCAGCGCTTGGCAAGCCTGTCGTGATCACGGCCCGCGGCAGCGATTTGAACGTCATACCGCGGCATCGCTTGCCTCGGCGGCAGATCAAGACGACTGCCGCACGAGTCGCTGCCGTCGTCACCGTCTCGGAAGCACTGAAACGAGAGGCCCAAGCTCTGGGCATCGAGAGCGGCAGGATCAGCGTGCTGCGCAACGGTGTCGATCTTGAGCGCTTTCGGCCACTCGATCGCCCGACAATCCGTGAGCGTCTGAGTCTGGCGGGTCCGGTGTGGTTGGCTGTCGGGAACCTCGTCGAACTCAAAGGCGTGCATGTCACGCTGGGCGCACTCGCAAGAGCTCCCGACGCCGTCTTGCTGATTGCCGGCGAAGGCCCGGAGGCGGCGCGCCTCCGGCAGCTTGCGTCCGAATGGGGAGTCGAAGCACGCGTGCGCTTCCTGGGCAATGTTGCGCATGCTCAGCTGCCCGAGTACTACAACGCGGCCGATGTCCTGATGCTGGCATCCAGCCGCGAAGGCATGCCGAACGTGGTATTGGAATCGCTTGCCTGCGGCACGCCAGTGGTGGTGGCGCCGTTTGCCGGCGCCGCCGAACTGATCAGTACGCCAGAAGCGGGGGGAATTGCGGACGCGCGTACCGCAGAAGGAATGCTGGCGGCCTGGCATGAATTGTGGGACAGGAAACCGACTCGGGCCGCCACGCGGCGCTTTGCGGAAAACCTCGGTTGGGGTCCGGTGGTGGAAGCGCAATGCGCGCTGTATGCGAAAGTGCTTGCCGCCCACGAATCAGCCAAGCGCATCGGGGAAGCAACGTGAGTGATGCGTTGGCCACCGTTACGCGGGAAAGTGATGCGCGGTCCGCCGGGGCTGCCCCGCAACCGCTGCGCATCCTGCACGTGCTGGATCATTCCCTGCCGTTGCACAGCGGCTACACCTTCCGCACGCTCTCGATTCTCGCCCACCAGCGTCAGTTGGGATGGGAAACCTTCCAGTTGACCAGCCCCAAACAAGGAAGCGGCAGCGAGCGCGAACAGCAGATCGGCGAATGGTTGTTCTATCGGACGCCGCCGGCAGACGGTTTGGCAGCGAAGCTGCCGCTGGTCCAGCATCGCGCATTGATGGATGTGGTGCAGACGCGACTCGCTGAAGTCGTGGACGCGGTGCGGCCCGACATCCTGCATGCCCACTCGCCGGTGTTGAACGCGTTGCCCGCGCTGGAAGTCGGCAAGGCGCGCAGCATACCTGTGGTGTACGAGGTGCGCGCGTTCTGGGAAGACGCGGCGGCCGATCTGGGCACCGCGCGTGAATGGGGCCCGCGTTATCGATTGACGCGCGCCATGGAAACGCGCGCGTTGCGACGGGCAGACGCAGTGACCACGATTTGCGAAGGCCTGCGCGGCGACATGCTGAAGCGAGGGATTCCCGCCGACAAGATCACCGTCATTCCCAATGCCGTGGACGTGACGAAATTTCATTTCAAGGCGCCTGCCGATGCCGAGCTTGTCGAAAAATACCGGCTCGCGCCACGGGCGACGTTGGGATTTGCGGGTTCGTTCTACGCCTACGAAGGCCTGGATATCCTGCTGCAGGCGATGCCGCAGGTGTTGCGCGCCGCACCGCAGGCGCGCCTCCTTTTGCTGGGCGGCGGGCCGCGGGAAGCCCCGCTGAAGGCACTGGCCGCACGTCTCGGCCTCGAAGGCAGCGTGCATTTCGTGGGTCGCATACCGCATGATGAAGTGAGCCGCTATTACAGCGCCATGGACGTGATGGTGTATCCACGCATCTCGCGCCGGCTGACGGAACTGGTCACGCCGCTGAAGCCGCTGGAAGCAATGGCTATGGGCAAGTTGGTGGCGGCTTCCGACGTGGGTGGGCATCGGGAGTTGATCCGCGACGGTTACAACGGACACCTCTTCTCGGCCGGTTCGGCGGTTGCCCTCGCCGAGCGCTTGGTCGACCTGCTGCGGCACCCGGCGGGCTGGGATGCGGTGATCGCGAACGGCCGGCAGTTCGTGGAACGCGAACGCACGTGGCGAGGAAGTGTCGATCGTTATCGTGCCGTCTACGATGGCATACTCGCGCGCTCGCGGCGCGTGGGGGGAGCAAATCGTGGCGTTTGATACACCTGCGGTGGTCTTGGGAGCAGGCATTAACGGATTGGGCGTGGCGCGCAGCCTCGCACATGCGGGTATTCCCGCATGGTTGCTCGACGCCGATGGGCGACGGTTCGAAATGCGCACCCGGGCAGCCCGGTCGCTGAGCATCGCCAGCATGCACGGACCCGCGATGGTCGATGAATTGGTGCGCCTGGGTACGACCCGGTTCGCCGGCCTTCGGCCGGTGTTGCTGTTGACGCAAGAGGAAAGTGTCAAGCTGGTTTCGCGCGAGCGCGAGAAATTATCACCGCTCTATCGGTTCAACTTGCCGGCCAAAGGGTTGCTGGAAGCGCTCCTGCACAAGCACGGTTTCCAGCGGCTCGCGGAACGATTCGGCTGTCCCATCCCCGCGCTCGTTCGCATCGGCACGGCGGCGGAATTGCCGGCGCTGGAACGCTTGCGTTATCCGGTGGTGGTCAAACCCGGTGAGCGGCATGACGGTTATGGGCGCCAGTTCAAAAAGGCTTATCGTGTGGAGACGGCAGCGGATGCGATGGAACTGGTTGGTCGCATCCTGCCGGTCATGCCCGATGTGGTGGTGCAGGAATGGACCGAAGGACCGGACTCCAGCATTTACTTCTGCTTGCAATACATCGATGCGCAAGGTGAAGTCACCGCGTCGTTCACCGGCCACAAAGTCCGTTCATGGCCGCCCCAGGTCGGCGGCACCGCCAGTTGCGCACCGGCCCCCGAAGCGCATGCCGAGTTGGCCGCGCTGACCACGAAGTTTTTCCGCGATGCGGATGTGACCGGCATGGCGGCGATGGAATACAAGCGCGATGCGCGCACTGGCGCCTTCCGGATGGTCGAACCGACGGTGGGCCGCACCGATTATCAGGCGGAAGTTGCGACACTTAACGGAGTCAACCTGCCGTTTGCGGCTTATTGCGGGGCGCTGGGCCTGACGTTTCCTGCGCCGCGCCTTCCGTCAAAATCCGTTGCCTGGCGGGTGCGTTCGGAGGACATGCAATCGGCGCGCGCGCAACGGCAGCGTGCGAACAGCGGATTTGAAGCGATGGATAAAGTTGCCGGTGCCATCTGGCGTTGGTCCGACCCGATGCCCGGCCTGGTCAATATCTCGCATCGTGCAAAGCAAATCTTGCGCGCTCGCGCGGCAAGAATGTTGCCATCGACCGAACCCTTGGGAAGCAAACCATGAGTGTGCTGGCCAAACTGTTGCCCAAGCGTCGGGCGGCTGTCAATCTCGATCCCGAATTGGCGTTGCGTGCAGCGGCCGAATGGCTGTCGCGTGCGCAGGATGCAACCGACTCCGGTGGCGTCAGCGCCCATTACGACTCCGCGAAGCACAAGTGGGTGGGCGCGTATCCGGAGACCACCGGTTACATCATTCCCACGTTCTTTCGCTACGCGGAATTCTGCGGCGAGGCCGTCTATCGTGAACGCGCCATCCGGATGGCTGAATGGGAATCCGATATCCAGTTGCCCGGTGGTGGCGTGCGTGCCGGCACCATGGACGCCGTGCAGGTGGTCCCCACCATCTTCAACACGGGACAGGTGTTGTTCGGCTGGTTAGCCGCGTGGCAGCAGACGCAGGATGCGCGTTTTCGCGATTCGTTGGTCCGTGCGGCCGATTGGCTGGTGGCGGCGCAGGACGAGGACGGCGCGTGGCGCCGTTTCGCGTCCCCGTTCGCGGCGCATGCGTTGAATACCTACAACACGCGCGTGGCATTCGGTCTGGCCCAAGCGGGCAAGGCGCTGGGTGAGCAGAAGTACATCGACGCAGCCGTGCACAATGTCGAGTGGGCGCTCACGCAGATGCACTCGAACGGCTGGCTCGAAAACAATGACTTGGAGGACAACAGCCGTCCCCTGACACACACCATTGCCTATGCCACTCGCGGCATCCTGGAAGTAGGCCTCATCGCGTCCAAAAGCGTGTTTGTCGACGTGGCCGCGCACATTGCGCGTGCGGTCGCGCAAACGCAGCGTGACGACGGCGCGTT
>Ga0207705_10000281_pt1 | contig 48548 bp, 40 predicted proteins | sample KBSC13metaG_FD_184314 | JGI IMG/M metagenome (GOLD analysis project Ga0207705, IMG submission 184314) | Corn rhizosphere microbial communities from Kellogg Biological Station, Michigan, USA - KBS C1-3 metaG (SPAdes) (version 2) | ecosystem: Host-associated > Plants > Roots > Rhizosphere > Soil ... | reverse complement strand
GCCGGCCCAAGTCGCCTGTCAACAAGCGCGAATATGGCCCCGGTCAGCACGGCCAGCGCCGCAAGGGCAAGGTTTCGGACTTCGGCATCCAGCTGAAGGCGAAGCAGAAGCTCAAGGGCTATTATGGCGACGTCACCGAGAAGCAGTTCAAGAAGGCCTATACCGAGGCTTCGCGCATGAAGGGCGACACCGGTCAGAACCTGATCGGCCTGCTCGAGCGCCGTCTGGATGCGGTCGTCTATCGCGCCAAGTTCGCGCCGACTATCTGGTCGGCCCGCCAGCTGGTCAACCACGGCCACATCCGCGTCAACGGCGTGAAGTGCAACATCGCGTCGCGTCTGGTGAAGCCCGGTGACGAACTCACGTTGGGGCCGAAGGCGCAGGAAATGGCGCTGGTTATGGAAGCGCAGGGCCTGAGCGAGCGCGACATTCCCGATTATATCGCGCCAGACGGCGCGTCGAAGGCAACCTATGTCCGCGTGCCCACGCTGGACGAGGTGCCCTATCCGGTGAAGATGGAGCCGAACCTGGTCGTCGAATTCTATTCGCGCTGATCGATCAGGACATTCCGGACGAACAAGAAGGGGCGGCCGGAAACGGCCGCCCCTTTCTCGTTACATGTGCAGCGACGTACGCAGGAAGGCGTCCGCTTTGGTGAGCATATCCGCCCGCGCGCCAGCCTCTTCGAGTTGGTGATCGAGGCCCTGATAGACGACCAAAGTACTCGTCTTGCCCGCCCGGTGCAGCGCCTGATCCATCGCCCTCGATTGCGCGATCGAGACGTTGATGTCCTGATCGCCGTGGAACATCAGCACCGGCGCCGCAATCTGATCGACGTGGCGGAGCGGAGAGCCTTGCGCGACCGTATCGCCCGAACCGATCTGACGGTCGACGATCGCCGTGTTGGTATAGCCCTTTGAATCCGCCTTCAACCGAGCGAGATCCGTCACGGGCGCAACCGCGACGATGGCCTTGAACAATGTAGGATCGACAACATTGGCCTGCAGCGCGGCATAGCCCCCATAGGACCAGCCCACGATCGCGAGCTTGGCGGGATCGGCGACGCCTTCCTTCACCAGCCAGCGCCCCGCATCGCAGATGTCGCTCATCGCGAGCTGCCAGTTCTTGAAGGCATTATGTCCGGCGAAGGAAGCGCCATAGCCGCTTGATCCACGATATTCGGGCTGAAGCACAGCGAAGCCGCGCTCGGCAAAGAATTGGACCATCCAGTCAAAGCCCCAGCCGTCACGATAATCCGGTCCACCATGCGGCATGACGATCACCGGAAGGTTCTTGGCCTCCCCGGATGCAGGCAGTGTCAGATAAGCGGGAATGACTGTCCCGTCCTTGGCCTTGAAACTGACGCTCTTCATCGGCGCCATCGTCATGTCCGCTAATTCCGGACGGCCCTCAATCAGCTCGTTCAGATGGTGGGTCGGCTTGTCGTAAACATAATAATGGCCTGGATCGACGTCGCTGCCTGCGAAGATGATCAGCCGTTGTTCGTCGGCGCTCGCGTCCATGAAGTGGATCAGCGGTGTGTTCGGCATCGCCTTTGCGAGCATCCCGGCTAGCTTTTTATACTCCGGGTCGAAATAATCGGTCTGCAGGCGATCGGTGAGGTAGCGCGCGCCGATGACGCGGCCATGCCGCCCGACCGTGATCACATCGTCAACATCGACCTGCGGATGGCTGGCGACAAGCTGAGAAGTGAAATTTCCGTCGAGCGAAACACTGTAGATGGCGTGGCGGCCGTCCAGCGGCTTCGTCGCGTAAGCGAGGTTCTTGCCGCCGTCGACGGCGATCGGGGTAAAGACGTCGGCGCCATCCTTGGTCTTGGAGAAAATCTTCCAGCGGTCCTCGCCGACGGGGCGATAATAATAGGTCGTTCCGCCGTTCAGGATGCCGCGGTCGTCAGCGGAGTCGATCGCGCGGATACGGACATGCCCCTGCCCGTCCGAGAAATAGTCGGTCACATTGGGATCGGGCTTCTCGATCGTGTCTCCCTTGGACGTGGTCGTATCGACGCGATCCACGCCGAGGCCATTCTGGTCCCGGCCGGAGAAGCTGCCGCGATTATATTCGGGAACATAGTCCCGAATCATAAGGATGCTGCCGTCGCCCTGCAGCCAGTCGATCACCCTGCCGTCATATTGGCTGAGCCGCTCCGAACTGACGCTCGTTTGGCGACCGATATAAAGCGCATTCTTGCCGTCGACGTCGAAGGCAACCGTGCGCGTATAGGGTATCGGAGGATCGTTATCGAAGGCGACGCCTCGCTGGCCACATACGATGCGCTTGTTCGATGCCCAGCCGCAGATCTGCAGCCGCATCGGCTTACCATCCTGACGGCCGGCAAGATGCGCGGCTCGCGTATCGGCATCGATCACGATCGCATAAGTCGCCACGCCTGGACCCGGCGAAACGATCACCGCCTGCTTGCCATCCGGCGACAGGCTGATGTCCCGCACGCGAGGAAGGCTGCCGAACATTTGTGCGAGCTTGGCGACGTCGGGTTTCCCCTGTCCCGCCGGCGCATCCGCCGCCATTCCGGCCGTAGCCCAAGTCGCCGCCAGCGCACCCAGCGCGGCGCCCACACGCAAATACCGTCCAAACATTAGAAATCCTCCCCGTCACGGAAGCTTCCGCATCTGGACCACAGTTGCAAGTGCCATTTGCCCCCGTTTCGGTTGCTATGGTCGTGCAAAAGCGCAGTTTTTTCCGAACAAGCGGCAAGGTACATGCATAGACGCGCAAAGGGCGCCGTCATGTTCGAATCCTATTCGGCGATGTTCATCGTGGTGCGGAGGAACTTGTCGGCCTGATCGAGCATGGTCGCGCGCGCGGTCGGGTCCTCCAGCTGGTGATCGAGGCCTGGGAACACGACCAGAGTGCTTCGCTTGCCCGCACGACGCAATGCGGCATCCATCTCCCGGGATTCTGCGACTCCCACATTAAGATCGTGATCGCCGTGGAACAGCAATACCGGCGCGATTATCCGATCCGCGTGGCGTGCAGGGGAGCCTTCCGTGACGATGGAACCCGAGCCGACCTGCTCCGCCACGACATTCGAATTGGTGTAACCCCTGGCTTCGTTCTTCAATCTGCTCAGATCGGTCACTGGCGCGATGGCGACGATCGCCTTGAACAAATTGGGATCGACCACGTTCGCTTGGAGCGCCGCATATCCACCATAAGACCACCCGACGATCGCCAGCTTGGCAGGATCGGCGATGCCTTCCTTCACCAGATAGCGTCCCGCATCGGAAATATCGCCCATCGCAGTCCGCCAGTTGTGATACGCGTTTTGCGCGAGGAAAGCGTCGCCGTAGCCGCTCGAGCCGCGATATTCGGGCTGGATCACCGCATATCCGCGCGCCGCGAAGAACTGGACCAGCCAGTCAAAACCCCATCCGTCACGATAATCCGGGCCGCCATGCGGCATGACGATTGCGGGCAGATGCTTGGTCGCCCCGCCGACCGGCATCGTCAGATAGGCAGGGATGGTGGTGCCGTCGCTTGCTTTAAAGGCGATGTGCTGCATCGGGGCCATTGTTATATTCGCGAGTTCCGGTCGCGCCTTGACCAGTTCGCCAAGCTGATGGGTGCCTTTGTCGTAAAGGTAATAATGGCCGGGGTCGGTGTCGCTGTCCGCGAGCACCAGCAATTTCTGTTCATCGGAACTTGCACCGAGGAAAGCGATGTTCGGCGTTTTCGGGATTGCGCGCGACAAAGCGGCGCTCAACTTTTTATATTCCGGGTCGAAATAGTCGAGCTGCCGTCGGTCGGTCAGATAATCTGCACCGATGACCCGTCCATGACGACCGATCGTAATAACGTCCTTGACGTCAACCTCGGGATTGCTCGCTACGAGATCGGCCTTGAAACTACCGTCAAGCGCGACACTGTAGATAGCGTCCCGGCCATTCAGCGTCTTGACCGCGTAGGCGACATTGCGCGTACCGTCGACGGCGATCGGCCTGAATGCGCTCTCGCCGGGCTTGATGTGGGAGAATTGTCGCCACTGTTTATTATCTGCCTGCCGGTACATGTAGCTGACCCCACCGGTCAAAATACCGTCGGGCCCGGTATCGTCCGTCCAGCGCATCCGGACATTGCCCTGCCCATCGGAGAGGTAATCCGCTTCTCCCTTTGTCGCACGTTCGACCATGGTCCCGCGGCCGGTCGCCGCATCGACGCGATCAACACCAATCCCGTCATCGCCTCCTCCGAGCAAGGTGCCGGTCGACTTCGTCGGCACATAATCCCGGGTCATGAGCACGGTACCGTCGCCCGGCCCCCAATCGATGATACGCCCGTCGAACTGGCTGACACGGAGGGCGTCGATACCGGGTCGACGGCCAAGATAAGCCTGGTTCTTGCCCTGATCGTCGATCGATACCGTCCGCGTGAAGGGGACTGGAGGGTCGTAATTGAACACCACACCGACTTCACGGCAGACGACCCTGCTGTTCGAAGCCCAGCCGCACTCATCCACGTCCAATGGAGGGCTCACCTTGGCGATTGGATGCAGGTCGCCCTTCTCGATATTGATGATTGCGACCAGTGTGTCCCGGCCAACGCCAGGCGTCACCAACACGACCTGCTTCCCGTCAGGCGAGATACTGATGTCGCGAACTTGCTCTCGCGCCCCGAACAAGGTCGCGAGTTTAGATGGAGGCATTATGTGATTGGCAGTGCCCTCGGTCTCCGCTGCGGCGCCCATGCCCGGCGCAACCGCCATCAACAACGTTGCCGCCCGCAAGATCGATTTCATTCCGCACTCCCCCTTGTTGCTGACAAGATTGAACAAAATCCAGCCGGTAGCAACCGGCGTTGCCACCATTTTGACAAGCTGCCATGGGGCGCCTTCGCGCACTGCTGGAGGACCCGTGACCCGTCGCCAACCTGCCGAATGGATGCCCCACGATGCGGTCTGGATCGGCTTTCCCAGCCATCCCGAACTGTGGGAGCACGACCTCGCCCCCGCCCGCGCGGAAGTGGCGGCATTTGCGCGCGCGGTGCATGCGGGCGGACGTGGCGAGCAGGTGATCCTTGTCACGGCCGACGAAGCATCGGCTGAGGCGGCGGGACGGCTGGCGGGCGACGCCGCGGAGATACAGGTGCAGCCCTTCGGCGATATCTGGCTGCGCGATACCGGCGCAATCATCATCACGGGGCCCGGTCGCCGCGCGGCGCGTTTCGGCTTCAATTGGTGGGGCGGGAAATATCATCTTCCCGGCGATGAGGGCGTCGGCGCCCGCCTCGCCGAGGCGGCGGGTTTCGCGGTCGACACTCATGATTGGGTGCTGGAGGGCGGTGCGATCGACGTCGATGGCACCGGCCTGGCGGTCACTACCGAGCAATGCCTGCTCAACCCTAATCGTAATCCCGGCATGCTGCGCGAGGATATGGAACGGGGGCTCAAAGGCGGCCTCGGTATCGATCGGCTGCTGTGGCTGGGCGACGGGCTGGCGAACGACCACACCGACGGCCATGTCGACAATCTCGCGCGCTTCGTCGCGCCGGGACGGCTGGCCTTGCCCGAACCTGCTGGCAAGGGCGATCCCAACGCCTATATCTATCAGGATGCCGCCGCACGCGCGCACGCCTTCGGCGTGGAGGTGGTGCCCCTGCCCTCGCCCGGACTCGTCGAAGTCGACGGCGAGGCTATTCCGGCTTCCTACATGAACTTCTACATCGGCAATGCGGCGATCGTGGTGCCGCAATATGGTGCCCCCAACGATGCCGCCGCAGTAGCCGCCATCGGCGCGCTCTTTCCCGGGCGCGTTGCGATCGGGCTTCGGGCGGACCATATCCTGACCGGCGGGGGAAGCTTCCACTGTATCAGCCAGCAGGTGCCGAGCGCATGACCGAACTGACCGTTGCCGCGATCCAGCTCGCCTTCGGCGAGGATATCGACGCCAACATTGCGAAGGTCGCGGAGTACGTGCGCGAAGCCGCACTCAAAGGCGCGCAGGTGATATTGCCGCCCGAATTGTTCGAAGGGCCCTATTTCTGCCGGGTCGAGGACGAGAGCCTGTTCGCCAACGCAAAACCAACCTCCGAACATAAGGCGGTGCAGGCGATGCAGAAGCTCGCCGCCGAACTCAAAGTCTCGATCCCGACCAGCTTCTTCGAGGCTGACGGGCCCCACCATTATAATTCGCTCGCGATGATCGGGCCTGACGGCAAGATCCAGGGCGTCTACCGCAAGAGCCATATTCCCGATGGCCCGGGCTATGAGGAGAAATTCTATTTCCGGCCGGGAAATACCGGCTTCAAGGTGTGGAATGGACCGGGCACGACGCTCGGCGTCGGCATCTGCTGGGACCAATGGTATCCCGAGACCGCGCGCGCGATGATGCTGATGGGCGCCGATATCCTCTTCTATCCCACCGCGATCGGCAGCGAGCCGCATGACGAAGGTCTCGACACGGCACGACTGTGGCGGCGCGCGATGGTCGGCCACGCCGTTTCGAACGTCGTTCCGGTGGTCGCCGCCAATCGCGTCGGCACCGAACACGGCCAGACCTTTTACGGCACCAGCTTCATCACAGACGAGCGCGGCGACATCGTGGCCGAGCTCGGCCGCGAGGAAGAAGGCGTGATCACCGCCACGCTCGATCTTGACCGCGTCAAGCGCCACCGCGCCGCCTTCGGCTTCTTCCGCGACCGCCGGCCCGAGCTTTACGGCCGGCTGGTGCAGGATATCTGATGGAGCGGATCGCCTGGCTCAACGGCGACTTCGTCCCGCTCGCGGAGGCCAGGATCTCGGCACAGGATCGCGGCTTCCTTTTTGCGGACGGCATCTACGAATTCACCGCGGTGCTCGATGGAAAATTGGTCGATAGCGAAGCACATCTGGCGCGGTTCGAACGATCCGCAGCCGGGCTCGGCCTTCGTTTGCCGATGCAAACAGATCAGATCGAGGCGCTTCAGGGGGAACTGATCGCGCGCAACCGCCTCGATCAGGGCGGCATCTACTTCCAACTCACCGGTGGACCCGCCGAGCGCGACTTCCTCGCCGCTTCAACCAGCCCCACGCTCTTCATGTTTACCCAGGCGAGCGACGTGCTGGATCGGCCGGCGGCGAAGACGGGTATCGCGATCAAGACGGTGGTTGATCCTCGCTGGGCTCGACGCGACATCAAGAGCATCATGCTGCTCGGGCAGGTTCTTGCGAAACGGGAAGCGGCCGCCGCCGGCGCCCAGGAGGCGTGGCTGGTCGACGATGGAGGCTTCGTCACCGAAGGCGCCTCGTCGAGCGCATTGATCGTCACCGCCGACGGCACGCTGGTAACGCGCCCCAACAGTCAGGCGATTCTCCCCGGCTGCACCCGCAAGGCGGTGCTGGCCATCGCCGAACGTGACGGCGTTAAGGTGGACGAGCGCCTGTTCACCGTCGCCGAGGCGCTCGCTGCGCGCGAGGCGATTCTGACCAGCGCGTCGAACTTCGTGCTGGCGGTGGTCCGGATCGATGGACAGCCAGTCGGCGACGGCAGGCCCGGGCCGATCGCTCGGCGATTGCGCGAACTCTATATCGAGGCGGCGCGCCAAGGGTGACTTACTTTTATGCGATCGGGCTCGGATCAAACCGCAGCCACGGACGCTATGGCAGGCCGACGCAGGTGTTGGCCGCCGCTTTGACGCTGCTCCAGCCCATCGCCGCCTCGCCCGTAATAGAAACGGCGCCGGTCGGGCCTTCGTCGCGCCGCTTCGCAAACGCGGCAGCGCTGATCGGATCCCCGCTTGAGCCCCCCGCTATGCTCGCGACACTCAAAGCCATCGAGCGGGATTTCGGGCGACGGCTCGGCCGGCGTTGGGGAGAGCGCGTACTCGACCTCGACATCCTGCTCTGGTCAGGCGGGCGGTGGTCGACCCGCAGCCTGACCATTCCTCATGCCGAACTTACCCGCCGCGCCTTCGCGCTCGCACCGCTAACCCGAATCGCACCGGCATGGCGCATCTCCGAAAAAGGCACGGTGCGTCAGCATGCGGCGCGGTTGACCCGGGCTCGCCCCACCCATAGGAGCGGTCGCGGTCGGGTCCGTAGCTCAGTTGGTAGAGCAAGCGACTTTTAATCGAGAGGTCCCGGGTTCGAGTCCCGGCGGACCCACCACTCTCGCTGCAGCCATCGCTCCACTAGTCGCGCTCCGCGTGACCGAGCGCCCATTGGAACGAGTCGCTCTCTGCGGCTTCAAACGCTTGAGACAACATTGCGGCAGCGTGTCCGATCTTCGCATCAGCCGTGCCGATGCCGCCGGATTGCGGGGATGACGCAGCTCGCGCGAAAGCTTCCCGGCTCAAACTCAATTCCGGGCACTCCCGCCGCGCCGCGTTTAGTAGCATCACGCCATAATAAAGGCGGCTGACCTGCCGCATCAATTCCAGCCTGGCGCGTTCGGCCGGCTCCGGCTCGCGCCCGAAATAAGCGGCGAGGATAGCCGCGCAATCACTTTCAGTCTGGCCGAAGAAGTTCACGATTGTCCCCAGGTCGTGATAGCGATCGGCAGCGAACGCACACTCCCAGTCCACAAACCAGGCACGGGAATCGGCAATCAGAATATTGTTCGGATTGAGATCGTTGTGACTGGATACGATGTCCTCCGGCGAGGGCTGGCAGACGGGCCGAACGGTTTCGATCAAGGCGGTCATCCGGTCCGAAAACTCTACCGGTATCGTCCCCGAGGCGCCGAAATGGCCGAGCAGCAAAGCCATCGCGTCGAGGAATGGCATCAATGGCGGAAAAAGGGGCGTCGCGTGAAGCTTACGCAAGGTGGTAGCGAGCGCCGTCAGTTTTTGAGCGCGGCGGATTTGATCGTCCACCGCCTTGAAAACGGAGACGGAAACGCGATCGCCAACATCTGCATATAGCAAGCGGGGCGCGACTTCAGCCTGTGAGGCGATTGCATGGCAGGCATATTGCCGAGCTGGATCGCGAAAGCCGTCACCTGGGCAATCCAGCCGCAGGACATATGGCTGCCCTCCGACTTCAGCTTTCAATACAATCGCGCCCGAAGCGCCGTTGGTAAGGCGGGCGATCGATTGAGGCTCGGCAGCGGTGGTCACGGCAAGCAAGGCGGCTTGGACCCGGCCCAGCCGGTCTGGCGGCACGAGCTGCGCAAAGCCTGAATCTGCGGCGAAAGCGGTCTTGGCGAGAAACTGCGCGTGCGCCCTCACATCCTCTGGCCATAGTGCAATTCTGTTCAGAAAGGCACCCGCATCGCCGGCGAACAACGCACGCACCGCCTCTTCGAAACCGGGATAATTGCCGGCTATGACGGTGATAAAGCGATGCAACGACTCTTGCGCCAAGCGCCGCGCGCCCGCTTCCGCACCATCACGCTGCGCCTCGCTGATCAGCCTGCGCAACGAAGCCGAGGCGCCGCCGCGCTGGCTCGATAGCCACTCCCACTGCCGTGGCAACAAGGTCACTTCGCGCGCGACAACGCCCAGCTTGGGCCGACCGCGTGCCACCGCCGGCGTTTCTTCCGACACCGGCGTCAGTCGCGCACGTATCTCGGCGTCACTGCCTCGCAGGTCGAGTTCAACTGTTCGACTCGATTCGCGATCGAAGACGAGCACGGGCTGATCGCTTTCGGAGAGATGGCGCCTGACTTCGAGCGCAACATCGATTGGATCTCCAGCCGCGAGACATCGACCACCGGTGAATGCGATTAGCGAAGTCATAAATTGCCCCCAAGTGAGCGCTCCTTTTACCCGGAAAAAATTCCGGCGCAATATATATCCGGGTAAAATTCGCAGATATTATCCACCATTCGCATCCTGCTTGCCGGTCGGTAGGGTTCGGCTAGGCTGACGCGATGAGCGATTTGCGCCCGCCTGAGCCCTTACCCAGCCGCGAAGATCTGGTCCGTCGAGCAATTGCCGCAGCCCAAGCCGGCCGGCTGCCCGAGGCACGCACCATGTTCGAACAAGCCACACACGGTGGCGATGCGGATGCACAAACGTGGATTCTGCTCGCGCAGGTTTGCCGGATGCAGGACGATCAAACGGCCGAGGAAAGCGCGCTCGACGCGGCGCTCAAACTCGAGCCGCGCCAATTGCAGGCTCTCCTGCTGAAGGGCGACGCCCGCGCGCGCGCCGCAGACGATCGCGCCGCCACCAGCTTCTACCAATTGGCGATCGGGGTCGCGAGCGCCTCGTCAGCCGTGCCGCAGACGCTCTTCACCCATCTCGACCGCGCACAGGCCTATCTCGCTGAGGCGGGCAGGAGATTCGAGGCGCATCTTCGCGACAGCCTGGCGCGCGCTGGCGTTGATTCAAATGTCGGAGGGCGCCGCTTCCATCAGGCGATCGACATTTTGTGCGGGCGGAGCGAATTATATTTTCAGCAGCCGACCGCCTTTTATTACCCCGGGCTACCGCAAATCCAATTCTATGAACGCCCGGATTTCCCTTGGGTCGGACCGCTCGAGGCCGCGACGGAAGCCATCCGTTCCGAACTCGAAGCCGTGCTGACCGGAGGCAAAGACGGATTCACCCCCTATGTCGAGGCTTTGCCGGAGCGACCGCGATCAAGCTCCCCGCTATTCGACGATCCGAGCTGGGGTGCGCTTTACCTTTGGAAGAATGGCAATCTCGTCTCCGAAAACACCACTCGTTTCCCACGGACGATCGAGGCGCTCGCCAGCGCCGACATCCCGCACATTGCGGGCCGATCGCCGATGGCGCTTTTTTCCCGCCTTCGCCCTGGAACGCACATTCCGCCGCATCATGGCCTGCTCAACACGCGCCTGATCTGCCATCTGCCGGTGATTGTGCCCGACGGGTGCCGATTGCGCGTGGGGAATGAGACGCGGCCATGGGCGGAAGGCGAGATGCTCATCTTCGATGATTCGTTCGAACATGAGGCCTGGAACGACAGCCTGCAGACACGAGTGGTGCTGTTGTTCGAAATCTGGCGGCCCGAGCTTTCGAGCGAGGAACGTGAAGCACTGACGCTGCTCTATCAGTCGATCGATCTCTATGGCGCAGGTGCCGACATGGCATGAGCCGCACGGCGTTTTGATTGACACTCGGTCCGTCGCGCCCTTCTCTGGTGCAAAGCTAAAGGAAGCCGCCCGGATGGCAGAAGAGACGAGCCAAATCGCGACCTTGCGCCCTGCGCTTTGGCGACGTGGCTATATCCAGGTATTGGTGGCGATCCTGGCAGGCCTGCTGATCGGGTATTTCTGGCCCGCTGTCGGCGTGGCGCTCAAGCCATTCGGCGATGGCTTCGTCAAGCTGGTACGGATGATCATCGCACCCGTGATCTTCCTCACGATCGTCGGGGGCATCGCACGGATGCGTGAGCTCGGCGCGCTCGGCCGTATCGTCGCCAAGGCGCTTGCCTATTTTCTATGCCTATCGACCTTCGCGCTAATCGTCGGCCTGGTGGTCGCCAACCTGGTTCAGCCGGGTGCGGGCCTGCACATCAATCCGGCGACGCTGGATGCTGACAAGATCGCGGATTACGCTGCCAAGGCGCATGACCAGAGCGTCATCGGCTTCCTGCTCGCAATCATTCCAACAACGATGTTCGGCGCGCTCGCCGAGGGCGAAATATTGCAGGTGCTGTTCGTCGCGATCCTGGTGGGGATCGGCATCGCGCTCGTCGGCGACAAAGCCGCCCCGCTGACCGCCGTCATCGAAGCGGCCGAGGCCGTGGTTTTCCGCGTGGTCGCGATCTTGATGCGGGCCGCGCCGGTGGGTGCTCTCGGCGCGATGGCGTTCACGATCGGCCAATATGGGATCAATGTGCTTGCCAGCCTGGCGGGGCTCGTCGCGACCTTCTATCTTACCGCATTGCTGTTCGTGTTGTTGGTGCTGGGGCTCGTCGGCGCCGCCGCGGGCTTCTCGATCCTGCGGCTGATCCGCTATCTCGCCCCCGAATTGCTGCTCGTGCTGGGCACATCCTCGTCTGAGGCAGCGCTCCCGAGTCTCATCGACAAGATGGAACGTGCCGGCTGTCCGCGCCCCGTGGTCGGCCTGGTCGTGCCGACCGGCTACAGCTTCAACCTCGACGGCACGAACATCTATATGACGCTCGCTTCGCTCTTTATCGCGCAGGCGTGCGACATCCATCTGACGCTCGGCCAGCAATTGTTGTTGCTGGCCGTTGCGATGTTGTCATCGAAGGGTGCGGCGGGCGTCACTGGCGCGGGCTTCATCACGCTCGCTGCGACCCTGTCGATCATTCCTTCAGTGCCGGTGGCGGGCATGGCGCTGATCCTGGGCATCGATCGCTTCATGAGCGAGTGCCGCAGCCTCACCAACTTCATCGGCAATGCGGTGGCGACGATCGTGGTGGCCCGCTGGGAAGGCGTGCTCGATCGCGATCGGTTGAATGCGGCGTTGAGGCGGTGACGCTGGCGCTTGCTTATCGCGTGGCGTTGTAGCGCAGCTGATCCTCGGTCAGCTGGAAGCCCACCAACAGCTCGAAATTCGCCTGATTGATCGCAGCCTTGATCTTCGGATCCGCCAGCGGATCGACCGATGCGTCGGCGTCGGACGCCTTGCGCTTGCGACGAAGCCGCTGCTGCGCGACCGCTGGCAAGGTCGCCAGGCTTTTCTCGATATCGGCGCCCGCGCCGGCGGTTCCGGTAGCGCGGAGCTGGCCATCTGCGAAATGGACCCGAACCTGGCTCACCTGCTTCGACATGATCACGGTGCCGGCACGCATGACCATCGAGAAATAAGGCAGAATCAGATCACGTTCGCCGCGCGGACTCGCACGCCGCGCAATCACATCGAAAGTGACCTGAGTATGGACGATCGCTCCGGTTTGATCGCAGCTGCTACGCAAGTTCGTGATGGTCGCCGTGACATCGAGCGCTCGCGCATCCTGGCTCTGTTCGGGGCTGAACAGGCTGACGTCGCCGGTATAAGCCGGGATCGCAACCGCCGGGCAGGTCGAGCGCACGACATTGAGACCGCCGCTCACGTCGAAATCATCCTCTTTCGAGCAGCTCGCCAGGATCGGCAGCAGGGCAAGAGCGGGAAGCAGGCGACGGATCAAGGGGCGCATCCTAGCGGATCAACGAAGGCCGGCACTCATAGGAAGCGCCTTTCGCCGGGGCAAGCTATGCCTTAAGGCGATGCGATGGACGGAGCAACCGCCCCCCTTTCCGACAAGCCGCCGCTTGATCTGCTGATTGCGTCGCCGCGCGGATTCTGCGCCGGCGTCGATCGGGCGATCCGGATCGTCGAACTGTCGATCGAGAAATATGGCGCGCCGGTCTATGTACGGCACGAGATTGTCCATAACCGCCACGTCGTCGAAGCTCTCAAGGCTAAGGGTGCCATATTCGTGGAGGAACTGGACGAGGTGCCGGATGGCGTACCCGTCGTTTTCTCGGCGCATGGCGTTCCGAAGGCCGTTCCGCACAAGGCCGCCGAACGCGGGCTCGATTATATCGATGCAACCTGTCCGCTGGTCTCCAAGGTCCACCGTCAGGCCGAACGGCTGGTCGACGCGGGGCGGCACATCCTGTTCATCGGGCATCGCGGCCATCCCGAAGTGGTGGGCACATTCGGCCAGGTGCCGCCGGGCGCGATGACCCTGGTCGAGACGAGCGAGGATGCGGAAAAGGTCACACCGGCCGATCCGACGGCACTTGCTTTTCTTACGCAAACGACCCTGTCGGTCGATGACACGGCCGATATCGTCGCGACACTCAAGCGGCGCTTCCCCGCGATCCAGACGCAGCGCGGCGAGGATATCTGCTACGCCACCTCCAATCGCCAGGCGGCAGTCAAGGAGATTGCCGGACAGTGCGACGCATTATTGGTGATCGGCTCGCCCAATTCGTCCAATTCGGTACGGCTGGTCGAGGTCGCATCCCGCGCCGGCGCCCGGGCCAAACTGATCGAATGCGCGGGGGAACTGGATCTGAGCTGGTTGAAGGGCGTACGAACGTTGGGTCTGAGCGCGGGCGCCTCGGCGCCTGACCTGCTGCTGCGCGAACTGATCGGCCGCCTCCGCCGCCATTTCACCGTCCGCGAGCGTGAAATGGAAGGTCAGGCGGAGACGATGGTGTTCAAGCTGCCACGCGCCCTCGCGCCCGCCTGAACGCTCCGGAGGCCCATGGCAGTCTATACCCAGGTCTCGGCTGAGGCGCTTTCGGCTTTGCTTGCCGACTATGACGTCGGCAGCCTGGTGTCGGCCAAGGGCATCGCTGAAGGCGTCGAGAACAGCAATTATCTGGTTGATACGAGCGACGGGCGCTTCATCCTCACGCTCTACGAAAAGCGCGTCGACAGCGCAGATCTGCCTTTCTTCATGGCGTTGCTCGACCATCTCGCCGACAGGGGGTTGCCCGTGCCGCGTGCGATCCGCGATCGCGTCGGACGACAGATACGCGAGGTCGCCGGCCGCCCAGCCTGTCTGATCGAGTTCCTGTCGGGCGTGTCCGTCAGCCACCCGACTCCGGCGCAGGCCCGCGCCACGGGTGCCGCTTTGGGGCGAATGCATGCGGCGCTGGGTGATTTCGCCGAACAGAGGCCGAATACGCTCGGCATTCGCGGCTGGCACGCTCTGGCCGAACGGTGCGGCACTGATCTCGATCGCATCTCGCCAGGGTTGGGCCAGAGGGTCGGCGACGAACTCGCCTGGCTCGACGGTAATTGGCCCTCGGCGCTTCCGCAATCGGTGATTCACGCGGATCTTTTCCCCGACAATGTCCTGATGCGCGGTGACGCCGTTACCGGCGTGATCGATTTCTATTTCGCCTGCACCGACGTGCGCGCCTGGGATGTGGCGGTGGCCCACAGCGCCTGGTGCTTCGATAGCAACGGCAGCTTCTATCACGCCGATCGCGCCGCGGCACTGATCACGGGCTATGACGAGACGTTCGGCCTTTCAGCGGACGAGCGGAACGGCTTTGCCGCACTCGCACGCGGTTCCTGCCTCCGCTTCCTGCTGACCCGCGCGTGGGATTGGCTCAATACGCCCGCCGACGCGATGGTGACGCGCAAGGATCCGCTCGCCTTCCTGCGGAGGCTGGATTTCTATCGAGACGCCAATTCGGGACAGCTCGGCCTGTGAGTGAGCTTCCGCTCGTCCATCTCGCGACCGACGGCGCCTGCAAGGGCAATCCCGGCCCAGGGGGCTGGGGCGTCCTGATTCGGTGGGGCACGAAGGAAAAGGAAATGTCGGGTGGCGAGCCGCTCACCACCAATAACAGGATGGAGCTGACCGCCGCCATCCGTGGCCTCGCAGCGCTTAAGCGCCCCTGCCGCGTCGTGTTATCGACCGACAGCCGCTACGTTATGGACGGACTGACTAAATGGCTTGCCGGCTGGCAGCGGAACGGATGGAAGACCGCCGCGAAACAGCCCGTCAAGAACGCCGATCTGTGGCAGGAACTCGTCGCTGCAGCGGCCCCACATCGCATCCGGTGGGAATGGGTTAAAGGCCATGCTGGTCATCCGGAAAATGAACGCGCGGACAAATTGGCGAGCGATGCAGCGGTTGCGGCGAGCCGCACCGGCTAGTCGTATCACCGGGCGAGCCGGCGACCTTAGGGAAGACAATTCGGGTGCCCGTTGCGGACGCGAGCCAGCCGGTAAACCGACAAACCCGTTTAGATCGCCGACGCAACGGACACCCGAAGAGTACTAAAAACGCTACTGCTACGACCCCTCTCAACGGGCGAACAGCGCTGTGGTTTCCAGAAAATTAACGTGGATGGGCGAATCTCCAGACTGGCGCTGCGCCGTGCTTATTGCTAATAAGTCGCACGAACAGATTGGAACCTCGTACGGTGCGTCTCGACCGCCTGCCTCTCCGCCAGCCTTCGCGCATCGCATCGATCGATTGGGCAGGCCTGGCCCCGCGCGATGCGCGGCGGCTGCGTGAGCTGGGTTTTGATGACGGCGTTGCGATCGAGGCCTTGCACCACGGCACGCTCAAGGGCCCGCTGGCCTGCCGCGTCGGCCGCATGATCGTGGCGCTCCGGCGCGCCGTGGCGGCGGCCGTCACGGTCGAGCCCGCATGACCTTTATCGCCTTCCTGCCAAAGGCTTCGACGTGAACCCGGCACCAATGGTGGCACTGGTCGGCAATCCCAATGCCGGCAAGTCCGCGCTCTTCAACGCGCTGACCGGTGCACGGCAGAAGGTCGGCAATTACCCTGGCGTCACCGTCGAGCGGAAGGTCGGGCGGATGGCGCTCGACGACGGGCGACCGCTCGAGTTGGTCGATCTTCCCGGAACCTACAGCCTCGATCCGCAAAGCCCGGACGAACAGGTGACGCGCGATGTGCTGTTCGGCCGCCAGGCCGGTGAGCGCACGCCGTCGGCACTCGTGGTGGTGATCGACGCGACCAACCTGGACAATCATCTTCGCTTCGTCCTGCAACTGGTAGCGCTCGGCCTGCCCACCATAGTCGCGCTCAACATGATCGACATGGCGACGCGCGACGGGCTGGAGATCGACACTGTTCGGCTGGCCGCGGAACTGGGAGTTCCCGTGGTGCCGACGGTCGCGGTGCGCAAGCGTGGGCTCCAGGAACTGCGCGCCGCACTCGACCGGGCGGTCAGCGGCGGCGGCAAGGCGGTTTTCGCAAGCGAGCCCAAGGACATTACTGCACTCCAGCGCGAGGCGCGGCGAATCGCGGCGGCGGTGACGACCAGCCGCGCACCCGCAAGCGCCTGGACCCAGCGGCTCGATCGGGTCGCGCTTCATCCCGTGATCGGGCCGATTCTGTTGGCAAGCCTGATGTTCGTCATGTTCCAAGCGGTGTTTTCCTGGAGCAAAATGCCGGTCGAGTGGCTGGGCTCGCTTCAGGCAGGCCTGGCGAATATGGCGGTCGAGACCCTGCCCGACGGTTTCGTGCGCTCGCTGCTGGTCGATGGCGTTATCAATGGCGTCGGATCGGTGATCGCCTATCTGCCGCAGATCCTGATCCTTTTTTTCTTCATCCTGATGCTCGAAGCGTCCGGCTACATGGTTCGCGCGGCCTTCCTGATGGATCGGCTGATGGCGGGGGTCGGCCTGTCGGGCCGCGCCTTCATACCGCTCCTGTCCTCCTTCGCGTGCGCGATTCCCGGTATCATGGCGACGCGCACGATCGATGATCAGCGGGATCGGCTGACGACGATTCTGATCGCACCGCTGATGACCTGTTCGGCGCGCTTGCCGGTCTATGCGATGGTGATCGGCGCCTTCATCCCGCCGAAGCGCGTCCTGCCGGGTGTGGGTTTGCAGGGGCTGGTGCTGTTCTGCCTTTACCTGGCGGGAATTGCCGGCGCGATGGGCGCCGCGATGGTGCTGCGGCGGACGGTCGCGCGGGGCGGCGGTGGGGGCTTCCTGCTCGAAATGCCAAAATACCAGATGCCGGTCTGGCGCGACGTCGCGATCGGCCTGTGGCAGCGCGCTTATCTGTTCATGCGGCGAGCCGGCACCGTGATCCTGTCGGTCACGATCGGTTTGTGGCTACTGACCTCCTATCCCCAGGCACCGGCCGGAAGCGGTCTCAAGCAGAGCGAATATTCGATCGCGGGGCATATCGCTTCGTTGCTTGAGCCGGTGGTGCGGCCGGTCGGTTTCAACCACGACATGGCGCTGGCAATCATTCCGACGATGGCGGCGCGCGAGGTCGCGGTCTCGTCGCTCCAGACGATCTATTCGATCGACGCAGGCGATGACGAGAAGGTTGGTCAGGAGAAGCTCGCGCAACGCCTGCACAATGCATGGTCACTGCCGACCGCGCTCGCTTTCCTCGCCTGGTTCGTATTCGCGCCGCAATGCCTCTCGACGATCGCCGTTATCCGGCGCGAAACCAATGGCTGGCGCTGGCCGGCATTTACGCTCGCTTATCTTTTCTCGCTGGCATGGATCGCAGCCGGCATTACCTTCTGGACCGCGACCGCCCTCGGGCTTTAAGGTCCGGTTCGAACATCAGGTACGGAGAGAAGAATGGCCGGCTCGGTCAACAAGGTGATCCTCGTCGGCAATCTCGGGCGCGATCCCGAATCACGCAGCTTCCAGAATGGGGGCAAGGTCGTCGAACTGCGCATCGCGACTTCCGAATCGTGGAAGGACCGCAATAGCGGCGAGCGCAAGGAAAAGACCGAGTGGCACACGGTCAAGGTCTTCAGCGAAGGCCTCGCGAACGTCGCCGAGAAATATCTGCGCAAGGGCAGCAAGGTTTATCTCGAAGGCGCGCTGCAGACGCGCAAATGGCAGGACCAGAGTGGCGCTGACCGTTATTCGACCGAAATCGTCCTTCAGGGCTTCAACGCCACTTTGGTCCTGCTCGATCGCCGCGAAGGCGAAGGGGGCGGCCGCGGCAGCTGGGAAGAGGATGCCGGCGGCGGCGATTTCAATTCAAGCTTCGTCGGTGGCGGTGCCCCGCGCGGCGCTGGGACAGCGGCCGGCGCCGGACGCCCGGCGGCGTTCGACAGCGATCTGGACGACGACGTTCCCTTCTAAAACCGGCCAAGAATCCTGGTTGCCGCCCTATCGTATCAATCGCCACGGCTGGAGCGGGCCGCAAGCATGGGGCCCTCGGTGCTGGAAGGCATCTGAGGGCGTCGATATGCTGTAGTCGATGCATATCGCTGCCTGCATCCCGATCCGGGCGGCACACGCGCGCTTCGATGCGCGCGTCGATGACCGTCACTACGGGTGCCCCCATGCAGCTTTCGATACTCTGCCCGACTCCTGAGATTCAGCTCGACTGGCGAGCGGCTTATGCGCGCCTGTCGGAGGCGGTGGAATCCGCGGGATTGCGCGCTCAGGCCCTTCCCTGGACGGCATTGGGCGATCCTTCGGTCACGATGGCGGCCGCTTGTCTGGCATGGGGCTACCATCTTCAGCCGGATCGATGGATTGCGCTCTTGCGCCCCTATCTCGGCACCGCCGCGCTGATCAATTCCGCGGAATCGCTGATCTGGAACTCCGATAAAATCTATCTGAAGCGGCTGGTGCAATGCGTTCCAGTCGTGCCGACCCATTTCTGCTCGACGCTGGACGCGGTGACCGCTTCTCGGCTGCGCCGGCGCTTCCGTTCGGAAACACTTGTCGCCAAGCCGCGTTGGGGGGCGGGTGCGCATGGGCTCACCGTCCTTCACGATGGCGCTGTAGTTCCGCTGCTTCGTGACGTGCTGGTCCAGCCGATGCTGACCGCCATATCCGAGGGAGAAATATCGCTGATCTATTTCGAGGGGCGGTTCAGCCATGCCGTGCGCAAGCTTCCGGCAGCCGGCGATCTTCGGGTTCAGACCGAACATGGCGGCCGGGTCGAGACTTTCAGGGCTTCGGACGAACTGGTCGGGCTCGGCGAACGGGCAATCAAGGCAGCCCCCGACGCACTCACTTATGCCCGCGTCGACCTCGTCAAAGGCAACGACGGACAGTGGCAAATGATCGAGCTCGAGGCGATCGAGCCCGAATTGTTCCTGGATCTGGCGCCCGATGGCGGCCGCGCGCTGGGCGAAGCGTTGAGCAGGAGAATGCTGAAGCTGCCGCAGCAGCGATGAAGGTCGAGCGCATCGCTCCCATGATGATTGTCCTCGCCCAGAAGGAGTAGGTCCATGATTCGGATGCTTGAAACTTTCGGGATCGCACTGGCGCTATCTGGTGCCGCAGCCGGCGCGGCGGTGGCGCCCCAGCCGTTGCGATACGAAACGCAGCAGGAAGCGCCGGTGAATAGCTGGTGGGTGTCGACTCCTGATGGCGGCGTGCTGGTGTTCGATACGCTTCGCACGATCAGCGATGCGAAAGCGGCAGTGGCGAAGCTTCGGGCTTTGCACCGACCGGTCCGGGCGATCCTGCTTACCCACGGCCATCCAGATCATGCGACCGGCCTCGCGACTTTCAAAGCCGCCTTCCCGCAGGCGAAAGTTTATGCCGCAAGCGAGACGGCCGCCTATCTGCACGGCAAGGGACGCGACCTGTTGCAGATGAACGTGAAAGCGCGAGCCCCTGGCAACGCTACAAGCGAGATCCCCATGCCCGACATCTTCGTCGCGGATGGCGAGCGCCTTCTTTTGGGGGGCCTGGAGATCCGGGTGATGATGCTGGGAAATGGTGAGTCCCCCGGCGCGACCGCTTATTTTTTCCCGCAGCGCAATCTCGCGGTGACCGGCGACGTATTGACCCCGCGCCGCACGCCCCTGCTTGCGGCCGGCAAGACCGCGGGCTGGCTGACGCAAATCGACCGGCTAGGGACGCATATTCGCCCTGGAACGACGATTCTGCCGGGCCATGGCCCGGCTGCCCAATTGGTGAACGCGGCCGCCTGGCAGCAGGGCTACATCACGCGGTTCCGCGCGGAGATCCGCGCCGTGACTCGCCCGAATAGCGAGGCAGGCCTTTGCGTCAGCCCGGCGGAGGCGCGGCAGGTGCTGGCAGCCATGCGCGCCGCTTTTCCTGTCGAGGAACGGGTGGCCCGCATGCCAGCAGCCGCACTCGACCAGCTCAATATCGAAGGTGTGCGCTTCGAACTGACCGGCCGGACCTGCCCAGGCGTGGAGGATCCGGTCCGATGAAGAAGACCGGAGCAGGTCGTTTCGGCCCGAAAGTGGTGTACTAGAGTTTGTCCTTGAGCGCCTTGAGTACGGCAAACGGGCTCGCATCCTCTTCGCCGAGCACACCGGCCGCGCGAAGCTTTTCCTCGGCGCCGGGTGCGCGCGGGAAAGGGTCGAGGGCGAGCGCCATCGTCTGCGCCACTGCTTCGCCCAGATCCACTGACGAGCCTTCATAATCGAGTTGGTCGAGGTCGCCCTCGGCCAGCTCGATCTCGTCCCCCTCCAATCCTGCCCCCAAAGGCACGAAGCGCAAGGCGAAATCCTCGACGATCCTGGCCGGGACCGGCTCTCCGCTCGCGACGCAGGCTTGGGTCACTTCACCCTCAAGCCGGCCGGTCGCCGTCACGGTGTCGCCATCGCGTGTCAGCTCCGCAGTTGCCTCCAACCTGTCGATATCGAGCAAGCCAAAGCGCGCGGCCAAAGCGGCGCGTTCGCCTTCCTCCGCTGCGATCGACACCGCGCGCGACCCACCCAATTCGTCCAGCCGGAAGGTCCGCGAAAATTCGGGTGTCATGCCGGCCAGCCTCCGCCGATCAGTTCGGATGCCGGCATCGCGGCGAGCCGCGCGCGCAGTCCGGTCAGGCCTTCGCGCACCGCTTCCCGCGCGCTGTCACCGGGGACCGCACCGCGATAAATGTTGCGCTCGATCGCGCCATCGAGATCGCCGCCGGCAAAAGCGGCGCGCAGCGCGCCCAGCCTGCCGCCAAGCGCGCCCATCATCCGCCCGATATGCTTGCCGACGACGATGTCCCCGATCCCGCGCTCGCGCAATTGGCCGTCCATATCCTCCACGAACAATTCGGTGAGATAGGCCGCAGGCCCCCGCCCCGCCTCGCCCTCTTCTTCCAGGCGGAGCAACACCAGGCTCAGCACAGCGGCCACCATGTCAAAGCGACCGTCGATCGTATCGGGCACAAGCCCCAGGCGATACCAGTCGGGCCGCCGTGCCTCCGCCACCACCATCCGGTAGAGCGGGGCCAGCGCATCGCGCTCTCCGCGCCCGAACAGACGCCGCAATACTCCCGCCATTCGGTCGATCTCCATCCGCTCCGGCTTGCGGAGCTGCCAAGTGCCGCATATTGAGGCCGGCGCGCGCGGTTGCAATCCCGATGCGCAGAGCCTGATCATCATTGTCCGAACGCCGTAAGCTTTCGTCAGTGGCCTCGATCGGCTCTGTTAAAGTAAGGATCTGGATTCAGTCTGGGCTCTTCGCCCGGGCGGCGGTCAGGGTCCGGCCGCGATCGGCTCAGCCTGGGTTCAGTCTGGGGTCGACAGGCTAAGGTTTCGCGTCGGGAAAGGGTGACTTCATGGCTGCATCGATCAAGCGCGGGGCGATCGCGACGCTCGGTCTCCTGGCGTTGACGGGATGCGCCGAGGTGCGGGATCATAAAGGCTACGTTGTCGACACGACGCTGATCAACACGGTTCAGGCCGGCGTGGACAATCGGGATTCGGTCACCAAGACGCTGGGGCGGCCCACCTTCGACAGCCAATGGGATGGCGGCAGCACCTGGTATTATCTCGGACGCGATACACGCAGCCTCGCATTCAGCACCCCCAAACCCGTTTCACAGACTTTGCTCGCCGTACGCTTCGCCGCGAATGGCGACGTCACCTCCGTGCAACGCACCGGGGTTGAAACGGTGCGCGAGATCAAACCCTATGGCCGGAAGACCCCGGTACTCGGCTCGCACCGCACCTTCTTTTCAGAGTTGTTCGGCAATATTGCACCGGGCACGACCGACAAAGCGAGCACGGCGGACAATCCGGGCGGCCACTGAAGTCGCCGCCCGCGAAGACGCTTGAATCGCGGTCCGCCCGCTAACAGGCGATCCCGGCACCGGCGAGTACGGCCAGTGTCAGCAGTTCGGATGCGGTGGCGGACATGGTCGCGATCTGGACCGGCTTTTCCATCCCGACCAGCATCGGCCCGATCACGGCATCGCCGTCCACCTCGCGCAGCAATTTGGCCGAAATGTTGGCTGATTGCAGGCCAGGGAAGATCAGAACGTTGGCTGGCCCCGAGAGACGGCTGAACGGATATTTGCTGCGCATGTTCGGATTGAGCGCGACGTCCGGGGCCATCTCGCCTTCGAATTCGAAGCCGGGATCCTTCTTTTCCATCAGCGCGACCGCTTCGCGAACATTGTCGATCCACTCGCCCGGCGGGTTGCCGAAGGTCGAATAGGACAGAAAGGCGACGCGCGGCTCATGCCCCATGCGGCGCGCGACAGCAGCGGTATGCTCCGCGATTGCGACCAATTCCTTGGGCTCGGGCCGCTCGGTCACCATCGTGTCGGCCATGAAGACGGTATGTTTCTTGCCGACAACGACATGGATGCCGCACGGGCGGCGGCCTTCGATCGGGTCGATCACCCGCCGGATCTGGCGCAACGTCTTGCCATAGGTGCGGGTGGTGCCGGTGATCATCGCATCCGCATGACCCAACTGCAGCAGCAACGCCGCGAAGATATTGCGGTCCTGGTTGACCATGCCCTCGACCTCACGCCGAAGATAACCGCGACGCTGGAGGCGCTTGTATAGATAATCCACCATCTCCGGCACGAGCGGCGAGTGGCGGCTATTGTGCAGCTCGAAATTCTCCGGGTCCGTGACTCCGAGCGCGCGAAGCTTGTCCGGCACTTCGTCGCGACCAACCAGTACAGGCGTTCCATAGCCGCCGTCGCGGAAAGCGATCGCGGCGCGCAGCACGACTTCTTCCTCCGCCTCCGCGAAGACCACACGCTTGGGATTCGCGCGCGCATTGGCATGCGCCAGCGTCAGCACCGAGGTGGCGGGACTGAGGCGCGCCTTCAGTCCTTCGCTGTAGGCGGCGAGATCCTCGATCTGGCGACGCGCGACGCCGGTCCGCATCGCCGCCTCCGCGACGGCTGCCGGCACGATCTCCATCAGGCGCGGATCGAACGGAGCGGGGATGATATAATCGGGGCCGAAGCGCGGCGCATGGCCGCCATAGGCCGCGGCCACTTCCTCCGGTACCTGCTGTCGGGCGAGGCTGGCGAGCGCTTGGGCGGCCGCGATCTTCATCTCGTCATTGATCGCGGTCGCGCGCACGTCGAGCGCGCCTCGGAAGATAAAGGGGAAGCCGAGCACGTTATTGACCTGGTTCGGATAATCTGACCGACCTGTCGCAACGATGGCGTCCGGGCGTACCGCCTTGGCATCCGGCGGCGTGATCTCGGGATCGGGGTTGGCCATTGCGAAGATGATCGGCTTCTTCGCCATCTGCTTGACCAGTTCAGCCGGCAAGGCACCCGCCGCCGACAGGCCCAGGAACACATCCGCGCCGACCATCGCCTCGGCGAGCGTGCGCCGGTCGGTATTGGCGGCGTGCGCGGATTTCCACTGGTCCATATGTTCGGTGCGACCCTGGTAGATCACACCGGAGCGATCGCACATCAGCACCTTGTCGGCGGAGACCCCCATCGCCTTGATCAGTTCCGTGCAGGCGATCGCCGCCGCGCCGGCGCCGTTGACCACGACGTTGATGTCCTTGAGTTCACGGCCCGTAAGGTAGCAAGCGTTGATCAGCCCGGCCGCGGTGATGATGGCGGTGCCGTGCTGGTCGTCATGCATCACCGGAATGTTCATGCGTTCGCGCAGGGTCTGCTCGATCACGAAACATTCGGGCGCCTTGATATCCTCCAGGTTGATGCCGCCGAAGCTCGGCTCCAGCAGCGCCACCGCGTTGCAGAAAGCGTCGACATCCTCGGTATCGAGTTCGAGATCGATCGCGTCGACGTCGGCGAAGCGCTTGAACAGCACCGCCTTGCCTTCCATCACCGGCTTCGACGCGAGCGCGCCGAGATTGCCCAGGCCGAGGATGGCGGTGCCGTTGGAGATCACCGCGACCAGGTTGCCCTTGGCGGTATAATCATAAGCGGTGTCAGGATTTTCGGCGATCGCCCGCACAGGGACCGCCACGCCGGGCGAGTAAGCCAGGCTCAAATCGCGCTGTGTCGCCATCGGCTTGGACGCGATGATCTCGATCTTGCCGGGGCGACCGGATGCGTGGAAGTCGAGCGCTTCGCGCTCCGAAAATTGTACGTTGCTGCCTTCAGACACGTTCCGCTCCAATCCTATAGCTTCTCCCCTATCCGCGCTTTTGGCTGCCGTCACCCCATTGCGGACTGTGGCATGGACCGGCTAGCAGCCCAGGTTCACCAGAATCATGGGGACACGGAATGTCGGATACGGTTGCAGCGGATCAGCTGCGCCTCTTCATCGAGCGGATCGAGCGGCTGGAAGAGGAAAAGAAGGGCATGGCGGACGACATCCGCGACGTCTACGCCGAGGCGAAGAGCCAAGGTTATGACGCCAAGACAATGCGCGCGATCGTGCGGCTGCGCAAAATGGAAAAACATGCCCGCGACGAGGCGGAAGCCCTGCTCGACACGTACAAGGCCGCGCTCGGCCTTGCCTGACATTGAAGGATGCGGTGCCGCGCGCTAGAGCGGCGGCACCCTTCCACCCATCCAAGAAAAAGAAGCTGCGGGCGCCATGGCCGGCCATTCCAAATTCAAGAATATCATGCACCGCAAGGGTGCGCAGGATAAGAAGCGCTCGGCGCTTTTTTCCAAGCTCGCGCGCGAGATCACGGTCGCCGCGCGAGCCGGCCTGCCCGATCCGAACATGAATGCGCGCCTGCGTGCGGCGGTGATCACCGCGCGCAAGGAAGGCATGCCCAAGGACAATATCGAACGATCGATCAACAAGGCTGCGGGCGGCGAGGCCGACAATTACGAGGAAATCCGCTACGAAGGCTTCGGCCCGGGCGGCGTGTCGCTGATCGTCGAAACGCTTACCGACAATCGCAACCGTACCGCGACCAATGTGCGGCTCGGTTTTTCCAAGAATGGCGGCAATCTCGGCGCGCCGAACTCGGTCAGCCATGCTTTCGATCGGCTCGGCCTGATCAGTTATCCTGCCTCTGCCGGAAGCGATGACAAGGTGTTCGAAGCCGCGCTCGATGCCGGCGCGCAGGATGTCGAAAGCAGCGAGGATGGTCACTCGATCTGGACCGCGCAGGAGAATCTCCACGAAGTCGCGAAGGCGCTCGAGCCGGTTCTGGGCGAAGCGGAAGGCGTCAAGCTTGCGTGGCGCCCGCAGACTTTAGTCGCCGTCGACGAGGCCCAGGCGGGCACTTTGCTCAAGCTGATCGACGCGCTTGATGATGATGACGACGTCCAGACCGTCTGGGGCAATTACGACATCTCCGACGAGATCATGGAGAAGCTTTCTTGATGCGTCCTCCGGCATGCGGGAGCAGGTGCTGATCCTGATCGGCCTCGACCCCGGACTCGGTACGACCGGCTGGGGCGTGATCGCTGCCGACGGCAATCGGCTTTCCCACATCGCCAATGGCCAGGTGCGGACGGATAGTGCTTCCGCCCTCCCCGCCCGCCTTGCCACGTTGCACGATGCCCTGAGCGAGCTGTTCGCCATGCATCGCCCGACTGCCGCTGCCGTCGAGGAGGTGTTCGTCAACATGAACCCCCAATCCACCCTCAAGCTCGGCCAGGCGCGCGGCGTCGTGCTGCTCGCGGCGGCGCGGCATGGGCTGGAGGTGGGCGAATATGCGCCCAGCCTTGTTAAGAAAGCCGTGGTGGGGACCGGCGGTGCGGAAAAGGCGCAGGTGCACGCGATGGTGGCCCGGCTCCTGCCCGGCGTGAAGATCGCCGGCGCCGATGCGGCCGACGCGCTGGCGGTTGCGATCACGCACGCGCACCATCTGGCGAGCGCGCGGCGGCTCGGCTAGGTTCAGCCCATGATCGCGCGCCTGTCAGGAATTTTGGCCGAGGCCGCCACCGATCATCTGGTGATCGACGTGAACGGCGTCGGCTATCTCGCTTATGCTTCCGCGCGCACACTGTCCGCTGTCGGCGCGATCGGCGGCAACGTACTGCTGCTTACCGAAATGCAGGTGCGCGAGGATGCGATCACCTTGTTCGGCTTTGGGTCGGCGGCGGAGCGGGATTGGTTCCGGCTGCTCACCGGGGTCCAGGGCGTGGGCGGGCGTGTGGCGCTGGCGATCCTGTCGGTGCTCGAACCCAACGATTTGTCCCGTGCTATCGCCAACGGCGACAAGGCAATGATCTCACGCGCCAATGGTGTCGGCCCCAAACTTGCTCAGCGAATCGCAATGGAGCTTCGGGACAAGGTCGGCGGCATCGCCTTAGGGCCTGGGGCCAGTTCCGTCCCCGCAGGATCGGCCAGTGCCGACGCGATTTCCGCGCTCGCCAATCTCGGCTTTCGCCCCGCTGAAGCATCCGCCGCTGTGGGCGCGGCGATGGACCAGCTGGGGCCGGAAGCCGGACTCGATGCCTTGGTACGGCTTGCGCTGCGCAAGGCGGCGCGCTGATCAGACCGGCGTGAGTAAGGGCTTGCCCCCGAAGAAAGCGGCCAGATTATCCAGCGCGAGCCGGCTCATCGCCCGGCGCGTCTCGCGGGTGGCGCTACCCTGATGCGGGGAGAGCACGACATTGGGCATTGTAAGCAGTGAGGCTGGCACGCCCGGTTCGGCGGCGAATACGTCGAGCGCTGCGAAACCGAGCCGGCGGTCGACCAGCGCGGCGACCAGCGCCTCCTCATCAACCACCGAACCACGCGAGACATTGATAAGCGTACCGTCGGCGCCGAGTGCATCGATGACCACACGGTCGACCAAGTGCGCCGTTTCGCGCCCGCCGGACAACGCCACGATCATCACATCGGCCCATCTGGCCAGCGCCACGGGGCTATCGGCATAGTAATAATCCGCACCCTCCGGACGCGGATGACGCGAGAAATAACCGATGTCCGCTGCGAATGGTCGCGCGCGCGCCGCAATCGCCTGTCCGATCCGGCCGAGCCCGAGGATCCCGATTCGGCGCCCGCTTGCACGCCGTGCGAGCGGCGGCGATCCTTCCTTTTGCCAACGTCCCTCGCGGACATACAAATCCAGCGCCGGGAGGCGCCGCGCCACTGCGATCATCAGCCCTATCGCAAGATCCGCGACGTCGTCGGTCAGAACGTCCGGTGTATTGGTGACAGCTATACCCTTTGTTCGCGCATATGGGACGTCGATCTTGTCATAGCCGACCCCGGCATTCGCAATGATCTTCAGATCGGGCAACCTGTCCATAGTCGCAGCATCGACCGCGCAGCCGCCGACGAATGCAGCCGCAATTCCTGGCCCGGGCTGGTGGCGCAGGTCGTAAAACTCTTCGACGTCATCCACCCCGTATAATTCGGGCTGCCTGACCAGCATGAGCAGGGGCGGTTTGGTAGGCACGGCGACTCCCGAATGGCGACCATCGACGCTCTATCACGCCCTTGCTATGCCGAAAGCATGCGTATCGAACCTACATTGCGGGCAGCGCGGTGAGCGCCAGGCGCAAGGTCTTCGGCATCGGGCTCAACAAGACCGGCACGACCACGTTGGGGGAATGCCTGACGATCCTCGGCTACCGCCACCAATCCTATAGCAGCGCAGCGCTTGGCGCCTTCGCGCAGGGCCGGATCGATCAGCTGCTCGACATGACACAGCAGTTCGATTCATGCGAGGACTGGCCGTGGCCGCTCGCCTGGCGAGAGCTGTACGGCCGCTATGGGGATGGTGCGCGCTATATATTGACGACGCGCAGCTCGGCCGAAATCTGGGTCGAAAGCCTCAAGAAGCATTCGCTCAACACGCATCCCACGCGTGCGATGCGGCCTATAATCTTTGGCCACTATTATCCGCATGGATACGAAGCCGAGCATATCGCCGCTTACGATCGCCACAACCGGGCAGTGCGGGATTTCTTCGCCCGGGAAGCGCCGCATGCCTTTCTGGAGTTGTGCTGGGAGAGCGGGGATCGTTGGGAGAGGCTTTGCGCCTTCCTGGGTCACGGTGTACCCGACGCGCCCTTCCCCCATATCAGGCCGCGCGCGACCGGGGTCGATCCGGCGATCCGCGCGCAGAATCAGGCCCAGATTGAACATCAGCTCGCGGAAATAGCCGCCGGCCGCCGCACCGTCGCGCGGACGCCGCTGATGCAGCCGGCGCGATAAGCGGAAATGCTTTCGGCCCGGGCTCCGCTGCGGCTACACCAGATGCGATGACCGAAGCCGATCGCCTGCTTTCCGCCACCCGTGCGAGCGAGGATACCGACGCCGCGCTGCGTCCGCGCACGCTCGATGAATTCGTCGGGCAGAAGGGGGCGCGCGAAAATCTGCGCGTCTTCATCCAGGCCGCCAAGGCGCGCGGCGAGGCGCTCGATCATGTTCTTTTCTTCGGTCCGCCAGGACTCGGCAAGACCACGCTCGCCCAGATCATCGCGCGCGAGCTCGGCGTGGGGTTCCGCGCCACGTCCGGGCCGGTCATAGCCAAGTCGGGCGACCTCGCCGCCTTGCTGACCAACCTCGAGGAAGGCGATGTCCTCTTCATCGACGAGATTCACCGCCTCGCGCCCGCAGTGGAGGAGATCCTCTATCCGGCGATGGAGGATCGCGCGCTCGATATCATGATCGGTGAAGGGCCTTCGGCACGCAGTGTGCGGATCGATCTGCCGCGCTTCACACTGGTCGGGGCGACGACCCGACAGGGATTGTTGACCACGCCACTTCGTGATCGTTTCGGCATTCCGGTTCGGCTCAATTTCTACACGGTCGACGAGCTCGAACTGGTCGTGCGCCGTGCCGCACGTCTGCTCGGCTTCGCGCTTGCGGACGACGGCGCGGCCGAAGTCGCCCGCCGGTCGCGGGGGACACCGCGCATCGCCGGGCGCCTGCTGCGGCGGGTCCGCGATTTCGCACACGCCGCGGGCCATGAGGTGGTCGATGCCGCTGACGCGGATGCCGCACTCAACCGGCTTGAGGTGGACAAGCTGGGGCTCGACGCGATGGACCGGCGTTATCTCACGATGATCGCGGACATCTATCACGGCGGACCGGTAGGGGTTGAAACGCTCGCGGCCGGTCTCGCCGAGCCCCGCGATACGATCGAGGAAGTTGTCGAACCCTATCTTATCCAGCTCGGCCTGGTGGCCCGGACCGCGCGCGGACGGTGCCTGAATGGCCGCGCCTGGACCCATCTGGGCCTGGAGCCACCGGCGGGATCCAGCCAGGGCGGTCTGTTCGAGGCATAAAAAAAGAGGCGGCCCCGAAAGGCCGCCTCTCGAGTGAAGCTACTGCAATGGTTTAGAAGTGGACCTGCACGCCTGCATAGAAGCGGCGTCCGAACGGATCATAGACGTCCGCGGCTGTAGTCGCACCCGTGATAGTCACACCATCGGGAAAGCTCGCATCTTCCAGCTTGGGCGGCTTCCTGTCGAAGATATTGTTCATGCCGACAAAGAAACGGAAGCGATCCTTCGGCCCGACATTAAAGTCCAGCTGCATATCGTGATAGATCTGCGCCTTGATGTTGTTGTGCGACGCGACAACCGGATCAAATCCCGCGTCCAGCAGGTCTTGCGTGGTGGCGTCGGCCGGCGAATAGGCCGTCATATGGCTGAGATAGGTCGTGCCCCAGGTCAGGCTGACCGGGCCGGCCGAATAGGTCAGCTGGCCGGCAACCTTGTCCCGGAAGACTTCGCCATATTCGAGATTGCCGATGCCGTTCTGCACCGGTGCCGAAGGATCAGGCTGTCGCTTGAAGCTCAGCGTATGCGTCCAAAGAACGTTGAAATCGAGGCGATCGTCAGGCCGCAGCCCGAGCGCATGGCCATAGCGCAGATCGGTATCGATGCCGCTCGTGCTGCGGCGAGCGATATTGATGTTCTGCGCGTTCACCGTGGTGATCAGGCCCGTGACCGCGTTGCGGATCACATTGGTGCAGAATTGCGGCAGCCCCGTAGCTACGCACTGGTCGATCGAGGTCTGGCGATCGACCGTGCCAATGGCGTTATCGATCTTGATCCGGAAATAATCGACGGTCAGGCTGAGGCCCCGCATCATCGGCGGCGTCAGCACAGCGCCCAGGGTTAAGGTCTTACCCTTCTCCTCCCTCAGGTTCGCATTGCCGCCATCGAAGCCATTGATACCCTGCAGATCCGCCAGGGTGTACGTGATGCTGCCGTTGCGCTGAATACCTGCCGCCACGGCCGGTATGGCACGGCAAGCCTGGTCATTGGTGCCGGAACTGGTCGCGGTAACGCCCTCGCAGGGATCCGAAACCGTCGGGAAGGTTTCGCCAGGCGGTGAGTAGAGTTCCGAGATGTTCGGCGCGCGGTTGGCAACCGCATAATTGCCGCGCAAACGGAACCAGCGGATTGGAGCCCATTCTCCGCCGGCATTCCAGCTAAACACATGCCCGACCGTCGAATAATCCGAATAGCGGACTGCACCCCGAGCAGTCAGGCTTTCGATGAACGGCAGGTCGCGCAGCAGAGGAACTTCCAATTCTCCGAAGACCTCCTTCACGTTGAACTTGCCGACCGTGTCGGGTATCAGGTTGCCGGTATTGAGGCCGGCATTGGTCAGCGAGTCCCAATTGTCGACGCTCTTCTCCCGCCGATATTCTGCACCCACCGAAACCTGCACCTTACCCGCCGGCAAGGAAAAGATCGGTCCGGTGATGTTGGCGTTCGCCACTTGCTCCGTATTCTTGGCATGCTCCTCACGCGGTACCGCTGCCTGCACGTAAGTCGACGCCGCGGCGCTCGCCGTATTGTAGCCGAACAGGTTGATAGGCACGCAACCGGCCGCCCGTGCCGCTGGATCGCGACAGACGATATTACCCGAGGGATCGCGCACCGCGTCCAGCGCCTGCGCATATTTGCTGAGGTCGAGATCCTGGGTCCAGGTATGGTCTTTCAGCTGGCCGTAGACATAGGACACTTCCCAGCGCCAATCGCCCAGCTTGCCGTTCAAGCCGGCGGCGATGCGGAAAGTGTCGCGCCGGTTCTGGTTGGAGCGACTGAAAACCTCATTCTGACGACGGCGAAAGGATATCTGATCCACGTCGTTCGTGGGATCGGCATCACTGTTACGCGCCGCGATCTGCGCCTGGATCGCTGCCGGGATGAACGGATTGTCGATCGAATAGCCGAAGCCCAGGTCGGTGTCCGAGCTCATCGCAAAGGGCTCGATCGCGGAACTCGACTTCACGTGCACATAAGTACCTTCGACGAAGGCCTTAATCGAATCTGTCAGCTCATATTTGGCGACTGCATTGCCGATGTAGCGCTCGACAGGCGTAGAGATTCGCCGCACCGATTCACGGTTGAACCCATAACCGGTCGGAAAACCGAGCACGAGGCTGTTATCGGGATTGAACGTGAACAGATTTGACGTGAACCCGCCGGAATTCTTCGTCGCGGCGCCGCCATTATAAAGTTGGAACCGCCCCTGCGGCGCATAGCTGGAGTAGGATTGCGGCCCGCATCCGGCGGAACTGCAATCCTGTGCCGAAATCGCGCGATCCCGCGACCAGAGCCCATAATCGCGATCATAGGTGAAATTGCCGTATATGGAGCCGCGATTGTCAGCACCAAAGCCGGTTCCGGCCGTTATGCTGGCCGAGTAGTTGCGGTTATCGCCGCGCGAACTGATGCCGTATTGGGCGCGCGCGGTCACGCCTTCGAACCGGTCTTTGAGGATGAAGTTGACGACGCCGGCTATGGCGTCGGAGCCATAGATTGCCGACGCGCCGCCAGTCACAACTTCGACGCGATCGATGAAATCAGCCGGGATATCGTTGACGTCAACGATCGACGTGCCTGCCAGACCGGAGACGAAGCGCCGGCCATTGACGAGAACGAGCGTGCGGTCGTCACCAAGGTTTCGAAGATTGACCGTCGAGATGCCGTTGCCGCTGGTCAGGAAGTTCGAATTGGTGTTGCTGAGACCGGGGATGCCGACCTGCGGCAGCCGGTTCAGCACTTCTTGCACGTTGGTCGCGCCCTGGCGCTGAATGTCTGCCGATCCAACCACTGCTACTGGCGTCGCCGCTTCCAGATTGGCACGAACGATGCGCGAGCCGGTGACCACCACCTCGTTCTGCACGTCCGCGTTGGTGGTCGTTTGCCCCGGACCCGTTGCCGGCGCCGGCGTAGCGGGGGGAGATGTCGTAGTTTGCGCCTGACTGGCGGTGCCAGCCAGTATGAGCGCTGCGGCCAAGGCGGCAGGTGCACTGCCCGCTCTCAACACCGCACCGAAAAGTGATCCTTTGTTCATATAATCGGGTCCTTCTGAAAAGCCGACGACCCCCCAACTAAAAGCGCCTCCTTCGGGCCGTCTGCCACCCCATGACGACACCATGAGGGCCGCATGCCCCACGCGAAACAAATCTGTAAAGCGAGCGTTCACGTTCAAAAGCGCTCAGCCGCTTCGCAGTTGTAAAATTGCAACAGACGGTTGGACACGCCGGTCCGTTGGGAGGCATCCTCCTGGGATCAATACGATAATCAACCCAGAGGCAGGCAGGCTTCCGGGGCCTCAGTTGCACGATCGCAACATGAACTATGCCGGTCTTTGCAGGAAACAGGAACCCGGCTTCCCTCCCAAACAGCGACTCCTCAGCTTTCCATGGGATCGTTCAGCCGGTAGTGAAGCGGGCTGATGGCCCCATCCTCCTCCCCGAACGAACTGCTCAACATCGCAGCCATTCACGTTCGCGAGGGCCACTACGCCGAAGCAATGGATATCTATGCGTCGGCGCTCGCGCAGAATGCCGCGCTTCCGGACGCCTGGTTCAATCTCGCCTGGCTGCAGCGCGCGACCCGCCGGTTCGACGACGCGCTGGCCTCTTACGCGCAAGCACTGAGCCATGGGTTGGCGCAGCCGGAGCAGGCGCATCTGAACCGCGCCGCGATCTTGTCCGAGCATTTGCAACGGAGCGACGATGCCGAGACCGAATTGCGGTCCGCGTTGCGGATCAATCCCCGTTTCGTCCCCGCCTTGCTCAATCTCGGCAATCTTCATGAGGATCGGGGTCAGCCGGATCAGGCGATCGCGGCCTATAGGGATGCCCTCGCCGTCCAGCCTGGCAATGGCCGCGCGCACGAGCGGCTTGGCATGATCGACGTCCACCTCGGGCGGGCGGACTCCGCGGTAGCGCGACTCAAGGCGGCATTGGCGCAGGCCGGGTCTGTCGAGGATCGCGCCGAGATGTTGTTCGCGCTCGGCACCGCGCTCGACGCTCAGGCATGCTATGACGACGCATTCCAGGCTTTCGAGGCGGCCAATTGGCTAGCCAGGTCCGTAGCACGTCGCCGTTATGACCCGCTCGCACAGGAAGGATTGATCGACGCCATCATCGCGGCCGTTCCGCGTCCTCTGCCGTTCGCGGATCGTAAAGACGGCGCGCCGCTCTTCATCTGCGGCATGTTTCGATCCGGCTCTACCATGGCGGAACAGATGCTGGGGCGGCACCCGGCAATCACTGCAGGGGGAGAGTTGGACTTCATCCCGGCCATGATTCTATCCGAGCTACAACCCTATCCCCAATCGCTTGGCGATTTCACCGCTTCACGGTCCAGCCAGCTCCGCGCCGATTATGAAGCAGCATTGGACAAGGCCGGATTGGGCAACGGCCTGATCACGGATAAACGTTGCGACAATTTTCTGCATATCGGCCTGATTAAGGCGCTCTTTCCAGAGGCGAAGATCGTTCACACCGTTCGGCAGCCGCTCGACAATCTGCTGTCGATCTATTTCCTTCATTTCGGCGAGGGGGTGACCTACGGTCACGATCTACGCGAGGCGGCGCATTTCTACGTCCAATATCGCCGCCTGATGAACCATTGGCGCGAACTGTTTCCCGACGACATCTACGACCTTGATTACGACCAGCTTGTCGTCAGCCCGCGCAAGACGGTCGAACCCTTATTGTCCTTCCTCGGCCTGGGCTGGGACGAGTCCTGCCTCGCCAGCAAAAGCAATGTCGTCCGCACGGCAAGTAGCTGGCAGGTGCGCCAGCCCCTCCACGCACGCTCCTCAGGCCGGTGGCGTCATTATCAGCATCATCTGAAAGAGGCCCGGCAGATACTCGCCGCTGGCGGGCTGGACGGCATCGGGACCGAATGAGCTATCGTTAGGTCGCCGTTCAACCAGCCTTGGCTGAAACCAGCCCGCGATCCGCGACCGCGAACAACTTGGCCAGATTGGCCTGCTCATCGTCACGCAAATGCGGATTCCAGACGTCGAAGATCAGGACAATCCGCTGCTGATCGCTCTCATTCCAGGCTTCATGCTCGATCGTGTCGTCGAACGCGAACGCCTCGCCTTCGCGCCATTGGCGCGTTTCGCCGCCCACCCGGAAGCCGCAGCCCTCAGGCACAACCAATGGCAAGTGGATGATTGCCCTTGTGTTGGTCACGCCGGTGTGGGGTGGAATGCGCGCACCGGGTCGGAGGATCGAAAAGAAGGCGGAGGGTGCTTTTCCGGGAACGCGGTTCTGCGGCACGGCAGCCAGAGCGGCAGCGGTGGCCGGGCACAGATCACATACCGCGTCGTTCCTCGTGCCATATTCCCACAGGAAACAGGCGCCCCATTCCAGAGAATTATCGAGCGCGGACCATTTATTCTCGGGCGTGCCGGCGTCCAGCCGCACATAAGGGCGAAGCGCATCGCCACCCCGTTTCAGCAACGCGAGCGCCTCTTCGCGGATCTGATCGGTCTTGGCCTCGATCTCGCCAAACCAGGGGAACAGCCCCCGATCAAAGAATTCGTCGGCGGGAAGAAAAGGATAATAAATGCCCGCGCATTCATTCTGGTAGACCCGGCGGCGGCCCAGCATCACATCGACGCAGGCGCGAAAACGCCGCATAGTCTCGTCCGCTGGTAAGCCCGCGCCGAACTCGGCCTCCAGCGCCTTCTCATAGGCCGCATTATGCTCGGCCATGAAATGTTTCGCGCGAGCTTGGGCCTCTACTATCGCAGCGGGGCGATCGGGCATCGCCGCTGCCAATTGCGCGACAGCGCTCCAATGGCGCACCGCCTGCGACAGCAGTCCCTGCCGTTGCAGAAGTTCGGCCATGCGCAATTGCGCCATGAACTGCAATTGATCGAGGTCGAGCGCCTGCTGCAGGCTGCGCCGCTCACCCTCCACATCGCCCATGGCGCGATAGGCGCTGGCGAGATTCATGCGCAGGGCCGGTTCACCCGGATCCGCCGCCGCGGCGCGCGCGAAATGCTCCACGGCCAGCTTGAACGCACCGTCGCCGAGCGCACGCGTGCCCCGGGCATTATGCGCGTAAGAGCTGTCCGGATACAGCGACAAGGCGCGATCGAGCAGCCGCAATTCCTCTGCCGGCTGACCGCGTCGCTGGGCCTGCGCCGCGGCGCCCAGCAGATTTTCGAGCGTATCGCCAGGCTGAACCATCGCGCCGACGCTAGTCTCAAAGGATTGAGCCACGCAAGGATTGCTTGATCGCGCGACGGGCCTCGCACAGGATCGGCACCATGATGCAGAGCTCCGCCTCAATTAAGGTGCCGCCGACCTTGCTCGCCCACCGCTATGATCCGGGCCACGATGCTGTGCATTTCGTTTCAGCCGATCGGGAATTGCGCCGAACGATACCTTTTCTGACCGACGAAAACCTGCCGGATACAGGATCGCCGCTCGTGCTGCGGCGGCAGGACGCGCTCGCCGCGGTGGAGAGCCCGGCACGTATCGGGTTCATTTTCCATTCGGCTTATTGCTGCTCGACCTTGCTGGCGAACGCTTATGACCGGCCGGGCTCCGCCTTCAGCCTGAAGGAGCCGGTGCTGCTCAACGATCTGGTCGGCTGGCGCCATCGCGGCGCCGATCCCCAGCGGGTCGGGCAGGTGATGGCCGATGCACTGAGGCTGCTCGCGCGGCCGTTCGAGCCGGGCGAGACTTGCGTGATCAAGCCGTCAAATGTGGTCAACGCGCTTGCGCCGGCGATGCTCGCTGCGCGGCCCGAGGCGGGCGCCTTGCTCCTCTACGCCCCGCTCGACCTCTATCTGGGTTCGATCGCGACCAAGCAATTATGGGGTCGCCGCTGGGTTCGCGATCTTCTGCTCAAGCTGCTCACCGACGGGATTGTCGACCTCGGTTTCGAAAAGACCGACTATTTCCTGCAGACCGATCTGCAGGTCGCCGCGGTGGGATGGCTGGCCCAACACGCCTTATTCGCGCGTATCGCGGGAATGTGGCCTGATCGGGTACGCACGCTCAACAGCGAGACATTGCTCGATCGACCAGCCGACGCGCTCGACGCGCTCGACCAGCTTTTCGCGATCGAGAGCGACGATGCGGCGCGGGGCGAGATCGTCGCGACGATCTTCAAACGTCACGCCAAGTTCGGCAATGATTTCACGACGCAGGACCGCCGGGCGGCACAGCATGATGCTGCGCAGGTGCATGCCGAGGAGATCGAGAAAGTCGTCGCCTGGGCACGCGCTGTCGCGGACAATGCCGGCGTCGCCTTCGCGCTTCCGCAGCCTCTGTTAGCCTGAACTGGACCGGCGCGATCGGCTCCGGCTGGCGCCGAAGCGCGGGGCGCAAAAAAGGGGCGGCCTCTCGGCCGCCCCACACATCTGCCTGAAGCGAGATGCTTTTAGAAGGTCACGCGTGCCGACACGCTGTAGGTGCGGCCGAGCGGATCGTAGGTCGACGGGAAGGTATTGCCGCTGTTCGCGGTCGTCGTACCTGCCTGTCCGCCCATGATCGGCGGATCCTTGTCGAACATGTTCTGCACACCGAAGACGAGCTGGAAGTTCTTCTTCACCTCGAATTGGGCGCTCAGGTCGAAGTAATTATAGGCCGGAACATGGTTGAAGTTGAGGGTCTGGCCGGCCAGTCCCGAATGTGCGCCCGCCGCATTGACGACCGTGCCGCTGAACAGCAGGTTTTTGCCCGCTGCAAAGCCACGCGCCAAATAATCGGAGGCGGTCCCTTCATAATTGACGGCACCGATATAGCGCCACAGCAGCGAAACACTCGCCGGGCCCCATGAGAGGCTCGTGCGCTGCTGGAACGCATATTTCGGCTCGATCTGCCCAAGGCTGGGTCCGCAGTTGGAGCTGTAATAGCCGACGCAGTTACGATTGTAGGACGACGGAGACGCCCGGAACGACAATTGATGCGTCCAGTTGCCGACGAAGTTCAGGTTCAGGCCGACATCGCCGAACTTGTGGTCATAGTTCGCGGTGACGTCGATACCGTCGGTCTTCAACCGCCCGCTGTTCGTCTCCGGCAGGAATAGGCCTGGCGTGTTGGCCGCCGAGCCGCTGAGACGGCCGTTGGCCGGACTACGGCGGATCACCGTACAAGCCGGCGATGTTGCCGAAGACGCGCTCAGGCTGCCGAAGCAGGCGTTGATCGCGTCACCGGGCGTCTGGATCGTGATCGCCTGGTTCACGATGATGCTGTAATAATCCACCGAGAAGTTGAAGCCGGGGATCCACTTGCGCGGCGTCAGCACCAAGCCGAGCGTGAACGTATCAGCCTTTTCAGGCTTGATGTTCGTATTGCCGCCGCCGGTTTCGTTGGCCTGGCCGGCCGACGGATTTCCGATCGAGCCGATCGTCGCCGCCGGAGCACCCTGCGCAAGGCAGACCGCAGCCAGGTTGGGATTGCTCAGCGGAGCCGCACCCGCGCACGGATCAACGGTGAGGTTGGTCAGGCCCGTCACCACCGGCGCGAACAGCTCGGCGATGTTGGGCGCGCGCACGGCACGCTGATAATTGCCACGCAGTCGGATGCCTTCACTCGGCTGCCAGGTCAGGCCGCCCTTGTAGGTGGTGGCGTTGAAGCGCGGCTTGCCGGGCGCGTTAACAGCATAAGCCGAGTAACGGATGCCGGCTTCGAGCGTGAGCTCCTGGAAGAAGGGCTTGTCGTTCGCGATCGGCGCGATCAGCTCGCCATAACCTTCCTTGACTTCATATCCGCCCGTGAAAGGCAGGACCGCGCCACCGGCGCCGCCCAGTTCGCTCGGATCCTGCGCGAAGGCATCGGGCTGACGATCATAGGTATATTGGCGATATTCGCCGCCGACCGCGAAGCTGACGCCCTGCGAGGCCCAGGGCACGGTATAACCGGTATCACCCTGCAAGACCGCACGCGCCTGCTTCAGCTGCGTGATGATCTTGATCGAGCTGGAGCCCTGGATGAACTTCACCGTCGCCGGCGAGATGCTTCCCGCGGGGCCGAACAGGTTCAGCGGAACGCAACCGCCCGAAGGATCGGTGCAAGCAGTCGTGCTGGTAGCATTCAACGCCTGTTGAACGCGCGAGTTGAGCACGTAACCCGATTGCAGTTGGGTCTGCTCGCTGCGGCCATAAGCGCCCGACACGTCGAGATTGAGCGCCTGGGTGATGTCGAACTTCACGCCCGCACGTGCATCATACAGATTGTTCGTGAACGTGCTGACGCGCGGCCCGAGCTCGACCAGGCGGCGGTAAACCGCCGGCAAGTCCAGAGCGGGATTGGTGTTGCAGGCACCACCCAGCGCGACGCCGTCCGCGGTGCAGATCTGATCGCGGATGGTCGAGTTCAGATAAGGGTTATTCCCGGGGATCGTCAGCTCATTGCCGAAGATACCCGACGGCGCGATGATCGACTGGATCGTATTCTGGCTGGCCAGACCGCGCGTATAGACCTCGATACTGTCCGATATGTCATAGCGGATGGCAGCATAGGCGCTCTTGCGGATAAGCGGCGTCTGGAAGATGTTATAAGGGTTGAAATTGAAGCCCTGATATTGCGGCACGAGTGCCGAACCGCCCGGGTTCACCTGCAAGTCGGCGGTCGGGAAGGAAATCGTCGTCGGCACCGAAGTGAAGGACGAGCCGGAAGCCGCGCCGCTGGTGCTGCTGATGCCGAAGAGCGCGAACGGACGGGTCTGATAGACCGGATCGATGTTCGTATAGCCGAGGCTGAAGACCGCATTGCCCTTGTCGTCGGCGAAATTGCCGCCGATCGTCAGGTCGGTGCGGAACGAACGGCCCTCGCCGCGCTCGGGGATCTTGTAACCGCCGCGCAGATCCACACCCGAAAAATCCTTGCGGGTGATGAAGTTGACCACGCCGGACACCGCGTCGGCGCCGTAAGTGGTCGAAGCACCACCGGTCAGCACCTCGACGCGCTGCAGCAGCGCGAGCGGGATCACGTTGAGATCGGTCGCGCCATTGGAGAGCGAGGGCACGAGGCGGTTGCCGTCGAGCAGGACGACGTTGCGCTGCACGCCCAGGCCGCGAAGATCGACTGTGTTGGTGCCGTTGGCGCCGTTATTCACCTGGGTGCCGACGCCCGGGCTCACGCCCGGCAAGCTGCGCAGCACTTCTTCGGCGTTGTTCGGCGCACGAAGCGTGATTTCGCGAGCGTTGACGACATTGACCGGGCTGGAAGCGGTCAGGTTCGCGTTGCGGATCAGCGTGCCGGTAACGACGATTTCCTGCGCGGGCTGGTCGGCGGGTGCGGCGGCTTGCGGAGCAACGCCCGCGGGAGCGGCATTCTGCGCATTGGCGGCACCGGAAAGCATCATGCCGGCAAGCAGCGATACGCTGCCAAGCGCAGTGCGGCTGAGCAGTTGGTGGGTTTTGATCACGATTACGTCCCCTAGTTTGGACTGATCCAGGCGGATCAATCCGTGCTGCCTGCGGACGGCCTCGGGGGCACGGTCCAGCGGCAATGCAGGGGACATGCCTGAGCCTTCGCGATGCTGTAAAGCTAACGTTCACCTAGTGAAGGCGGTAACGACCCTAGTGTAGCGAAACCGCAACACTGGTGTGTGACGGGAGCCCGAACCCTGCTGGAGCTGTTCCTGATCGGCAGACTACAGAAGGGATCAGACAGGATCGGTACGCCTGCGTTATCAATGTTCGTGTGGCGGCAATGCACCGCAATGAAGTAACCGGCGATAGGGCCGCCGCGTAACAATGGTTCTTAACTGCTTCCTGGCATTGGACCGACCAGCAGCATTGGATCGATCCGCACGGCATTCCAGGTCATGCCCCAATGCAAGTGCGGGCCGGTAGCGCGGCCAGTGGCGCCGATCAGCCCGATCGGCTGCCCGCGTGTGACACGATCTCCCACTCTTACGTCGATTCGCTGCAAATGCATGAGCGCGCTCACCAGCCCGAAGCCGTGATCGATCATCACGAGATTGCCCTCCAGGCTGAACGGATGGTCGGTCGCGAGCACGATCACGCCATCCGCCGGGGCGCAAGCGGGCGTTCCCTCGATCGCCGGGCCGCCGACCGCGCGCGCTATATCGAGGCCGCCATGCGGCGCACCCGCGACATCATGGGCATAGATGCGCTGCGATCCGAACAAGGTGCTGATCCGCCCCACGGCCGGCCAGCGAAATATTTGCCGCCAGCCGTCGCTATCGGCGTTGACTGCGCGCGCCGCTTCGATCTGCGCCAGCTCGGCCGCCCGGATTTTCTGATAGGCCGGACTCGGGGACGCGCTCTGATAGAGCGTGGGGAGCGTCGATATATCCCAATGGCGCGGCGCGACAGCAAGTTGCAGGTGCAACAGACGGCCGTCCTGCAGCCGCGCTTCGAGCACAGCAATTGGCCCGGCGTCGCGGCCGAAGCCAATGATAAAATGCCCGTCTGGAGCAAAGAGCACCGGCTTGCCGTCCAGCATCAAGAGCGCGGTCCCAACCGGTACTGTGCCGCTTAGCAGCGCACCCTGTTGCGCCGGCACGGTAAGACCGAAACTGCGCGCGTCGGCGATGATCGCAGGCGGCGGCGCAACCGGCACTTCGATCCGCGGCGGCATAGGCGCGGGACCTGACGCCTCTGGACGCGCCATGCATCCGCCCAACAGCAGCGCAGACAGCGCGGCTGCTAGCCTCAACCGCCGCGCTCCGCCTCGGTTGCGAGTTCGGCTGTGGCATAAGCTTGCTGCCGCGCTACACTCCAGTAGCGGAGATCCTCGAGCGAGATACGCTCGCCCGATCGGGCGCAAACAACATGGTCGCCCGCTACCAGTATGCGGAAACTGTTGGCCATATAATGGAGCTTGGCGGGTTTCCCTTGCGCCATCAGCATGAGATCGTGCCTTCCGGTTCAGAGCAATTTCGGCTGCTCGGGCTTTGAACGCTCCATAGCAGCGCGCGTGCCGGCCTCAACCCGCGCACCCACTCTTCCGTCCGCAAAAACGAGCGTCACGGCGCCTGCGGCCTTCGCTCCGGCGGCGGTCCCGATCACCTTGCCATCGCGCGCCTCGATCCTGGCATAGCCGCGCGCCAGCGGTCGATCGGGGTGAAGCTGCTCCGCCAGCCGCCATAGCCGCCCGAGCCGGTCGCGCGCGTCGACTATGCGCGCGTCCACCAACGCCCGCCGCAAACGGACGGCCGTTAACCGCTCGCGCCCGCGCGCAACCTTTGTCGCAAGCAAATTGGGTCGTAGCGCCCCCGCAGCCTCGGCAAGGTCGCGCCGCGCATGCGCAAGCCGGCCGGCAAGACCGCGTGGCAGCCGATCGCTAAGGTCGTCGAGCTTTTGCCGCTGCTGCGCCAACAACCGATCCGGCGCCGGCAAATGCCGCGCCACCGCTGCCAGCCGCTCCGCCGCATGATCGCGATAACGGCGCGCGCAGCGCCCGGCGCGCAAACCGAGTTCGCGCACCGACGCCAGCAGCTCCGCCCGCACCGGAACCGCCATTTCGGCCGCGGCGGTCGGCGTGGGCGCACGTATGTCGGCAGCGAAATCGCACAAAGTGACATCGGTCTCGTGGCCAACCGCCGAAATGGTGGGAATGGGTGAGTCAGCGACCGCGCGCACCACCACTTCCTCGTTGAACGCCCATAGATCCTCGATTGAGCCGCCGCCGCGCGCGACGATCAGTAGATCGGGCGGATCGGGTAATGCCGCGAAACCCCGAATCGCCGCCGCCACCTGTGCGGCGGCACCTTCGCCCTGCACCGCCACCGGCCACAGCAGCACGTGCGTCGGGCAGCGGTCTTCCAGCCGGTGCAGGATATCGCGGATCACGGCGCCGGTTGGTGACGTCACCACACCGATCAGGCGCGGCAGGAAGGGCAAGGCGCGCTTGCGCTCGGAATCGAACAATCCCTCGGCGGCGAGCGCGCGGCGGCGCTGATCGAGCAAGGCCATCAGCGCCCCCTGCCCCGCCAGTTCGAGCCGCTCGATCACGATCTGATAGCGCGACCGGCCGGGATAGGTGGTCAGCCGCCCGGTCGCGATCACCTCGATCCCATCCTCCGGGCGAAAGGCAACCGGCGTCCCCTTCCAGATCACCCCGTCGAGGCAGGCGCGGTCATCCTTGAGCGTGAGATAGGAGTGACCCGACGCGACGCGCTTGAATCCCGAAATCTCGCCGCGCACGCGTACATGGCCGAACGCATCCTCCACCGAGCGTTTGAGCGCGCCCGAAAGCTCCGACACGCTCATCGCAGGCGAATTGTCGCCCGGCGACTCCTCGGCTAACAGCGCGGCAGTTTCCGGAGGAATTGAAGACGCCATGAAGGTCCTGCTCATCGGTTCGGGCGGGCGCGAACATGCGCTTGCATGGAAGCTCGCGCAATCGCCCCGGCTGAGCAAACTCTACGCAACGCCGGGCAATCCAGGCATCGCCGAGCATGCCGAGCTGGTCGATGTCGAGCCCCATAACATCGTCGGCTTCGCGCGCGAGGAGAATATCGGTCTGGTCGTGATCGGCCCCGAACAGCCCTTGGTCGAAGGTCTCGCGGATCGGCTGCGCGAGGACGGGATTTTGGTGTTCGGCCCGTCCGCCGCCGCCGCGCAGCTGGAGGGATCGAAGGGCTTCACCAAGGATTTGTGCCGCCGCGCCGACATTCCGACCGCCGATTATCAGCGCTTCGGCGACGCTGCCTCGGCCAAGGCTGCGCTGCCCCGCTTCGGGCTACCGGTGGTGATCAAGGCCGACGGGCTAGCCGCCGGAAAGGGAGTCGTAATCCCGACGACGAGCGAGGAAGCGGAGGCTGCGATCGATGACATGTTCGGCGGCAGTTTCGGCAGCGCGGGCGCCGAGGTCGTGATCGAGCAATTCCTTACCGGCGAGGAGGTGAGCTTCTTCGCACTTACTGATGGTAAAACGATCCTGCCTTTCGGATCGGCGCAGGATCATAAACGCGTGGGCGATGGCGATACCGGCCCGAACACCGGCGGCATGGGCGCTTACAGCCCCGCCTCGATCCTGACGCCGGAACTCGAACAGCAGGTAATGGACAGGATCGTCCGCCCCACGGTCGAAACGATGGCGGCGGAAGCTATGCCTTATTCGGGCGTGCTTTATGCCGGTCTGATGCTGACCGCCGAGGGCCCCGAACTGATCGAATATAATTGCCGCTTCGGGGATCCCGAGACGCAGGTATTGATGGCGCGCTTCGATGGCGATCTGGTTACGTTGCTCGCCGCGGTCGCCGAGGGACGGCTAGCGGACATCCCCGCACCAACCTTGGCCGACCGGGCCGCGCTGACCGTCGTGATGGCGGCGAACGGCTATCCCGGCACACCCGTCAAAGGGGGTGCGATCGACGGGATCGAAGCGGCTGAGGCGCAGGGCGCGTGCGTGTTCCAGGCCGGCACGGCGATGTCGGGCGACACGCTGGTCGCATCCGGAGGACGCGTGCTTGCTGTCACCGCCACCGGGCCAAATGTGGCGGAGGCGCAGGCCAACGCTTATGCCGCGGTCGACCGGATCGATTTCCCGACCGGCTTCTGCCGCCGCGATATCGGCTGGCGCGAGATCGAACGCGGCGCGGCATCGCTTGCCTGAGCGCGGCGGACGAAGCTAGAGCGCGCAGGCTTATGAGGGGCTTTCGATGAGCAACACCGCCATTATCGTCGTCGCCGCGATCTTCGTGATCGCACTTGTCCTCCTGCTGCTGATCCGCGGCCGCAAGCAGCGCGTGACGTTCGGCGAGGCGCGGCCCCTGCCCCGCGCCGCAACGCCACCCGCCGCACCTCAACTGGTGCCGACCCCGATCAGCCCAGCAGAGGCGCCCGCTCCGGCCGCGCCACCGGTGAGCCAGATGGAGCCGAGCGAAGGCGCAGGCGACCGGCTCACCACGATCAAGGGGCTGGGGCCCAAAGCGGCGACCCTGCTCAACGGCCTTGGCGTCACCCGCTTCGATCAGATCGCGGGATGGAGCGAGAGCGATGTCACTGCGATCGACGCGCAAATGGGCGCGTTCAAGGGCCGCATCACGCGGGATCGCTGGGTCGAGCAGGCCAATCTGCTGGCCAAGGGCGACACCGCCGCTTTTGAAGCGGAGTTCGGCAAGCTCGGAGGCTGACCTAGCCGAGCTGCCAGCCGGCTATTGGGCCAGACAGACCGCGAGCAATTTGTCGATCTTGCGGCCGTCCATGTCCACCACTTCAAATCGCCAGCCGCCATCCTCGAACGTCTCGCCGACCTTGGGGAGATGCTTGAGCACCGACAAGGCGAAGCCCGCCGCAGTCGCATAGTCACGGTCTTCGGGAAGTTCGATGCTGAGCCGTTCGGCCATCTGATCGGCCGGGGCTGAGCCCGAAATCAGCCAGCTGCCATCATCGCGCTGGAACAGCGGCGGATCGGTATCGTCATCCTGATCCGACACGAAGGCGCCTGCGATCGCGGCAAGCAGGTCGACCGGGGTCACGATCCCTTCGAAATGGCCATATTCGTCGTGGACGAACGCCATCGGCACGTCCGCGCCGCGCAGCACCTGAAGCGCGTCCATCGCGTCGATCTGGTCGGACACGACCTGGACCGGCCGCATCATCGCCTCGAGATCGATCGTCTTGCCCGCCATGCAGGCCGACAGCAGCTCGCGCGCTTCGACCACGCCGATCAGTTCGTCGACCGAGCCGCGACCGACCGGCATCCGGCTATGCGGCAGATCCGTCAGCGGATTTTCCTCGTCGAGATCGATCCAGTCGATCTGCGTGCGCGGGGTCATCACCTCGCGTACCGGCCGGTCGGCGAGGCGCACCACGCCCGATATGATCGCGCGCTCGCTCTCTTCGATCACGCCCGCGGTCGAGGCTTCGGCGACCACAAGATGAAGCTCTTCGGCGGTGACCTGGCTGTCGCGCCGTTTGTGCAGCCCCATCAGGCGGATCAGCAGCCCGCTCGAATGTTCGAGCAGCCATACGAAGGGGGCCGCGATGCGCGACACCCACAGCATCGGCACGCTCGCGAACACCGCGATCGGCTCGGGCGCGGTCAGCGCGATCTGCTTGGGCACCAGCTCGCCGACGACGAGGCTGAGAAAGGTGGTGGCAACGATGACGAGCCCGAAGCCCCAATGTTCGGCGGCATTGTGGCTGAGCCCGAGCGGTTCGAGCCGCTCCGCCACCGGACCGCCCAAGGCTTCGCCGGAGAAAGCGCCGGCCAGCACCGCGGTCAACGTGATCCCGGTCTGGACGGTGGACAGGAATTTGCCCGGGTCCGCGGCGAGATCGAGCGCGACCCGTGCGCCGCGCCGCCCTCGCCGCGCCATCGCCTCCAGCCGCGGCTTGCGCGCGGAGACGATCGCCAGCTCCGACATCGCGAACACGGCGTTCACGAGCATCAAAGCGAGGACGACGACAACATCGATCCAGGGGAAGGGGTCAAGTGGCATCGGCGAAGCGGCGATCATATCGCGCATGCGGGGCGCGGGGGCAAGTTGCGGCGCGTCATTGCGCCATCGCCTCCGCCGCCAAGGCCTCGGCTTCGATCAGCAGCGCATCCTCGGTGCCGCCCTGCACGACGCGTTCGCGGCCGATCAGAACCAGAACGGGGACAGCCAATGGCGAGACCTTGTCCAGCTGCACGTGCAGCATCGTGCCCGCCGCGCGATCGAGGAGGGCGACGAGGCGGCCGACGTCGGTCATCTTGGCGCGGGCATCCTCCCATGCGGCGCGCATCAGGAGGTGGTCGGGCTCGTAGCGGCGGAGCACGTCGTAGATCAGGTCGGTCGAGAAGGTGACCTGGCGTCCAGTCTTGCGCTTGCCGGGGTGCTGGCGCTCGACCAGGCCGCCGATCACCGCCACCTCGCGGAAGGCGCGCTTCAAGAGGCTCGATTGCTGGACCCAGTCGACGAACTCATCCTCCAGCACATCGCGGCTGAACAAGGGCGCGGGATCGAGTACGGGTTCGAGGCTGTAGGTGGCGATGGCGTAATCGCTGGCGACGAAGCCGAGCGGCTTGAGCCCGGCGGTCTCCATCCGCCGCGTGACGAGCATGCCGAGCGACTGGTGCGCGTTCCAGCCTTCGAAGCTGTAGACGACCATGTAATGGCGGCCTTCGCGCGGGAAGGTTTCGATCAGCAGCTGGTCGGGATTGGGCAAGGCCGATCGCCGGCCCTGCATCTCCAGCCATTCGCGCACGTCGTCGGGGAAGCGCGGCCATTGCGAGGGGTCGGCGAAATAGCGGCGGACGCGATCGGCGAGGTTGGTCGAGATCGGCATGCGCGCGCCGCCATAGGTGGGGATGCGGGCGGGCTTGCGGGTGGCGTGGACGATCAGATCCTCGGTATCCATCCGCTCGACCTCGAGTGCGAGACCGGCGAAGAAGAAGGTGTCGCCGGGGCGCATGCTGGCGGCGAAGCCTTCCTCGACCTTGCCGAGGCTGCGGCCGTTGCGGAAGCGGACGGTGAGCATGTCGGCTTCGACGATGATGCCGGCGTTGAGGCGGTGCTGCTCGATGAAACGCGGGTGGCTGACGCGCCACAGCCCGTCCTCGCCGAGCGTCAGGCGCTTGAAGCGATCATAGGCCTTGAGCGCGTAGCCGCCGGTCGAGATGTAATCGAGCACCTGCCGGAAAAGCTCGGGGCTGAGCGCGCTGTAGGGCAGCGCTTCGTGGAGTTCGGCGAGCATCGCCGCTTCGTCGAACGGGGCGGCGCAGGCGCAGGCCATTACGTGCTGGGCGAGGACGTCGAGCGCGCCCGAGCGGAAGATGTCGCGATCGAGCTCGCCATCCTCGACCGCGTCGGCGGCGGCGCGCGCCTCCAGATATTCGAAGCGGTTGCCGGGGACGATGATCGCCTCGGACGGCTCCTCCAGCCGGTGATTGGCGCGGCCGATGCGCTGGGTGAGGCGCGAGGCGCCCTTGGGTGCGCCCATCTGAATGACGAGATCGACATCGCCCCAGTCGACGCCGAGATCGAGGCTGGCGGTCGCGACCAGAGCCCGCAGCCGGCCCGCCGCCATCGCGGCTTCGACCTTGCGCCGCGCCTCGACCGAGAGCGAGCCGTGGTGGATGCCGATCGGCAGGCTCTGATCGTTGACCGCCCACAGATCCTGGAAGATCAGCTCGGCGAGGCTGCGGGTGTTGCAGAAGATGATCGAGGTGCGGTGGGTCTCGATCTGCGCCATCACCTGGCGGGCGGCGTAACGGCCCGAATGGCCGGCCCAGGGGATGCGGTCTTCGGGGAGCAGGATGGTGAGGTTGGGCTCGGCGCCGGGATCGCCATCGACCTTCGCCACCGCATCGATATCGCCGCCCGGGGCGAGCCAAGCGCGGTAGGCGTCGGGGTCGGCGACGGTGGCGGACAAGGCGACGCGGCGCATGGCGGGCGCGAAATGCTGGAGCCGGGCCATGCAGAGCGAGAGCAGATCGCCGCGCTTGCCGGTGGCGAAGGCGTGGACCTCATCGACGACGATCGCCTTGAGATGCTCGAACAGGAAGGCGCTGTCGGGATGGCTGAGCAGCAGGCTGAGCGATTCAGGGGTGGTCATCAGCATGTGCGGCGGCCTGACCCGCTGGCGCGCCTTGCGATCGGAGGGGGTGTCGCCGGTGCGGCTCTCGACCTTGATGTCGAGGCCCATCTCCGCGATCGGATCCATCAGGTTGCGCTGGACGTCGATCGCGAGCGCCTTGAGCGGGGAGACGTAGAGGGTGTGGAGGCCGTCGACCGGGTTGCGGATCAGATCGACCAGGCTTGGGAGGAAGCCGGCGAGCGTCTTGCCGGCGCCGGTGGGGGCGACGAGCAAAGCGTGGTGGCCGGCCCGGGCGACGTCGAGCATTTCGAGCTGGTAACGGCGGGGTTGCCAGCCGCGGGTGGTGAACCATTGGGTGATTTGCGGGGGGAGGTCAGCCATTAAATCCTCCCCCTGCAGGGGGAGGTGGCGCGCGCAGCGCGACGGAGGGGG
>Ga0207705_10000280_pt1 | contig 48562 bp, 53 predicted proteins | sample KBSC13metaG_FD_184314 | JGI IMG/M metagenome (GOLD analysis project Ga0207705, IMG submission 184314) | Corn rhizosphere microbial communities from Kellogg Biological Station, Michigan, USA - KBS C1-3 metaG (SPAdes) (version 2) | ecosystem: Host-associated > Plants > Roots > Rhizosphere > Soil ... | reverse complement strand
GGTTGGTCGTGGTCGTAGTCGCAGTAGTACCGTAGAGCTTCTGGAGGGCAGCAAGCGTGTGCGGATCATTACCGGCTTTTGTCTGGATGATTGTTGTTGTTGGCTGGTTCGCCGCATTGCCGACACCATCAACAGAATAGTTTTTTGCTTCGAGACGAAGTTTCTGCTGGCCAGCTAGGCCGCCGGTGCCGGTACCGTTCAGGATCACGATTGATGCGCCTTCCTGAATGACCGGGTCATTTGACGTAATCTGCTTCATGAACTGCTGTATGTCCGAGAAATCATCCAGGCCGGCGGCGGGCGTCAGCGCAGATTGGCCATCGCTGGTAGTATAGCTGGCGAGTAGATTTTTCCCATTGATGCTATTTAGGCTATACGATTTTATGGCATTGCTGTCGATACTCTTCGTGAGGTCATAAAGACGGTGGACTTCACTAAGTGAAAAGTCGGTTTTGACGTTGCCGCCGATGGCATCTGATAGACTGCTGAGCTTGGCGGGGTTGCTGAGTACGCCGGCAGAGACGGCCTTGGCTTTGAGGGCAATCAGCAGGCTCCGTTGATTTTTGGTGCGCTCGAAGTCGCTGGCCGCGAAGCCATATGAGTAGTACGAGTCGCCGCGGGCACGTGATAAATCAAGCGCCGCCTCGCCATCAAGATGGTGCACCCCATTGGTCAGTTTAACCAGAGGTTTGTGAGTGGCGTAGTCAATGTTCGGATCGTATAGACCGCGCGGGTCGGAACTCTGGATATTGATATCGACGCCGCCCACAGCATCGACGGCTTCTTTGAGCGCAGTGTAATTAACGAGTGCGTAATAATTAATGGTGATACCGAAGTTATCACTGATAACTTTTTCGAGCTCGCCCATACCGCCGGCAGGATAACCATTGTCATCGAATTTGCTGTTTTCGCCGGCAACATAGGCATAGTTTATTTTCGAATGGCTGTCTGTGCCCGGTATCTCAACATATAAGTCACGTGGAACACTGAGCATGAACGCCTGATTATTCCTGGTATCTACGCTCAGGATCATGATGGAATCGGTTAGATTACCGCCATTATGCCCAACATCGTCAGCCGAATTACCAGCCAGCAAGATGTTAACCCTGCCCTGATCTTCACCCTTGAGTTTAGTAGTTGTCAGGACGCTCAGGATATTGCCATGGAACAGTTTGTGGGCGTTGTAGACAAATTTGCCTCCAAGCCAGAGGCCGATGCCGGCGATCAGTAGTACGACGAACATGCTGACGCGCTTGACGGTGAAGGTTCGTCGGAAGCGGCCCGGCTCCTTTTTGGGCTTTGGCAGAGGTTTGGTCGACGCATTCCTAAAGGGGTCATGCTTGTAAGAACCAAGCGTAACCCCAATACTAGGGAACTGGGCCGCCTGCTGCGCTGCTCGGGCATCCTGATTGGGGCGGCCTGGGTACGCCGCACGCGTGGGAGGCGTGGATGAGTTGACTTGCGACTGATGACTGGGCTTTTTATGTGGCATTAGCGTTCGACCTATTATACGTTGCTTAAGCTCCGGGCGCCACCTGGAAAAGCCCGCATGAACTATAACCAAGATACCGGTAATTACTGAAAGTTTGCTGAGTTGCCGAAACGTATACGTAACTGGCAAATTCTCACCTTATTATACCCGGCAGTGCTATTGCATGGAAAAGTAGTTTATACTGGTGCCCATGAAACTGGTCGTCCAAATCCCATGCCTCAATGAGGAGCACACGTTACCTCTGGTACTGAAATCCACTCCGGAGCAGATCCCGGGCATCGATGAGATCGTCATCGTCATCATCGACGACGGCTCCACCGATGGGACTGTTGAGGTTGCCAAAGCCCATGGGGTAATGCATTTCGTGCACCACAACCGAAACCAGGGACTCGGCCGCTCCTTCCATGATGGCGTCAACTACGCCCTGGGCATCGGCGCCGACATCGTCGTTAACACCGATGGTGACAACCAGTACCCGCAGGATCGCATCGGTGATCTAGTACGGCCAATTTTGGAGGGCAGGGCAGACATTGTCATTGCCGATCGCCAAACATCAAAGATCGCCCACTTCTCGCCCTTCAAGAAATTTTTGCAACGCCTCGGGAGTGCCGTCGTCAACAAAGCCGCCGGGACCGAGCTGCCTGATGCCGTCAGTGGCTTCCGGGCTTACAGCCGCGAGTCATTGCTGCGCCTCAACACCATCACCCGCTTCAGCTATTGTACTGAAACCATCATCCAGGCTGGCAACAAAGGCCTGAGCATCCACAGCATTCCAGTCGAGACCAACGCCAAAACCCGGGAATCGCGCCTTTTCAACTCAACATTCGAACATGTCCGCAAATCAGCTATCACTATTATCCGCGCCTACATCATGTACAAACCATATATAGTCTTCGGGTGGCTCGGTGCAGCTCTTTTCATCCTCGGCCTCGTGCCTTTCGCGCGCTTCGTCTACTTCAGCGTGGCCGACGGCACGACGCGTGGACACATTCAGTCATTGCTCGTTGGCTCGACACTGATGACCGGAGCATTTTTATGCCTTGTGCTTAATATCATCGCTGATCTGATCCGCATCAATCGTATCCTGACTGAAGACAATCTCGAGCAGACCAAACGCGCCCGCTTCGACAAAACCTAGCGCAGGAATTCAATTGTATTGTTATAACCCGGCGTCAGTCGCCGGAAGACAATCTTAATCGCATGATTAGTATCGACGACCGCACGATTTTGCCAATACCAGCCGTCCTCACTACGCAAGATGAAGGTCATGGCGCCGCCCCCGTACAGTTGGGAAAAAAGCAGCAGACCGGCGAGAACGTAGGCCAGTCGTGTTTTGGAGTGCAGCACTTCGCGCCCAGCCATGATAGCCAGTAGTCCAAGGTACGGCAGGAACGGCAACAGATAGCGGCCATTGATCGCTACCGGCTGGCCGGTCCGCCGAAAGGCTGCGAAATTATCCAGGAATAAAACCGCAATATATGCGCCGGCCACGAGCACAACCGTAGCAACTAATCGTCGGTCATAGGCGCGCAGCAATTTTCGACCACCGATGACTACTACTAACAAGCCGGTGGCCGCGATTGCGATGCCCCCGAGTGCAGGTACCGGAAGCGGACCGCGAGTCTGGAAATCACTGCGTGGGCCATCGAGGGTGAAGTACAATCGCATCCACATGCCGTAAAACCACTTCCCGGTGAACTCTGTCAACGAGGCATCTTTGTCGCTATCGGCCTTCGCTAACTTCAAGTTATAGTCACGGTTCCATGGACCATAACGACTACATTGCTTGATTGTTAAAACTTTGGCGCAGTCAGGCAACGGCGTACCATAGCGAGCTACATTGACGAGGTATCGTTGACTGAATATACCGCTTGCAATCACTACTAGCAATGCGCCACCAATCAGCAACGGTCGCGCAGGCAGCAACAACTTTGTGCTGCGGCGCCAGTAACGTATCAAATTCCAGACTACGCTGAGGCCCAGTACTAGCGCGATTGGCAAAAAGGCGTACTTCACCAGCGACCCAAGCAGCACGGCCGCCGCCAATAATAGCAAGGCCAGTACATCGAATCGCCGTTTTTCCAGCCCATAAATAAATCGCTCTGTCAGCAAAATGGCGGCCGCAATTACCCCGATGAACAGATTGTCGTAGTTAATCTGTCCGGCCAGCATCGGCACGACGGGGATCAGCACAAAGACTAGCAAGCTGGCGTTGATGGCAGTGATTGGCGCAGCGATCCTGAGCATGACCCGGCGGATCAACCACAAATCACCAACGAACAGCGCAATGTTAATCAGCCGTAGGAAGATTACTTGGATTGATTGCGAATTTGTAATCGCCGCAATCAACCTGTACGGGAAGCTCATTAGATAGTGATACAAATACGAGGGGTCGCGGGCCACCGGACCAAACGAGTCGGCACCGGCTGGCTGGCCGTATAAGAAAGGTGACAGATGATGCGAGTATATTTTGATGATTCCGAAGTGGAAGTCTTCGTCAAAGGCCATCGGATAACGGTTGGACAGGGCGATCCAAAGGGCTTGCAACGCCAAAAATCCGCAGATAACCCAGAAAAAGCGGGGATGGCGCAGTAATTTCATCTGGCCACCATTATACCTTGTAATCCTGAGGATATGCTAAGCTGAAGCTATGTTTCGCCGCGTGATCCGCCCGATTTTGACCGTCAGCGTCCTGCTCGCAACCATCGCCGGCTTCATCTACTATTTCGCCACCCACCCGGCAGTCCGCCATCAGCTAGCCCAGACGTCACCGCTTACGTTAGCGACGCTTTTCTTCCTTTATCTCAGCGTCCTTGTCGCCCTCAGTCTCGTCACACTCACGACACTCCGTCTCTGTAAAATCAGTCTGCCGCCCTCAGAAAGCCTGCTCCTTACGATGTACGCTACTGTCGTCAACTTCTTCGGCCCCCTCCAGAGCGGTCCAGCCTTCCGCGGCGTCTACCTGAAGCGCAAGCACAACGTCGACCTCAAGAAATACGCTGCCGCTACGCTGGTCTTCTACGCCCTATACGCCGCCTTCAGCGGGTTGTTTCTACTATCAGGCTTATTCCATTGGTGGCTACTGATTGCGGCAATCTTAGCCGTTGCCGTTTTATGGTACGTTCGCACCACTTCCATCAGCTTCTTCACACGCTTCCAAGCCCTCGACCTCAACGCCATCTACGCCCTGGCAGCCGCTACACTACTCCAGCTGGCCATCGTCGCCGTTATCTACTTCGTCGAGCTGCGGTCCATCGACCACACCATCAGTTTCGGGCAGGCCATCATTTATGCCGGGGCAGCGAACTTCGCACTCTTCGTATCACTGACACCCGGCGCCATCGGCTTCCGCGAATCATTCCTGCTATTCTCGCGCCACCTCCACCACATCGACGCAAACACTATCGTCGCCGCCAACATCATCGACCGCGCCATGTACATCGTCCTATTAACAGTCATCGGCGTCCTCATCTTCGGCACCCACGCCCAACGCCGCTTCCAACCCAAGGGCTAATGTTTCTCAGCTGTTTTTCAAGCAAAGTTTTATACTGAATACTATGCGAATACTCGTAGTTGAAGATGATCAGAAGATCGCCCAGGCCGTGAAGAAAGGCTTGGAGCTGAAAGGTTATGCCGTTGACATGGTTCATGATGGCGACAGTGGGTTGTCGCATGCAATGGACGACGATTATGATCTGATCGTGATGGACCGGATGCTGCCGGGTATTGACGGCGTGGCCATCACGCAGAAATTGCGGGAGGCCAAAGTCAGTACGCCGGTGCTGATGCTGACCGCGCGCGGTACGATCGGCGACAAGGTCGAAGGGCTTAATAGTGGCGCCGATGACTACCTGGTGAAGCCGTTCAGTTTCGATGAGTTGACGGCGCGGGTCAAAGCTTTGCTGCGACGCCCAGCAGAGCAGGTGGGCACGACGCTCGAAGTTGCCGATCTGACGCTCGACAGCGTGAGCTACGATGTGCGGCGCGCTGGTCAGCCCGTGAAACTGTCCCATAAAGAATTCGCTTTGCTTGAATACTTCATGCACCATCCCGGCCAGGTGATTACCAAAGATATGATTATCAGTCACGTCTGGAATGAAGAAGCTGACATTTTGCCCAATACTATCGAGGTTTATATTGGGTATCTACGAAATAAGATTGATCGACCTTTTCCGGATAAGCCAGCCCTGCTGCAAACTATGCGCGGCTTCGGATATAAATTAGCATCATGACACAGATGTTCCGCTCCGCCACTTTCAAATTGACGCTCTGGTATTTAGCCATCGTCATGGCTATCAGCTTCCTTTTCAGCATCATCCTGTACCACGATGTGACCGGTGAGCTGGCACGCGGATTGCACCGCGAATCACTGCGCATCACAACGCAGTTCCCGGTGTTTCAAAACTCACCAATCCTGCGCTCCAGCCCGTACTACAACGAGGCTGCCCATCGTTTGTTAATCCGATTGCTGGGTTTTAACGCACTAGTACTCCTAACTGCAGGCTTGGCAAGTTATTTATTGGCGCGGCGCACACTCCTACCGATCGAACAGGCGCACCAACAGCAGCAGCGCTTCACAGCCGATGTCTCGCACGAGCTGCGGACACCTCTGACCGCCATCCGCATGGAAAGTGAAGTCGCCTTACTAAATGACAAGACCAAGACCAGCGAGCTGCGTAGCACCCTCGCCAGTAACCTTGAAGAAGTCGGCAAGCTGGAAACGCTGATTAACAATCTCCTGCGCTTAACCCGGCTCGAAGAAACTGAGCTTCGCAGCAACTTCACAAGCACCAAAACAGGCGACATTGTCGATGAAGCCGTATCGCAAGTCCGCAAAAATGCTGACGCCGCAGGGATCACTATTACAGCCGACGTCAAAAGCGCCACCACTACTGGCGATAAAGAAAGCCTAGTACAGCTCTTGGTCATCCTGCTGGATAACGCAATCAAATACAGCCCTCCAAAATCCGAAATTCTCGTCAAGACTGAAGGCCTCGCCATAAGCGTCAAGGACCATGGTACGGGTATTGAAGCCGATGCTTTGGAACACATCTTCGAGCGCTTCTACCGAGCCGACTCCGCCCGCACCCGCGGCGACAACACTGAAGGTTTCGGCCTGGGTCTCAGCATCGCCAAAATGATTGCCGATCTCCATTACGCCGACATCACGCTTACCAGCACACCCGGCAAGGGCACCACCGCCACGCTGACGCTTCCGCCAGTACAAAAATAGCATGCTACACTTTTAGGTATGTACGTAGAGCGTCGCCACGAGGATGATCCAGAATACAAATTCGCCTTTGGCCGAGGTGATCTCTATCGCATTTATAAGGGACTAGTATCGGTAAAACGATACTCAGAGTTTAAACATCCGGTTGCCGGTTTCGCACCCGAAGATAAAGTCTGGGTTCGGCCGTTACCCGACCACGTTGTCGAGTGTGATCCCGCCGAGCGTTACCTAACGGTCGACATTGATGATGGCGGCGATATTTACTTCAATGTCAACCAGGGTGCGGGCAGTGGAGAAACGAGCCGACAATTCAATACATTTGATGTCGAGGAACTGTGTGACCGACCGACACAATTTTTGGCACGCGGAATCCGTCAGATTCGCATTGACTCACTGTATGCCATCAGCGAACATATGTATGAGTTCCACAACGCCGAATTACTCGGCATGCATCTTGACTATTTATTAGACCGGTAACAGAAGAAGGCCGCCATGACATCACCAGAACAGAACGGATCAGAGCCAGAATCAAAAGACAATCGCGAGCGCGTCTCAAGCGCTATACGTACGCAGCGAGCTATTTTAAGCGCTGAATTTTACTGGTTCGGCAGTCACAGTTACATGGATTCGAGCAATATCCATGCCCGCCTCGATGGCCAACCGTTACCCGTACTAGATGAACACTCGGACAGCGAACGCAGAATCCGGATTGAGGTTGATGAAAACGGTGACTGCGATGTAGTGATGGATGAGGCATAGACAGTAGTGCGAAGAGGATTTGCTAACCCGAATGCCAACCCAGAAGTAGCCGCGGACGCTGAGCGGTATGAGCAGCAATGGGAATCGTACAGCCTTTTGATCGACAAAGAGCGGGTCACCGGCAGACCAACTATTATTCCTGACTCAGATCCTGATAAGCGTTCTTTTGATCGGGAGAGACACGAAAAGGGAGTCGCGGCATTTAAAGAAAACCCGATGCATACGGTCACGTCTTTTAATGGTCTGCTAGCGGTTTGCATGAACCAAATGGGGTATGACGTCAAGCTTACACGTCCGCAATTCGTCACTGAAAGCGGCATCAAACTGCCAGTCGACTTCATTGGCGGGTTCAACATTGCTATGGATAAAGAGGCATCCGAGGTCACGGAGTCATGTCTACGTCTCACAACTCCTCAATCAACCGGACTTAGGATTGCACTCCATTTCGAAGAAGATGAATTGCCTGACGGTCTGGTGTTTGAAACTCGTCTAGAACATTTTCGCCGGCTTGAATCAGATGATAGCGATGGCCACATTGCACGCTTGGGAGAAATGGGAATTGCCGGCAGCGTCATGATGGCAGGTATACTTCGAGACTACCGAACTTTGTCATCAAGTGCGGCCTACAGCTTCGGCAGAGGCGATGAGTCTGTTTCGAGATTGAGTACTTACGAAGATGTCTACCTGATACAAAAAGCTGACGGCCATCGTGCACTCAATGCCGAACAAGCTTCCGGGCTAATGCACGCGCACATCAAAACTGCCGCCCGCGAGCTGTAGCTAAGGCAGCCAAGGGCTGAGCGCCGTTAGGGCGCACCATGCGAGCAGGGCGATCAGTGATGTGCCGAACATCATGCGGCCCCACTTTTCGGGAGGCAGCTGGTACTTTGTGTAACCTTTGCTAAACCAGTAGATGCTAATCAGAAGCACTCCTAAGAGATAGATGATTCCGGTGTAGCCATAGAAGGTTAGCAATGTAGTACTAATTGCGTAAGCGATGATGTAGCACATGATCTGGATTTTGGTGGCTTTTACCCCTGTTACGACAGGTAGCACTGGAATACCGGCGGCGCGGTAATCTTCGCTGCGGAAGAGGGCGATAGCGTAGAAGTGGGGCATCTGCCAGAACACGAGAACCAGGAAGAGTAGCAGGGCGGCGACATCGAGCCGTCCGGTTACAGCTGTGTAGCCAACGACCGGCGGCACTGCACCGGAGATGCTGCCAATAAGGGTTCCATGGACAGTTTTACGTTTGCCAAGACCATACAGCAAGAGATAGGCAAAAGAGCCGAAGAGAGCAACGTTCAGCGTCAGCAGATTAACCCAGATACGCAGGATGAGTATGCCCAACGCATAGAGCAGGACGCAGTAGAGCAATGCATTGCGCGCCGAGATGTTGCCGGTGACCAGGGCACGCTTGCGGGTACGGGCCATCAGCTGATCGATGCGACGGTCCATGACATTATTGCCGACACAGGAGGCGCCAATGATAGACGCCAGACCGAATACCATTGCCAGCAATAAAGCGGGATGGAAGTTGCGGCCAGAGGCCAGCAGGAAGCCGGCGAGCGCTGAGAGCAGGTTGCCGTAGATAATGCCCGGCTTGGCGAGGCGGTAGTATGCTTTGATCGTGTCCATGGACTAGTATCCCGAACTGTCGACGACCAGGAAACTGCCGGTCAGGCTAGAGTATTGGCTGTCGTGGAAGGTAAAATTGCCAACTTCGGAGAGGGTGAGGGTATCAGTTTTTTGGTCTCGGCGGAGACTGATCTCACCCTGGCCGGCATAGGTGTCATGCGTCGGATCGTTGCCGAATACCAGCGTATGGGTATCGCTATCCTGACTGATGAATGTCAGCGTGTCACACTGGTCTGCGGTAATGTGTAATGGGCTCACAACGCCGTTCGTGATAACAATTCGGTGATTAGCTTTGGTCGTTTGGCAGGCGCCGGTTTTCTTGCCGTTCACCTGGTAGATGGCTTCGCTGTCCACCAGACGCTTTTCCTGGTCGCCGACAGACATGTTGCTGTGCAGGTTATGAACGATGATAAGCGAACCACCAACGACGACCAGGATCATGCTGAACGTCGCGTAGAAGAAAAGTAGCTCCCAGCGCGGCTTTGGACCGCGGCCGAGGTGCAGGAAAAAGACAATTTGGATTACCAACTGGATCATGGCCAGTGCCATAATAGTGACGACCATAGTTTTGCCGGTGCCGTGATAGTTGCGAACCAGGAAGTAGGGAATCAGCGTAAAAGCTAGCGACGCGGCAAACCCTGTGACGTAGGACTCGATAGTGCCGCGTTCTTCGCGCGGTTTGTGCTGCTGGCTCATACGTAGGCCCCCAGGTAGACAATAGTGAAAATGAAGATCCAGACGATGTCGAGGAAATGCCAGAACAAGCTGAGCAGACCAAGCTTGCGCACCAACGGCGGATTCAGACCACGTTTCATAACATAGAAGAGGGTGGTGGCCATCCAGAGCAGTCCAGAGGTAATATGCAACCCGTGCGTGCCGACCAGGATGAAGAATGACGACAGGAAACCGTTTGTCTGTAGCGTATACCCTTCGTGGATGAACTCATGGAACTCGGACAGCTCAAGTGCCAAGAACATGAGGCCGAGGATGAAAGTGACCAGGAACCATACCAGCGTCGCAGTTTGTCTGCCACGGCGAGCCGTCACCATGGCGATACCACAGGTGAAGCTACTCGTCAGCAGCAGCAACGTCTCTTTTAGGGCCAGTGGCAGCGTAAACAACTCTTTGGCTGATGGGCTCCCAACATTGTTATTGTGCAGCACGGCGTAGCAGGCGAACAGCACCGCGAACATCAGCAGGTCGGTCATCAGGTAGATCCAGAAGCCGAAGTGGACGCGCTCGTTGGCGGCAGCTTCGTGCTGCTCGTGGTGGCTCAGTGGCGACTCACTCATGCCCGTTTACTCCGCTTGGCAAATACCGGTCCAAGCGCCCATTTGATGACGTAGCGTACGAAGTCAATCACACCCATTTCCTCTTCATGCTGAGCTGCGCTGTAGAGAGCCCGGCGCTTTTCATTTTCTTTGGCGCGTAGCTCTTCGGCTTTACGGACTTCTTCGGCGGTCAGGACGTATTCTGACTCGTCATCAAAGCCTCGACGAATGAATACGAAGAGCACGCCGATGATGCCCACGATCGGCATCCAAATGATGTGCCAGACGAAGCCGAAGCCAGCTAGGAAGGCGAAGGCTGAGATGTAAATGCCGGCGGCAGTGTTTTTAGGAATCATAATGTCTTCATAAGCCGGTTTCGGATGTGCATGACGCTTCTTTGTCTCCCAGAATGCGTCGAACGAGTGAACAGTCGGAATTGTCGTGAAGTTGTAGGATGCCGGCGGGGATGCCGTCGCCCATTCCAGTGAACGACCGTCCCATGGATCACCGGTGATGTCGTACAGGCGGTGCCGCTGGATCACACTAGCAATAATCTGGGCAATCTGTAGCGCTGTACCAATGGAGATGATGATGCCGCCACAGAGCATGATAATGAAGAACGGCTGCCAGCCAGTTGAAGCGTCGTAATGGTCAAGGCGACGAGTCGCGCCCATCAGTCCAAGCGCAAACATCGGCATAAACGACATGCAGAAGCCAACGATCCAACACCAGAATGCCTTGCGGCCGATCCGCTCATTGAGCCGGAAGCCAGCGAACTTCGGAAACCAGTAATTAATTCCGGCAAAGATTCCAAATAACACACCACCGATGACATTGGCGTGGAAATGCGCAACCAGGAACAGGCTGTTATGGAGCTGGAAATCGGCAGGCGGGAATGCCAGGATCAGACCCGCAAGACCGCCGATGGTAAACACGGTCACAAAGCCCAGGAACCACAACATCGGGGTGTCGAAACGGATCATGCCGTGGCGCATCGTCGCAATCCAAGTAAAGAACAGCACGGCGGTTGGGATGGCCACGATCAGCGTCATCAAGCCGAAGAAGGTGTTCACATCGGTGCTGGCGCCCATGGTGAAAAAGTGGTGCAACCACACAGACAAGGCCATGATCGACACGCCTGCCATACCGAGGACATTTGAAGTGTAGCTGGCAATCGGCTTACGGCTAAAGGTCGCCACAACTTCGGAAAAGACACCGAAAGCCGGCAACATTAGGATATAGACTTCGGGGTGACCCCACATCCAAATCAGGTTGGTGTACATCATCGGGTCGCCGCCGCCGGTCATGGTGAAGAAATGAGTGCCCAAAGAGCGATCAAAGAACGACAAAAACAGCGTGGCCGTTAGCAGCGGGAAGACCGTGACGGCCATCAGCATACTGAACAGCGAACCCCAGGTGAACAGTGGCATGTTGCGCAGCGTCATACCCGGCGCCCGCATTTTCAGGATAGTCATAATAAAGTTGATCGCACCAAGCGTAGTACCAATACCGGATATCTGGAGGCTCCAAATCCAGTAGTCAACGCCGACTCCGGGGCTAAACACCTTCCCGGACAACGGCTGAATCGCAAGCCAACCGGTAGCTGCATATTCACCACCGAAGAAGAAGAACATATTGACCATGACGATACCGGCAATGAATAGCCAGAATCCAAGCGTATTCAGGAACGGCGACGCCAAGTCACGAGCGCCAATCTGCAGCGGCACGATATAGTTGATCAGACCGAAGACGAAACCCATAGCGACAAAGAAGACCATGATGTTACCGTGAGCCGTAAAGATCTGCTGGTAGTGGTCAGGCGATAGATAACCATGCTGGGCGCCAAGGACATGCACCGATGGCGCCAGGGCCTGTTGCAACCACATCATCAGGGCTTCCAAGCCGCCACGTGAGACCAGCATGAAGCCGGAAGCAATAAAATACATGATACCGATTTTTTTCGGGTCAACAGATGTCAGCCACTCGTTCCAGAGCCATTTCCAGCGCTGGGTACGCGTCAGCAAAATAGCCAAAAACAGGAACAGGGTCAGGAAGAAACCGGCACCACCAATAGTGAACCATTCGTGTGGCAGCGAATTCCAGTCGAGCTTGCCGAGCAGGAACTCTTTCATTCGGCGTGCTCCATGTGACTCATATACTTCATGACGACCTTATTATACAAGTCATCAGCATAACCGGAATAATTCGAGGGGGCGACTTTTTCGCTTGGCTTCATGAGGGCATCGTAATCGCTCTGGCTCAGCTGATTCGGCGCGGTTTTGACCGCATCAACCCAGGAGGCGAACTCCTGATAGGTCGTCACATTAGCCGCGAAGGTCATATCGGCAAAGCCGGCGCCATTAATCTCGGCTGAGCTACCGGTGTAGGTGCCGGGCGTACTGGCAACCATATTTAAGTGATTGACGTGTCCGGTCATGGCGTAGAGCTGACCGGAAAGTTTCGGAATCCAAAACGAGCTCATTGGTGCGTCGTCAGCTGTCAGTTCGAAGCTGATCGGCTGATCTTTAGGAATGGTGATCGTATTGACGGTGGCGATGTGCTGATCGGGATAGAGGAACAGCCATTTCCAGCGTAAGGCAATCACCTGAATCGTAATCGGTGCTTTTCCGTTTGCGGCTTGAGTTTTGGGATTCAAGCGATGCGTCACTGGCACCAAGATAGCCGCCAGCAATAAAATCGTCACGATCGGGATGCCCCAAATCATCACCACGAATGACCGGCTATTCTTTGTCTCTGAGCGATACGTGGCTTTGGCATTGGTTTCACGGTATTTCCAGGCCATGAAATACAGCAGTACGATCGTGGGGACAGCAACTGCCAATACGATCCCTGCGACGACGTACATCAAATGTTGCTGGTCGCGGGCAATCGTGCCAGCTGGGCTGAGTTGCGAACTGTGCGTACGGCGGGCAAAGTGTGCGATGTAAAGGCTGACGGCGATAACCACCATTGACACAAAGAGAATTGCCTCCAGGACAGCATGCTGGCGAGGTTGCTTAGGTCGGTTTAGCATATTTGTCTCATGAGCTTATGCTTAAAAGTATAGCACGCTAGAAGTGATCACGGATATGGCTGAACGAGTAGTCCCAGTCGGCTGAAGCTTTTTTGTGCGGGTTGAAAATGCCGTCTGGATCCATAATACCTTTGGCTTGGCAGAACAGGCGCAACATATCCTTTCCGTACATTTCCTCGAGCCATGGACCACGCACCAGACCGTCGTTGTGCTCGCCGGAGAGCGAACCACCGTATTTGAGCACCAGGTGGTTAACCTCTTTCATAGCTGGTAGGATCTTTTTGCGATCTTTGGGATCCTCGAGCTTCATCAGGGGGATAACATGGAAGTTGCCGTCGCCCATATGGCCGGCGATGGTCGCGAACAGCTTGTATTTTTTGATGACTTTGCGCAGGCGGGGCAGGAATTCGGTAAGGTGCGCCGGTGGCACGACGAAGTCGTCGATAAAGGGCGCAGTGTGCTTGTCTTTGACCTTGGAGCGCAGTAGCTGGAAGCTGTAGCGGCGCATGATCCAGAACTTCTCGGACTTAGCTTCGCTAGGATCTTCTTCAAAGCCATTGATCTCGTAACGTGCACGGTGTTTTTTGAGCTCTTTGTGCAAGCTGACGATCTTCTCGCGGACTTCCTGTTCGGTTTCGCCGTTAAACTCTACCATCAGAATCAGCTTTGGAATACCGCGCAGCAGTTGCAGTCCGTCAGGAATCAGCGTTATTAACAGATGAATGAACCGTTTAGGTCCGAGCAGCTTCAGAAAACTTGGCATGAAGCGGATGCTTAGCCATAACGTCGCATCATCGAATGACTCAAAAGTAGCCGGCTTCGATTCCAGGACTTTAGGAATCACTTCGCCAAGGTCATCGATGTCCTTCATGAACAGCACCAGTAGCCCGGAGTGTGGTCGAGCGGGGACGAGCCGGAAGTGCAAATCAGTAGTCAGACCCAGCGTTCCTTGCGCACCAACGATCAGCTTCGTGAGATCAAAGATGCCGGTTTCGCGGTCCCAGACATCCCACAGGTTATAGCCGGTCGAGTTTTTGGAAACGTGCGGCTTAGCGGCTTTGATCTTGTCGTAGTTGCCGTCGACCAGAATAAATAGCTTGCGGTAGATTTCACCTTCGAAGTCTTTTTGCTTCATTTTCTTTTCAAGTTCTGCCTTGGTTAGTGGTTTGACGGTGCGCTCTATGCCATCAGCAAAGACGACCTGGAGCTCGGTCACGAAATCTTCGGTTTTGCCGAACTCCAGCGACTTCTCACCACCGGCGTTGTTGTTGACCATCCCACCGATACTGGCAAGGTCACGTGAGGCAGGGTAGGTTGGCATGAGGGCACCGTGCTTTAGCGTTTCTGGTTCAAAGTTGCGGTATAGCACACCTGGCTGGGCTTGGGCGGTGGTTTTAGTTACTTTCTCAATCTTTGTGAAATGCTTCGAGAAGTCGACAATAATCGAGTCGTTGATAGCCCCACCGGACATGTCGGTACCGATCGAGCGGGCGGTCAGACTGAGCTCAGGGTGCGTCTTTTTGTTGGCATTGACGATTTTGACCAGCGTTTCGACATCTTTGGCATCATGCGGTGCAACCACTAACTGCGGCCGGAGCTCGAACATCGAGGCGTCGTGACTATAGAAGTCGAGCGTCGCCGGGTCGTCCAATAGTTCGCCTTTATAACCGGCCTGCGTCAGCGCAGTTTTGATTTCATCCATGTCTTATAAGCATAACCGGTGACAGGCGCAATTGCAAAGAACTTGCTATGCTTAAGTCATGAAAATCGCTATCGTCGGACCCTCGCACCCATACAAGGGTGGCATCGTCCAGCACACCACTGAACTCGTCCATCGCCTGACCGTCCAAGGACATGAGGTCGAGCTGGTCTCGTGGGTATCGCAGTTTCCGAACAAACTCTATCCCGGCGAATTGCTTCCACTAGATCAACCTGAGCAAGCCATCTTTCCAAACACCACGCATACGTTGAACTGGTACGATCCATTGTCCTGGCGGCGCGCGGGTAAACATTTACGATCATTTGACCTAGTGGTCTTTGTTTGGTGGGTACCGACTATACAAGGACCGATATATTCGGAGATTGCGAAGCACTTAAAAGGCGTCCGGAAAGCGGCGATTTGTCACAATGTATTGCCGCATGAAGGCCGCCCCGGCGATGCGTTTTTAACCGAACGATTTTTTAAAAAGCTGGATTATCTGGTAGTTCACACTGACGAGCAGGCGAGTATTGCTAAGCAATTAACGCAATGTGACATATTTGTCACATTGCTTCCCCCCTTACTGCCGGGCTGGTCAGAATCTGTCAGCCACCATGACGACATAATTCGTAAACAGCTGCTGTTTTTTGGGCTGGTAAGAGATTATAAGGGGCTCGATGTGTTGCTGACAGCTTTAGCATTAGTGCCTGATGTAAAACTAACGATTGCGGGGGAGTTTTGGGGCGGCTCTCACGAATACGAGCAAATGATCCGCAAACTCGATCTCGCCAGCCGGGTTACCATCCGCAGCGGCTATATTCCCAGTGAAGACATTCCGCAATTATTCCACGAAGCCGATGCCCTCGTCCTGCCATACAGGTCGGCAACCGGCACCACAAATGTACGTCTCGGCTTCGCCTACCACGTACCCGTAATTTCCAGCGACGTGCGGGCACTCGCCGATCAAATCCGCGACGGCCAAGACGGGTTAGTCTTCAAAACCGGCGATGCCAAAGATCTTGCCCGTTCGATAACACAGCTCTACGAAAAAGGTGCGCTCATTCGACTACGCAATAACCTGCCCGCAATTCCGGTAGAAGCCGGTTGGCAGACATACATTAATGCGCTTATACTGCAATCATGACATCCCTTCACAAGCCAACCGTACTTGATATCGTATTCTCACTAATCATCGGAAGTGTGGTCAGCATAGCTGTCGCGCTCTGCAGCGGTCTCGTCAGCAATCTATTCGCGAGCCAGCATTACATTGACCAGCATTCGATTAACCATATGGTGTTAGGTTTAGTGCTTGGTTATGCAATCTCGTTCGTTATTTTTTCGATGTTCTTGCTAGCACTCAGTAAAGTGACTGCACTCTGGTTTCCGGCAGCGACACTAGCCGCGGGGCTCGGGACCTGCCTGTGGCGAAGTCTCGGTAGCGCAGTCTCATCATTAGACTGCGGAAACAGCTGCGTCGATACGCAATTGCCATTAACCGCCGAGCGACGGGCAAGCGCTTACATTTACATTGTTACTGCTGTATTGTTCGTTATAACTTGTGTTATAAATACGCGCTTCATGAAGGCGGCGGCACAAAACAATGTTGCAAAACCAACACGTTCTGTATAATCATTAGCAGAATGGCAAAAAAGCAAAATGTACTAGTGGTGGGCGGTGGTTTTGGTGGCGTCAAAGCAGCGCTCGAACTTTGCAAAGATCACGACTATTTCAATGTCACGCTGATTAGCGACGACAGCGAACTTCGCTATTATCCGACGCTGTACCACACCGCCACGGGCGGTAAGCGTGCCAACTCCAGCATTCCGTACAGCACTATTTTTCAGGGCAAAAAGATCAAGATCGTCAAAGCCGAGGCGCAGACGATTGATCGCCGTGCCAAGCTACTGACAACCGCTGACGGCCAACAGTTCACCTATGACAGTATTGTCATCGGCCTCGGTGTGGTGACCAATTACTTCGGTATCCCCGGTCTGCCCGAGTATTCCTACAGCATCAAATCACAAACAGAAGTCGCGCGCTTCAAGGCACATTTGCACCAGCAACTAACCGACTATCGCCAGCCCGATCTCAACTACATTATCGTCGGTGCCGGGCCAACGGGCATCGAACTGGCGGGTGCTTTGCCCGCTTATCTGAAGCAGATTATGCGTAATCATGATATTAGTCCGCGGCGCGTCCACATTGACCTTATTGAAGCGGCGCCTCGATTGCTACCACGGCTGCCCCGCGATACGTCGCGTACTGTTCGCAAGCGGCTGGCCCGTCTCGGCGTTAAACTGTATGTCGGTTCAGTTGTCCAAGGCCAGACAGCTGACGAGCTGACGATAAACGGCAAACCGATCCGCAGCCACACCGTGGTTTGGACGGCCGGCGTTACCAATCATCCGTTTTTCACCGCCAACAATTTCGTTATTATGGGCCGCGGCAAGGTCGCTGTCGATGCCTACCTCCAGGCCGATGAAGATGTCTTCGTCATCGGTGACAATGCCAATACGCCGTATAGCGGCTTGGCCCAGACTGCGCTTCACGACGGCACCTTCGTCGCCAAAAACCTGCGCCGCCGCGCACGGGGCAAAACTTATCGCTCTTACATTGTGAAGCAACCGATCACCGTCATTCCGGCCGGTCCGCACTGGGCAGCAGTCTGCTGGGGTAATCTACGCATCTATGGTGTACTCGGCTGGCTACTCCGTGAAGCCGCCGATTTCATCGGCTTCCACGATCTCGAGCCTTGGACCACAGCTACTAAGCAATTCCTTACGGAATTCGCCGTCCAGGACGACTGCGAAATCTGCGCCACTTCCCAGCGCTAAATAGGCTACAATAGGGACATGCAAGAGGGGTTTGATGCTGCATTTGCAGCCCTGAATGACAAGCAAAAGCAGGCCGTCCGCACCATCGATGGTCCGGTTTTGGTAGTGGCCGGTCCAGGTACCGGCAAAACCCAGCTACTCAGCATGCGCGTAGCCCAAATTCTGAAAGAAACCGACACTGATCCGTCTAGCATCTTGTGCCTGACATTCACCAACGCTGCGGCGTTAAACATGCGCGAGCGACTACAGCAGTTTATCGGCCCGAGCGCTCATAAGGTCGTCATCAGAACTTTCCACAGTTTCGCCGCCGAGATCATGAACATCTATCCGGAATATTTCTGGAATGGTGCAAGGCTGACACTGGCGCCCGATGCGCTGCAGGCCGGAATTATCCAGACTATTCTGAGCGAACTGCCGCTCGATGATCCGCTGGCCATGAAGTTCGCGGGCAAGTTCACAGCTCTCAAGGACGTACAGGACGCCCTGAAGTTGGCCAAAGAAGCCGGCCTAACGCCCGATGATCTGGGGGCAATGCTCGAAGTCAACCAGGCCTACATTGACGAGATCGAGCCACAGCTCGTTGAGATACTTGATCAACGCCTATCCTTCAAGAACCTGGATCAGTTGGCGTCAAAAATTGCTGAGCTCCCAGAGCAGGGCATCAGCAATACCATTCTGTACCTCAATCCCCTGAGCCAAGTGATCCAGGACAGCCTGGCGCAAGCAATATTAGCCGACCAGCCGACAGGCAAAACTACTAATACCGGCAACTGGAAAAAACGTTGGATCCAGGGCCGACAAGGTAACAAGGGTATGTACGATGAGCGCGACCGGCTGGCGTGGTGGCAATCCTTAGTGCGCGTCTATGAAGACTACCGCACCAAATTGCACGCCCGCGGTTACTACGATTACTCAGACATGATCATCGAGGTGATCACCCAACTCGAACAGCATGCGGATCTGCTCGCGCGGGTGCAGGAGCGCTTCTTGTACGTGCTCATCGATGAGTTTCAGGATACCAATAAAGCTCAGCTGCGGCTAGCTGATCTGGTAGCTCGTCACGAGAGCACCGAAGGCCGACCAAACCTGATGGCGGTTGGAGATGACGACCAGTCGATCTTTGCCTTTAATGGCGCCGAGCTGAATAACATGCTGTCTTTCCGCAGAGCTTATGAAGATACCGAGATCATCCTTCTGGAAGACAACTATCGTTCTTCTCAAGCGATTTTGGATGCCGCAGCAGCTGTTATCGACCAAGCCGACGACCGTTTAGTCAAACGCGAGCCCGGCCTCACCAAGCAACTGCATGCCCGCCGCGAACCTGCTACAACTTCCATTCAGCACCTCAGTTACCCTACGCGTGAACATGAACTGTCTGGCCTCGCGCACCAGATTCAGCAGCAATGGCAGCAAGATCAAGATGCGGACATCGCAATACTCGCCGGTGGTCATGAAGTACTGATGCAACTGTCGAGTCTACTGACTGCGCTCAACGTTCCGGTCAAATACGAACGTCGACGCAACATCTTCGATTCGGAAATCGTCCAGCTCATTTTGCTGTTGGCGGAAACGGTTATCGCGGTCGGTGAAGGTGACCAAAAGGCGACTAATCACCATCTCGCTAAGCTGTTGCAGCACCCTGTTTGGGGCATCGAACCGCTGACACTCTGGAAACTAGCCGTCCGACAACGCCGACAGGCCGACTGGCTGGAAGCCATCATTGAACACAGTGACGAAACCCTGACAAATCTCGGCCACTGGCTACTCTGGCTAGCTGGTGAAGCCAGCTACCAACCACTACCCATTATGCTCGAATACCTGATCGGGTTACGCGCGGGGAGCCATCTGACGAGCCCGATTCGCGAATATTATCTGGCAACCCGGAGCATTAACAGCCAGTATTTACAGACGCTGTCAGCTGCGCAATTATTACTGGGGCTATCGACAGAATTTGCTGAGCAACCAACCGCTACTCTTTACGATTTGGTTGGCTTTGCTAAGCTGAATCGCGATCTCGATCAGTCAGTCAGTGACAGCTCATGGTTCGTCAGCGGAGAGCACGCCGTCGAACTGATGACCGTCTACAAGTCCAAGGGCCTGGAATTCGACCACGTTTACATCCTCGACGCCATCGAGTCCAAATGGCAGCCCCGTCGTGGCGGCCGCAAGCCACCAGCCAACCTGGCGTTGCAGCCGTACGGTGAGATCTACGATGACTATGTACGCCTCATGTATGTGGCCATCACCCGCGCCAAACAGTCCGTCACCATTGCAAGTTATCGGACTGACGAGCGCGGCGGCGAAGTCCTGGCCAGCCCCCTCGTCGCGGACATACCGACGACCGCAATCGATGACCAGGGCGAGCCTATTGAACTGCTTGAGCAGAGCCTGCGCTGGCCTGAGCTCGATGGTGCTACTGAACTGCAGCTCCTGAAACCCATCCTCGACGAATATTCGCTGAGCGCCACCGGCCTGCTACATTTCCTAGATGTCACGTCCGGCGGCCCGCAGCAATTCCTGGAAACCGATCTGCTACACATTCCGAGCCTGAGTACGCCGAGCATGGGCTATGGTAATGCTATCCATCGTGCACTACAGTTCGCCCAGATGACCAAGCCGACGCCCGACCTACCGACCATCGTCGGTGCCTTCAAAGCAAGCCTGAGAGACCAACATATGACCGAAATCGATTTTGATCGTTATGAAGCCCACGGCGAAAGTATTCTCAATGCCTTATTTGTCGACAAGGCGTTTACTTTACCGCCGGAAGGGCAGGCTGAAGTTGCGATTTATGATCTACAGCTGGGCGAAGCCAAACTCGGTGGTAAAATTGACCATCTGGACCCCAGCAATAACCGCTTATTGATCACCGACTACAAAACCGGTAAACCACTCAAAAGCTTCGCGACGCAAGATAAAAATCTGGTCGTGAAGGCTTGGAAGCACAAAACACAGCTGACATTTTACGCATTACTGTGTCAGCTGTCGGGTCGGATCACCAATCTTGATGATCTTCAGACCCGCATGCTGTACGTCGAAGCCGATACCGCCCATGGCATGAGCCTGAACTACACTCCGACGCAGGCCGATCTCGATCGCCTCAGCGCCCTGATGCAGGCTGTCTGGACACGCATAACCACCCTCAACCTGCCTGACATCACCAACTACAGCCAGGACATCGACGGCATCCACAATTTTGAGGATGACCTTATCAATAACTGCATATAAAAAAGTCCGGAGCGAACTCCGGACTTTTTGATGACTAACGTATATTACTTGCGAGTGCGCTTGGCCGCAGGCTTGCGAGTAGCGGTAGTCTTGCGAGCTGCAACAGTTTTGGTTGCGACAGCTTTGCGTGGCTTGCGAGCGACAACAGTCGTTGTCTGAACCTTTTCACCAGTGCTACTTGTTGTCACGGTGCTGGTAGCAGCGACTGGAACCAGTGCTACTTCAGTGGCATTAGCGAACAAGTAGTGGTACAGGTTAACGGCTACGACAGCACCAACAACTGGGCCGAGTACGTAGCTACCCCAAACCCAGGCGCGAACGCCGAGGGCAACAGCTGGGTTTGCTAGGCCGATAGCAGCAGCCGAAGCGGCCACAATACCGACAGTGTAACCAATACCGGTAACAGCAGCGCGAACGCCGGTGCTCAAGTTCTGGTACAAACCTGCAGCGTACGACAGTGCGAAGATGGCGGTACCGACTGCTTCAGCAGTGAAGATACGCCAGCTGAAATCCCCACCGATTTCCTGCAGCTTGCTTTTCGCGTAGTAGGTGTAGAGCAGGTAACCGAGGAATGCCCCGAGCAACTGTACGATGACGTACAGAACCATACGAGCGGTTGCAATACGGCGAGTGGTCCACAGACCAATCGTCAGGGCAGGGTTAAATTGACCGCCCGACACATTACCGAGCGCCAGGTACGCTACAGCGAGCGTTAAACCTGCTGACAGTGCGACGAAGAACGGCACACCAATCGTTGAGCGCTGTACACTCAACACCAGGAGCGTCAGAATCCCGGTACCTAGAAACTCAGCCACCAAGGCAGCTATCTTGTTTCGTCCAAACATTTGGAACCTCCACTTAGAATTAATGAGTTAAGCGTAACGTGAATTTTACAGTTTGTAAAGACAAGGTCGTACGACCGCTATGCACGAACGACGACACGCAGTGAAGGGCCGGCCAATACCGAAGCGGTAGCCAGATTGTAAATCAAGGCCGCCACCAGCTTTTCATGCTTCTCTTCGACACTCTGCGATATTTGATCGACGCCGAATTCGATTGAGGGCACGTCAACATTAAATGCCTGGTAGTTCGGCCCGAATGTCTCTGCAATTTTTTTGCGGTCCAGTGTTGTACCAGGCTTGAGATTGATGCGGGCAAGAACCTCGTTGTGCACACCAGTCAGCTTGACGACTGATGATTCGCCAGCCACGTCAACGGCTGCCCGGCGCAGATCTGCGCCGTTCGTCGCATAGCCTTCTGCGCGTAGTTTTGTAGCATTTGATATGATTTTTGCTTCCAGTTCTTCAGAAACAGGAATGTTCAGACTACGCAGCATTCCGAATAATTCGTTGCCACGGCGCTCGATGAATCCTAGGATGGTCGGTGCATTCGGATCGGCCGCATTATCGAGCCGGTCTTCAGCGCCACATCCGCAGTTTTCTCCAGTAGCGTGGTCGTCGTCATGAACACCAATATCATGGCCGGCTTTTTTGAGCTCTGCATAGATGTTTTTGGCGTGATCTTTGGCATTTTCTCCGTCTTTGCGGTAGGCCCCATTGGTCAAGGCATCTGCGATTACTAGGGTGAATGTACCGCCGGCAGCGTTGCCCCCCAGCAGTTGCTCGCCATCTGACTGACCACGGCCATCGACACAGATGTTAGGAATCGAAAGGGCAGCGATTGCCGCATCGAACTCGTCGGTAGCCATGCGCTCAGAGAAATCATTGATTTCGACTTCCGTGATTTCACCCGCCTGGACACGAGTGGCGGGATCGATCTTGCCTTCACCGGTACTAAGGAACATTTGTTCGATTTCTTGGGGCATAGTTTCTCCTAGCTGTTCAACCATACTATTTAGTAACCTTTCTATAAACTTTGTATAAGAATGCTTAATATTTCTTGTGCGAAATATTACACGACTCATGTGATTTTACTCTCAACATCACAGCAATGCAATTTGTTATGATACGGATATAACCAGGAGCTGTTATGCCGACAACCCCCGAGTCAGAATCGTCCCCCTCCCCAGATTCAGTTGATCTTGCCCTGATCGCCGCTATGCAGCTCGAAACCCAGTCAGATTACGATTTGTATGACCAGCTCAAAAACACTACGCCGGAGATTGCATTCTGGTTGCGCCGTCGGGCCGTCCAGCTCAATCCGGATGTACGAGAGCGTGGTACAGAATCTCGATTAGCGCTTGAAGTTGCCCAGTTGTTGCTGGCCCGCACGGTTCAGGGTCCGTCCATGGCCGATTTTGTTGCTGATATAGAAGCGGCATTTGCTGCAGATACGGGTTCCGAAGCGCCAGCCGCCTAAACTTGCTACAATACTTATTGATAATCGGAGAGACCATATGTTTCAGGACTTCAAGAAATTCATTTTACGCGGTAATGTCGTCGACCTGGCAGTGGCTGTCGTCGTCGGCGCCGCCTTCAATGCAGTCATCCAGGGCTTCGTCAAAGACTTCGTCACACCATTGATTACGGGCATCACAGGTGGCAAAGGAACGGCCATCAAAGGCGTCGCAACGCTCAAGTTCAACGCAAACCATGTCTTCGTTCTCAATTGGGGCGATTTCGTCAGCGTCCTGGTGTCATTCCTGATCATTGCGGCCGTCGTATTCTTCTTCGTCGTCCAACCGATCAACAAGATGACGACCATCGCCAACCGCAAGAAAACTACCGCCGAACCAAGCACCAAAAAGTGCCCCGAATGCCTCAGCGAAGTTCCCAAAAAAGCTACACGCTGCGCCTTTTGTCAGATCAAACTCAAAGCCGCTTAAGAAGCAAGCTGCATTGCTTGTGATCGTAAGGTGGCAACTTTAACCCACGGCATACCTTGTCGGTGACTGAGCATAATCTCGTTACCCGGATGCCAAATGGCTGTTTGTTGCTGTGCGTGTGACCCACGGCTCTGGTGCTGTTCAGACAGCATGCGGGTAATGCCGGCGTGTGCGGTCACCTGGATATGGATAACATGTAGAAAGCTTCGCGGCGGATCATCGACGCTGCCTTTATCATTCAGCTGAAAATGCTCATAGTCAGTTGGCTGATGGGAGCGCGATGAAATACTACCAGCCGTTCCGGGCCATAGCACCAGGTGATAGTCCGGTGCCGGAGAAAATTTGGCTGGACGATTTTCAGCCATATCAATGAGTTGCGGCTTCATAGTTTTATCAAGCTGTGCCGCATGCGCCAGCCAGGCAAACTCCATAATAGAATCCAACTGCCGCTGCTGTTCCTCATATTCGGGTTCAGCGCCGAGCGGCAGATTTTCAGGATAGTTCATAGGTCTAGTGCTGTTTACGGTGACGCTTCAGGTTGGCAACCTGCAGGCGAACGGTGTGACGATCGACGAGCTGCTGGGCCCGTTCGAGGCTGAGTTCGTCTTTGGCTTCGGCTTTCATCTTCTGGGCACGCTCGATGGCGGCTTTGGCGTCGGCTTCGTTGATGTCGTCGGCGTGGTCGGCTTCGTCGGCCAGGACACGCAGGACATTGCCACTGACTTCGATGACGCCGCCATTGGTTGCGAAGAAGTCACGGGCGTCGTCACGATCTTTGGCGTTTTTGCGGACGGCAATCACACCGTTCGTGGCGACACTAACAAGAGGCATGTGGTTGGCTAGCACACCAATTTCACCTTCTAGCGTCGGCAGAATCACTTCTTCGACATCAGCGTCGAATTTCGTCCCGCTCAAACTGACGAGGACAAAGCGAATCACTACTTCTTCCCAGCTTTCTTAACCATGTCGATGCCGCCCTTCATATAGAAGGCGCTTTCCGGCAGGTCATCGTGCTTACCTTCGAGGATTTCCTTGAAGCCCTGGACGGTGTCAGCCAGTTTGACGTATTGGCCGGCGTTACCGGTGAACTTCTCGGCCACAAAGAATGGCTGCGACAGGAAACGCTGGATGCGGCGGGCGCGGGCAACGGTTTGCTTGTCTTCGTCGGACAACTCTTCCATACCGAGGATGGCGATGATGTCCTGAAGATCCTTGTAGCGTTGCAGCACGCGCTGGACTTCACGAGCGACGTTGTAGTGGTCCTCACCGACAATCTCTGGATCAAGAATCGTCGAAGACGAATCAAGAGGATCAACTGCCGGGTAGATACCGATCTCAGTTAGGGCGCGGTTCAGGGCGATAGTTGAGTCGAGGTGAGCAAAGACGTTTGCCGGAGCGGGGTCAGTGAAGTCGTCGGCAGGCACGTAGACGGCCTGGATTGAGGTAATCGAACCGCTCTTGGTGGTCGTAATACGCTCCTGGAGAGCACCCATTTCCTGGGCCAGGTTTGGCTGGTAACCCACGGCAGACGGCAGACGGCCAAGCAGAGCGGAAACTTCAGCACCGGCCTGGGTGAAACGGAAGATGTTGTCGACGAACAGCAGCACGTCGGAACCCTTGTCACGGAAGCCTTCGGCGATAGTCAGGCCGGACAGGGCGACGCGCAGACGGGCACCTGGTGGCTCATTCATCTGGCCGAACACTAGGGCGGTGTTTTTGAGCACTTCGGCTTCTTTCATTTCCTCGTAGAGGTCGTTACCTTCACGGGTACGCTCACCAACACCGGCGAACACAGAGTACCCAGAGTGGAATTTGGCGATGTTGTTGATCAGCTCCTGAATCAGGACGGTCTTACCAACACCGGCACCACCGAAGAGACCAACCTTACCACCACGGACGATCGGACACAGCAGGTCGATGACCTTGATGCCGGTTTCCAAGATTTCAATCGTACCGGACTGCTCAGTAAAGGCTGGCGGGTCACGGTGGATGCTGGCGATTTCACTAAAGGTGCCAGCCTGGTTGTCGATGGGTTCACCGGTAACGTTGAACATACGGCCAAGCGTCTTTTCACCGACAGGCACGCTAATCGGCGCACCCGTGTCAACAACTTCGGCGCCACGTGACAGACCGTCGGTCGAACCGAGGGAAATCGCACGCACGGCCGACTCGCTCAGGTGCTGCGCAACCTCGAGGGTGATTTCCTGAGTGCCGTTGTTTACTTTCAGGGCGTTATAAATTGCCGGCAGGGTATCAGTCGTAAACTGGATGTCAACGACGACGCCGACGATGGCGGTAATCTTTCCGACTCCTGCCTTAGTTTTAGTTGCTGTTGCCATTATGCTTCTCCTTGTGCTGTGTGGTGAGGGTTAATGAGTTCTGGGTTGTCTGATGGTAATTGTTCGATGGTGGGCACGACTCGTTGGGTGATTATACTGTGCAGCCCTAGCGCGCTGAGCGTCAGTTCTTCTTCGGGGCTGTCGAAGAAGTCCTGCTCAAACTTACTAATCATTCAGCGCCTCCGCACCACCGGTGATTTCAGCCAGTTCCTGAGTAATAGCCGCCTGTCGGGCGGTGTTCAGCTCCAGCGTGTAGTCATCAATCAGCTCTTTGGCGTTATCAGTGGCGTTCTTCATCGCCAGCATGCGCATGGAGTGCTCACTCGCCAGGGATTCAAGCAAAGCTTGCCACAGCTGGGCTTCAACCAAACGGATGGTGATCTGGTCAACAACCGTTTCGATGTTCGGCTCGAAGTTGCTAATGGTTGCCACACCTTCTTTGAGCTCGGGGATATCGCTGGCCGATGCCGGCAACAACTGTAAATCCTGAGCTTCCTGCAAGATGTTAGAACGGAACAGGGTATAAATCAGCTGTACAGCATCGACATTTTCGTCCTTGTACTCGTTCATCAACGTATTCAGGATCGGGCGGACATCGTTGGCCGTCGGCTGATCTTTGAAATCATCGTAGACAGCCAGCAGCTCGACACCCTGCAGTCGGCGCACGAACTGCGCACCCTTTTTGCCGATAACTATGACGCGGCTGGCAACCTTGCCATCCTGGTCAGCCTTGATCGACTTTGCCAGCAGTTTCAATACGTTGGCGTTGTACGCACCGGCCAGACCGCTGTTCGAAGTGATTACGACATACAGACGACTCTTCACCGGACGTTTTTTGAATAGCGGCTGTTGCTCAACTTCATTGATTGCACTCAAACGGGCCAGCAGTTCATAGGCGAGGTCGCGGTACGCGCGGCTCTTAAAGGCATAGTCCTGAGCGCGGCGCATCTTCGAAGCCGACACCAATTGCATAGCCTTGGTGATCTGGCGGGTGCCCTTAACGGACTTAATGCGCTGCTTTAGGACTATGGTACTGGCCATGGACTACTTCGCTGCCTTTTCTGCGTAAGTGCTGGCGACAGACTTAGCGACTTTGAGGATGGCCTCGTTGTCAGCGTCAGAAACTTTGTCGCCGGTATTAACGGTGTCAATTAGCTTAGCGTGCTTGCTCTTGAGTTCGCGGTGTAGGGCTTCTTCGGCCTGCTTGATCTTCTCAAGGGGCACGGTGTCAAAGGCACCTTCGGTAGCTGCAAGCAGTGAAGCGTACATTTCCCAGATTGAGTATGGGCTGTACTGCGGCTGCTTCAGAAGCTCGGTCAGCCGCTGTCCGCGCTCGATAGTTTGGCGGGTTTCAGCGTCGAGGTCGGTTGAGAACTGAGAGAAGGCAGCCAGTTCGCGGAACTGGGCCAGGCTCAGCTTCAGACCACCACCAACAGCCTTAATAGCCTTGGTTTGAGCAGCACCACCCACACGGGAAACCGATAGACCGACAGAAATAGCCGGGCGGATACCCTGGTAGAACAGGTTGGTTTCGAGGAAGATCTGACCATCGGTGATCGAAATAACGTTGGTCGGAATGTAAGCCGAGATGTCACCAGCCTGGGTTTCAATGATCGGCAGGGCGGTCAGTGAACCGGCACCGAGCTCATCGTTCAGCTTGGCGGCGCGCTCAAGGAGGCGGGAGTGCAGGTAGAAGACGTCACCGGGGTAGGCTTCGCGGCCCGGTGGGCGACGCAGCAGCAAGGACATCTGGCGGTAAGCGGCAGCGTGCTTGGTCAGGTCATCGTAGATGATCAGGGCATGCTGGGAGTTGTCGCGGAAATATTCACCCATGGCAGCACCAGTGTAGGGAGCCAGGTACAGCATAGCGGCTGGGTCAGCAGGGCTGGTGGCGACAATGATGGTCTGGTCCATGACGCCTTCACGCTTCAAACGCTCCTGGAGGGCAGCGACTTTGGAAGCTTTCTGGCCGATGGCGACGTAGACGTTGATAACGCCGGACTTCTGGCGGGACTGGTTGACCATGGTGTCGACAGCGATGGCGGTCTTACCGGTTTGGCGGTCACCGATGATCAGCTCACGCTGGCCACGACCGATTGGCACGATGGCGTCGATGGCGGTCAGACCGGTCATCAGTGGTTCATGGACGGACTTGCGGGCCAGGACACCGGGTGCTGGGCGCTCGACGAGGCTGGTCTGCTTAGTTTTGATCGGTTCGCCACCGTCGATGGCAACACCGAGTGGGTTGACGACGCGGCCAATCAGCTCAGGACCGACAGGAACTTCAAGAACCTTACCGCTCAGGCGGGCTTTGGCGCCGGCTTTGACATCGACGTCAGAGCCGAGCAATACGGCACCGATCTCATCTTCACCGAGGTTAAAGGCGAAGGCGGTTACGGCCTGGCCATCAGCACCATCGATTTCCAGCATTTCGTTGTAGCCACACTTGCGCAGGCCATAGATCCAGGCGATACCGTCACCGACACGGGTGACAACACCGACTTCTTCAATCTCCGGACGGTCCTTCAGGTCAGCAATGGCTGCGCGGATGTCGTCGGAGAGTTCTTTAATAGACAGTTCAGCCATTAGTTACCTCCAGTAGTATTCATAGTTAATTGCTTGAAGCGGTTCAGTTTCGCGCGGACGGACAGATCGAGCTGTTCGTTGGCCAGCTCCAAACGCACACCACCGACCACGGTAGGATCGTGAGCTTCGCTCACAATCACGGTTTTGGCGGACGGAAAGTGCGTTCGAACTGTCGCTTCAATATCTTTACGGGTTGCCGATGTCAGCGGGTGCGCCGTAGCGGCCACGACTTCGACAATGCCACGGTCAGCTCGCAGCTGCATGATGTCACGCAGGACCGAGTCCAGCTCACCGGTGCGGCGGGCGCTTAGCAGGTAGGCAGCAATTTCACGGCTCAGCGTTTTCTCGTCTTTAGCGAGATCGATCTGATCTGCGATTGCGGCTGCAATCCGGTGGCGTGAAATTTTTGCCATACCTACTTAGCTCCTGCCAGGGCTTTATCGATCAATGCCGCGTCTTTCTTGGCGTCGACTTTTTCATCAATGATAGCTTCGGTGGCGTCGGAAATCAGACCGACCAGCTCAGCTTCGAGGGCTTTGCGGGCGCGGGTGACAGCCTGCTCGGCGTTGGCTTCGGCGTCTTTTACGATACCGGCGGCCTTGCTGCGGGCTTTGTCCTCAGCTTCGCGGACAGTTGCTTTGGCGTTGTCGTGGGCTTCGGCAATGATGCTGTCAGCGGTGACGCGGGCCTTATGCAACTCGTCACTGATCTTCTTGTCCAGGGCGGCGCGTTCGACTTTCATCTCTTCGCCAAGCTTCACGCCGGCTTCAATGGTCTCACGACGGTCGTTCAGGACTTTGAGGATAGGGCCGAAAGCGTACTTACGCAGTACGAAGTAAGCCAGCACAAAGGTGATCAACTGGATCACCAGGTGTGAACCACTGATACCCAGGGCACCAATGCCCGAGGCTTCGTCCGCTCCAAAGTTAGTAATAGGAAGTAGCATCTAATCTATATCCTTATTTGACGATGAAGGTTGAAGCGAAGGCCAGCAGACCGAAGAGCTCGACGATAGCGACGAAGACCAGGGCCTGACCGAAGAACTTAGCAGCTTCTGGGTTACGACCGACGGCTGACAGGTAGTTGCCACCAATCAGACCAATACCGATCGACGGACCGATGAAACCGAAGGCAATCATCAGACCTTTACCAATGATAGTTGTGTTCACTGCATCTGCAACTGAAACCATTATGTTATCTCCTTATTATTTCCATTACTTATATTATGCACTCTCCGCATGCACGTTCATGGCGCCCGTCTGAGAATCAGACACGTCGGCGTCCTCGTGTTCGGCATGTTCAGAGGCGTGGTTCACGGCTATTGCCAGGTACATCAGGCTCAACACCGTGAAGATGTATGCCTGCAGGGCACCAACGAATAGCTCGACAAGTGTAAAAGGTAGGGCGGTCAGCGGTGCTGCAAAATGCCCAAGGTATGAGAATACGGCAATCACGATCTCTCCGATCGTGACGTTCAGGAAAAGTCGAAGTGCCAGGGAGAATGTACGGGTCAGGTCGGTGAGCATTTCAAGGATACCGATGATGAAATACAGCGGGTTTAGGGGGCTGCCGACGAAGAAGTGACGCATATATTTGCCAAAGCCACCAGATTCACGAATTGAAGCGGCGTAGACAAAGGCCATCGTGAAAATACCAGCCGCCAGCGTGCCATCGAGGTCAGCCGTAAACGGACGGAACAGCGGCGTCTCACCAGCGTGGAAGCCCTCACCGACGATCGGCAGCAGACCCAGCCAGTTACTGAGCAGGATGAAAAAGAACAGCGTCGTAAAGAAAGGCACGTACTTGCGACCACGCTCCTTGTCATCAAAGGCGCCTTCAACCAGTCCGACAATGAATTCAGCACCAGCTTCGATGAACTGTGAGAAGCCGCCATTCGGCTTGACGGTGACGCGACGTGCAACAGCGATCAGTGCGATAATAATTAACACCGTGGAGATCCAGCCGTATAGCATGGAATTGGTAATCGTCAGGCCGCCAAGCTGAGTCACCGGTGCAGGGGCGACATGAACAGACGGGCCGCTTTCCGCAAATCGGGCGAGCAAGCTACTAATCATGCTCGTCTCCCTCGAGGTGCTTGGCCATGTACTCATTCAGCTGCTGCAGCGTACGGCGAACAACGACAATCATGCCGGCGATGGCTAACAGGAGGCCGATCAGCGTGTAAATGGGTGTGCCTTTAGGGTGCAGGTGATCATCGAGCAGATGGCCGCCGACTACGGGAATCAGCACGGTCAGTGCCAGTTGCCAACCCATGCTCAATGTCAAACCAACGACTATCCCGCTGGGATTGGCATCGTAGTCGCTCGTAGCGTGAGGAGTATGTACTGAGGCTTGCGTCTTAGTCATTCCCTGGGAGTATATCATTTTGTAATCTTTATCACAATCCTATTATCAGAGGTCGTTTAGAGATTTCACTATACTATATATAGTGGTACAATATTGATTATGAATGATACCCCCCACATTACCGTCTACAGCGCCGTCTGGTGCGCCTTTTGTCACGCCGCCAAAGATTACTTCGACAAGCTCGGTGTCGCCTACACCGACAAAGATGTCGAGCAGGATCCAGCCGCCGGCTTAGAGGCCGTCGACAAGTCCGGCCAACGCGGCATCCCAGTCATCGACATTGACGGTGATATCATCGTCGGCTTCGACCGACCGCGCATTGATGCTGCACTCGCCGCTCACGGCCTGAAATAGCATTGTAAGCAAATCCACTTTTACTTCTTACCACATCTGATATAATGCGGCTCAGAGTGAAAGGAGTGACTGTCCATGACCGCCGAATTTCTTGAAAAACAACGCGTGCAACTGGCCCGCGAGTACTTTGTTGAGCAACGTCAACACGACGAGGCTTTAGCTCCAACGACTGATGTTGTTGAAGCCGAGAGTGAAATTCCACAAACTAGCCACTTAGTAGATACATTTGCAAAAATCTGTAACCTACAGAGTATTGATTTCGATAATTTTCAGAATCATGACAGAGAAGATACCGCCGTTGAAGCATTAAACTTTGTCACTATCATGTATGAACTGGGTCGCACAGCGCTCGAAAGCTCAGGCATACATCCGCAAAGAAGTCTTGCACTAGGAAAACGCCAGGTCCTGTCCAACCTTCGCGAACACTTAAAAAGCCCAGACCTCGAGGCAACAGATGATATCCGTAAATCTCGACAGATCAAAAAAGAGCGAGCGGCAATCTCAGTAGCCGCCCGTGCAGAGTTTCGATTTCCGCAAATTGAATATGCGCATAAACTTATGAGTGATCTGTTCATGGCAAAGAAATATGAAGCCGGATTAAGCGTTCGCGACATCATCATTGCCATGGGTATGTCGGTTGAACAAGTCATGCAACGCCAGCGTCAGATTATTGAAAACCGCGAACTGCACACCCAAAACATCAAAAATGAAATTGCGACCGCTGAATAATGGCATTTGAAGATTACAAGAGCAAAGATTCTGTTGTTATCGTCTACACCGGTGACAGCAAAGGCAAAACCAGCGCTAGCCTGGGCTTGATGACCCGTGCGCTCGGCAACCGCTGGAAAGTAGCTTATATCCAGTTCATTAAGCACTGGGGCGTCGGTGAGCACGTCTTCATCCGCGACATCATGCCTGTTTATACAGATCAGCTGTACTTCTACAAGGGCGGCAAGGGCTTTTATCAAGCTGGTGACTTATCTGAACAACATGTCACCGAGGAGCAACACAAGCAAGCGGCCCAGGAGACATATGACGAAGCATACGTAGCCGCGACCAGTGGTGAATATGACCTGGTGATCTGCGACGAGATCAACAATGCCGTCCACGACGGCTTACTGACAGAGGATCAGCTCGAAGCATTACTGAAAGATCGGAGCGCCAAGACAAGCCTCTGCTTCACCGGACGCAACTTCCCGAAGCGTTTCCTGGACCAGGTTGACATAGCGACCGAAATGAAGAAGATTAAGCATCACTTCGACGACAAATTCTTGGCCAACAAGGGCATCGATTTTTAGGCGCGGGTTTCTTCGACCGCTTCAGCCAGAATCATCCGACAGAAGTTTGCTTCTGACATGCGCGTGGCGATCTCCTGCCGTCTGGGAGCCAAATGAGCAGCAATATCCCAGGTATCCTGCGTTATGCCTTCGAAGGCGTGCTCTAGCGTCACGCCGTTGACTTCGCGCACGTCGCCCACCGAGAAGGCCCATTGTTCCCCAAACGAGAAAATCTGGGCTGCCCGGTATTCGCGGCTTTGCGCATCAACCGCCACCGAAACGATGGGCATACTGTTGGCGATGCGGAGATCGCCCTCGCGCTGGAACCAGTTAATATGCTGCAGGCAGGCATTACTGCAACAGGTGAAGGCCTTGGAATCGAGTTTGGTAACCGACTGGATTTGCTCCTGACTGGCATCGCTGGCCAGAACGATGCCGCTAACCGCCGACTCTCCTGGCTTGGCATGCTTGCGAGCCGCCGTAAAAGCCTTACCTTCGGCACAGTGCTTGACGATCTCGTCGCCCTTGAACGGTTTATGATTTTCAGCGTATCGAAAGAGTTCAGTGTCAGGATCGTGCACAAATGTCTGGAATAATCCCGCGGCAACTTTGATCCGGTACGAGTCGGCATTAGAAATATTGGTCACTGTGCGTGGCACCATTGTGGGCCACGCCTGGACGAAGCGAACAACTTCGGGCAAGACCGGCGTTTCATGTTCAAATTGGCGATGTTTCTTGACCATAGAATGTATATTATATCATACTGTGTCTATTTTTCAACGGTTATAATGAGGGCATGAAACCCACGCTGTATCTGTTTGTCGGCTATCCCGGAGCAGGCAAAACGACCATTGCCAAACTGATTGAAACTCGGACGGGCGCAGTCCATTTGTGGGCAGACCACATCCGTCAACAGATGTTCGCCGATCCGACGCACTCGCGTGAAGAGAGTAAGCTGCTGTACGACAAACTGAATGACGAGACTGCAGCCTGGTTGCAGCAGGGCAAAAGCGTTATTTTTGACACTAATTTTAATTTCTACGATGACAGGGAACTGCTAAGACGGATTGCCGCTGACAATGGTGCTGAAACGAAACTGATCTGGGTAACCACGCCCCGCGACGTGGCACATCAACGGGCTGTCCATGAATCAAATGACCAGGTAACACGGATTTTTGGCAACATGCCGGAAACCGATTTTCAGCGGATCGCGGGTAACCTGCAGCCGCCGCGTCCAGATGAGCAGGCTATCGAGATTGATGGCACGAATTTGAACGTCGATGACGCCTATCGGTTGCTCGGACTATAGAGTTGTTAACTTTCGGTTAAATTTCATGGACATGGCTGCTAGTGTGTCTAATACTAATAGGCATGGCCCGCTACTCACGTCGTCACAAATCATTAGCCTCACTGCTAATCAGTGTCATTGCGCTCGTACTCTATCTGATGCTACAGCCACATTCGCAGGTGGCGCAAACCGTCAACAAGGCCGATCCGGGCAGTTATTCGATCAACCACTTTGTCGACGGCGACACCATCGCCGTTAATATGAATGGCAAGGTCGAGACGGTACGATTTATTGGCATCGATACACCAGAGACGCACAAGCCGAATACGCCAGTCCAGTGTTACGGCCCGGCGGCAGCCGCCTATACCAAAACTATGATTGGCAGCAACAAGGTCCGCCTCGAGGCTGACCCGCAGAGCACCAACCGTGACCGGTATAACCGCCTCCTGCGTTATGTCTATCTGCCCGATGGCACGCTGCTGAACGAAAAGATCGTCCAGACCGGTCACGGCTTTTATTATCCTTATTTTCCGTTCACCAAATCGGAGCAGTTCAATGCCGACGAGGAGCAGGCCAAAGCACAAAATATTGGTTTGTGGGGCAATTGCACACCCATTCCGGATGATCAGGGTGGCTATAAATCACCACCCCAGTAGTTAGTCAACGAAAGTGGCCGGGTTGACGCGCAGGGCAGTGGTAGATTGGGCGAAGTTATACCCGCGGTAAAGTAGCTGGATCAGCCAGTAATTCGCGACCACCAGTGCGACGACGGGATACATGCGGAAATGGCTGCGCTTGTCGTGGAGCGAATAGGTTTTTGGGCTCAGCCAGACGTATTCCCAGTAGTCATTCATGGCCGTATTGAAGCGGCGCAGTGACACAGCAGCCCGCAGACGGCGATCAAAGGCAACACGTGCGCCAGTTTCGTGGAGATGAATGGCCAGATCGAAATCTTCGTGCATACCCCCAGTGTTACAGACATGGCGGCGAACCTTGCGCCAGGCACTGCGGCGGAGCGCCATATTGGAACCGAAGAGGAATACTTCGCGACCCATGCCGTTAGCAATCCATTGCCGAAAAGTCAGGTCGAGCTGGCCTAGAAAGAGTCGCCACGGCAGATCGTGATAGGTAACGGCGCCACTGACGGCCCCAAGCGAATTATCAGAGAATAAACGTTGCAGCGTTGCAATCCAATCTTCAACCAATAACGTGTCAGCATCGATCCGGCCGATAATGTCGCCGGTGGCAGCATTGAAACCGCGATTACGGGCATGAACAACACCTTGCCTGGGTTCGTGGATCAGGGTGACGAAATCGTAGCTGCGCGCAATCGCGGCAGAATCATCGTCGGAGTTATTATCAACGACGATAACTTCGTGCGGCGACACGGTTTGGGCGGCGATGGCCTGCAAACAGGCATCGAGATGGGCGGCTTCGTTGTATACTGGAATTACAACACTCACACGCAAATTTTTGATTACAGACATGCCCATACATCATAACAAATCGAAGCTGAAAGGACGCCGTACAAACAGCCAGATTCTGGCCAGCTTCGTCTTCCCGTACGGCCTACCCAAACAGCGGTGGGCCAGGCGAGCATTGGCAGGATTTTTTGCATTGCTGATTCTGTTCACGGCTTTCATATACGGCGTTGCGCAGTGGTACATCCACTCCCGACCAGGCCAGCAATCTGTGGGTGTGAGCTTCATCCCTGACTATGCCCAGTCGCTCGGCGTTGACCCGCATCAGACGATGGACGCGCTACTCGGCATCGGCGTTAAGCAGTTCCGCCTGGTCAGCTACTGGAGCGACATGGAGCAGACTCCCGGGCAATACGATTTCAGACAGCTCGACTGGCAGTTTCACAAGGCTGAGCAAGCCAATGCCCATATCGTTCTGACCGTCGGGCTCAGGCAGCCGCGCTGGCCGGAGTGCCACATACCCGACTGGGCGGCTAAAGAGCCTAAGAGTGTGTGGCAGCCACAACTCGAATCATTCATGACCGCCGTCGTTCAGCGTTACCAGCACTCGCCAGCACTCAATAAATACCAGCTTGAGAACGAATACTTCCTGAAGGGGTTCGGTACCTGCACCGATTTTAGCCGCGACCGGTTGGTCAGCGAATACAACCTCGTAAAGCGGCTTGATGCGACACACCCTATAATCGTCGGTCGCAGCAATAATGACCTCGGTTGGCCAGTCGGTGAACCAACGCCCGATGAGTTCAGTGTCTCCGTTTACAAGCGCGTCTGGGACGCCGGCTTCAGCCACCGCTATCTCGAATACCCGTTTCCGGGCTGGTATTACGGCTTTCTGGCCGGCTGGCAAAAGATCGTTACTGGCCGCGACATGACGCTCGGCGAGCTCCAAGCCGAAGCCTGGCCACCAAACGGCCAGCAAATCACCCAGATCTCCGTTGTTGAACAGAACAAATCCATGGACGCTAAGCGCTTTAAAGACCGTATCGAGTATGGCAAAGCCACCGGCATGCGCAATATCTACCTCTGGGGTGCCGAATATTGGTATTACCGTTTACAAGTTGAGCACGACCCCTCACTCTGGCAAGTTGCCCAGCAGGAATTCGGGCCATTACACTAAGGGTATATACTCTGGAAGCTCAATAATAGGTATGACTGGACCTGGCCGCACTCCATCGTGCAGCGGCCTAAACAACCAATCACGACGTTTTCCAAGTGGGACCGCAATGCCCACTTGTGCGTCCAAAGGCCCCGAACCCAAACCCATGGCAATTTCATAATCTTCAGCTTGGTCATGAGCGAGACCCAAAATATCCTGATTGTGCTTCGAAACACCAAACATCACTGTCGTGCCCAATCGGTAGGCGATAGCCTGGGGTGAACTTGGCGACCATTCTCGGTCATGGTCAAAGGTCGCGCGGTCAACACGAATGATCGCAGCCAGTTTGAATTTGCTCGGCAATACCGCATCCCTATCCGCAGGATCAAAATTTGCCCATTGACCATAGCTTGCAGCGGCGTCAATTGGCAGATGTCGCCACCGCAGTGGGATATGGTTCGGTGAAGGCAATCGTCCTACGACATTCATCTCAGGCGAAAACCGGTTTGCGACAGCCGATCCGGCACTGAGCGCTTTAGCTTGCAGTGAATCTTTCAACTTCATAAACCCATTTTACACCGTATAATCGTAACCATGTCAGTTGAGCAGCTTGGGGTTAGTTTTTCGGTGAAGCAGTGTCGCAATTTTGGGCTGGATCCCGACGAGACATTGCAGTGGCTCATTGCTCAGGGCTTCCGGCGATTCCGGCTGATGAGTTATTGGAATGAGCACGAGCGGCTGGAAGGGCAGCTCGGTTTTGCGGTGCTTGATCGACAGATTGACGTGATCGAAAAATCCGGCGGCGAGATCACGCTTTGCCTCGGCGCCCGTCAGCCACGCTGGCCCGAAAATCACTGGCCGGGCTGGGCCTGGCTTGCCACACCTGAACGCCGCGGTGAAGCATTGCTGGCTTATGTTGAAACCGTCGTCAACAGATATAAAAATCGCGCTTGCATCACTTCATGGCAACTCGAAAATGAAGCCTTACTAACGAATTTCGGTGAACGTTCGGAGGTTGACCGCTTACGCCTGCGCGCTGAATTAGAACTTGTGAAGCGGTTAGATCCTAAGCGCCGAATTGCCATGACGACCAGCACCTCCTGGGGCATCCCCATTCGCAAACCTATACCTGACATCGTCGGGTTTTCGTTCTACCACACGCTCTACCAAAATGGTCGTTACAAGCACTCACTCATGTATCCATGGTTCCATCGCCTTCGTAAATATGCCATCCGCGCTGTACATCAAAAGCCTGTTTTTGTGCATGAATTGCAGCTCGAACCGTGGGGCCCGACAGCCATCTGGAAAATGGATACGGCCGAGCAGGATGCATCGATGAGCACGGAAGCTATCGCTCGCAACCTGAAGCTGGCAGGGCGTATCAAAGCCTGGCCCATCGACCTCTGGGGCGGCGAATGGTGGTATTGGCGCCATTTGCAGGGCGACGACAGCATTATCGATGCCGTCAAAACTGGCATTACCGAAGTAAATCAGGCATACTAATTGCCATGGCAAAGAAGAAGCAAGCCGGACAAACCAAGTCCATCCAGAACCGACGGGCCCGCGCGGATTACATCCTCGAGGATTCTTTGGTTGTGGGCATCGAACTAACCGGCGCTGAAACTAAATCACTTCGCCTCGGCCACGGCCAACTTCGTGGTGCTTATGTCACCGTCAAGGGCAACGAGCTGATGCTCATTAACGCCGCCATCAATGGCACCAATGGCATACCGATCAGTGAGAGCGACCAAACCCGCGCTCGCAAACTCCTGGCCAAGCGGCGCGAGATTGATGCTTTAATCGGTGCCAAACAAAACGGCCGCACCATCGTGCCACTCGAAGTCCTGACCCGTGGCCGCTTCATCAAACTCCGCATCTCGGTAGGCAAGGGTAAGAAGAACTATGATAAGCGCCAGACGCTCAAGAAGCGCGACGAATCACGTGACATCAACCGCGCCCTCAAATCGCAGCGCAGTTAATCTCTATTGTTTTCAGTCAGTTCTAAGCTTATGCTTAACGTATAAATAAGGGCTGCCATGGAAGATCAACCAAACAACGAAGACACCGAAACTACCAGCAATGACGAGCAGGCCGCAACTCCTCATGTCGAGCCCACTCCGCAAGAACCCGTTGAACAGCCTGAGTCACAGGTAGCACCAGTAGTCGCGCCGACAAAATCGCCATGGTATAAAAACCGTAAAATCGTACTAGCGATTGTCCTCTTAGTCTTTCTTGCCGGCGCAGGGATTGGGTATGTTGCGCTGCACAAGGAGGCCAAGCCGACACCCGCTCCAGTGGTCACCAAAAAAGCAGTCGTCAAACTGCCGAAGCAAGTTGCAACCCACGCAACATTCTTGAGCCAGCCGATCCAGCTTAGTGACCTCCAGCTCTTTACCGACAAATTCAAGGTATTCGGCGGCGAGTGTAACTACGATGAAAAAGCACAGACCTGTGTGCCAGCCGGCGACATTCCGGTCAAGTACTATCAGATTGGCAGTACCGGATCTAATCAATCTATCATCATTGCTCAAGGCCCTGACCAAGGCCTAGAAGGCTCCGTATCTATCCTGTTCATAAAAACTAGCGAGGCAAAATATACAGCCTATCTGAAACAATTCAGCAACTACGAATACGCCACCGAAGCAATTAATAATCAGACCATAAATGAATATGCGCAGCACCTTGCAGGAAATGTGACCGCCAATAAAACTGATTTGCTGTCTGATCTTTTGTTCGATAAGCAGGTCACCATAAAGGGCATCAAGCTTTCAGGCAGCCGCGACTACCAGTCGGACAAAATATATACACCAATCGGCGATCTGATCCAAGGAGTAAATCAAATCCGCGGCACCTACGCGCCGACCATCAATCCAGTGAAGCTGGGCTCCGTAAACGGCCGCGATTTCTATCAGGTCACCACCTCGGAAAACGCGCTATTTACCGTCAAGGCGTTTTACGCGGCTCGCGGCGGCTCTTTGGGTACGGGGTACAGCATTGACGATCCCATAACGATAACCAAGAAACCATCAATTACGTGGAAGAGCGGCGAAGAGACGGCCAATAGCCATCCGTTCACGACTTCACCAGCAGGCTGTGGCAGCGCCAATGGTTATATCGTCGCCAAAGATATCGATAAAAGCAGCCTCATCGCTGCCGGCACCGATGCCGAAGGCAACACGCTGTATCAGCTCCCCCTCGATAACGCACTACTCACCAAAATATATAACGAGGATTATGGGACGGGCGAATATACCCAGGACAGCAAATACAAAAACCTCACAAAAGAGCAGTATCAGGCCGATCACGGTGTGTTCGTTAAGACAAATGCGCTCGGTGAATACGTCGTCTACCAAAACACCGATGTTAACGCCGTCGGCGGTGGCTGCGCCAAGCCGGTAATTTATCTGTACCCATCTACGCCGACCCACGTCAATGTCAAAGTTGGCGCTGCCGTCACCAAATCCGAACCATTGTATCCAAGCGGTGGCTGGCAAAACGTACTGGCCCAGCCAAATGGTAAATTGACCTACCAAGGCAAACAGTACGATTCGCTGTTCTGGGAAGGCATTGGCATCGGCGACTATCCGGCCATTACATCGGGAACGGTTGTCCGCAGCGCCGACGCTGTCAGTACCATCCGACGCCAGCTCGCCGCCCAGGGCTTCAATGCAACTGAAACGCAGGACTTCCTCGATTACTGGCAGCCGAAGCTCCCACACGCTCCTTACGTACGCCTGACGTGGTTCACAACCGATCAGCTCAACCTATTAGCCCCATTGACCATCACTCCCAAACCGCAAACCATCATTCGTACTTTCCTGGATTTCCAAGGCTTGAATACGCCAGTGAGCCTTCCGACACAGCATTTCTCAGCACCAGCCCGTAACGGATTCACCGCCGTTGAATGGGGCGGCTATCTCAGGAACTAACTTCCAGCGATAACCCCTCGTACGGCTGCAATTCGATGTGGAAGCTGTGCAACTCATCGATGCTCGCAATTTCTCGGCCATCCATCATGTCTCGTACGTGTGCATTGGCGGGTAAACATTCTGAGGTTACGGTTCCGGCAATTGCTTTGTCAGAAAAGTTCAAAACCGTCGTCTGCAACCGCTCGTTTGGAAGTCGATGTACCATGACCAGCATGGCGCGGTCGGCCACATCGGGGATGTCGATCTGGTGTGCTGCCGCCAGGTCACAATCGGCACGAACTTGGAGTATACGTTGTAACTGCCTGATAAACGAGTCTGGTTCTTCCAGCTGGGCGGGAATATTACCGTACAGTTCGATCGAGCGGGGTAGACCGGCCGCTGATGTTCGCGCCGCAGGGTGTACATTCATCAGGTCGTAGCCGCCGCGGTTGATCCAGCGCGTGTCGCCATCGGCAACCAGGTCTTTGACTTCACCAGGGTCAAGCGTCAGAGAACCGCACAGATCCCAGCCCGACAGCGCGAACACACCGGGCTGCCAGGCGTTAAACATGGCCATTAGCAGGTGGGCGCGTTTGATGGCTTCCAATTGCTCATCATCGAGTGCTCTAAGGTTCTTGTAGCCCAAGACGGCAGCGATGAAACTGGCGCTGGTGCAGGCGATACCATTGGTCGTGAAGGGCAGGTTATACGGTGCTTGTTTGCCAGTGACGGCGTCCAGCATTTCGCGCCGGATGATGTCACGCAGTTCTTCGCCACGGAGAGTTTTTCCGCGGAACTGGTACTCATCATCTTTGTGCGTAGTCCAGAAGTGCACCAGTTCGAAGGTCAGGTCGTCGTGGTTCTGCAGGGCGTGCACCAGCGAGGCCGGATCGATGCCGAATTCATGAGCGGCGCGCAGCGTCAGCCGCAAAAACTCGGTATCGGCTCGCGCCAGGGCATGATGGTAGCTCGGCCGGTTAATGAAATCATATGACAGATCAGCGCCGATGCCGGCCATCGACTTGATCGCATCGAACGATAGGTTCAGCTCCTGAAACGTAAAGCCGCCACGCTTGCGTACCATACCCGACAGAATCATATTGGCGGCTTCAGACATCGGGTGGCCCTCCGACCAGGCAGGTGAGTCATCCAGCGTCTTCTCGGCGCCCAGGAAGCCATTGGCATCGAGCCGCAGGCCACGCGTCCCCAGCTCGTCGAGCGAGTGCAGGGCGTCGCCGATCACCAGTTTCATGCCAGCGAATGTCGGATCAAGCCAGTTGATTGACGGCTGACCGGCCTTGAAGTAATGCAGATACACCCAGCGCCGCGTCACACCATCAACGCCGCGCACTGGGCGCGTCACGCTCCAGTTGGTTTCCTTCACTCCAGGCTCATAGAAGATCACGCGCTGCAATTTGCCTATGATATAGCCGCGCTTTTTGAGCTCTTCTTCAGTTGTAGGGTCAATGTTCACGGCGTCCTGACCGCGTGGCACAGCCGGTAAGATATCCATGTCCTCCGGCGCGATCTCGACCATATGATAAATACCCGGATATTCACCATATTTCATCTCAGCCAACCGGAAATCGGCACCCTTGCCAGTGTGTCCTGGCACCACATCATCAATCACAATACCGCCGTGTCGTCCGGCCGCCTCAGTCATGCGCCGGAACTCAGTTTCCGTCCCGAACAGTGGATCAAGCCGGTTACTGATCCTATCGAAATGCCCATCGATGCTCGGCGTCGTTCGCCAGCCCTCAAGGCCGCCGGCCAACTTCATCGGCCCGGTATGAATTGCAGTAATACCGATGCCCTGAAAGGCCTGCCACAGCCCATCATCACCCAGTGTCCCGATGATCGATTTGCCAGGCGCGGTAATCAATGAATTCGGATAGGCCGCATACCATACCGAAGCATGGTGCACAGCCGCCCGCGGCCGCGGCCGAGCATACGGATTCTGCCACATGCTGCCGGTCCCGACGTATTTATCAGCCAAGATATTAGCATTACGGAGCATCGACTCACGCTTCAGCCAGCTGACGTAGCCGGCGTTTGACGCTGCAGGCATCCCAACGCGCTTGTTGGCTGCATCCAGCGGTCGGCGGGCAGCCCGGCCGGCTTTGCGCCACAATTTTGTCGGGCGGGCAGGGAAACGTAACTCGGCAAATGACTGCAATGTCTGCCTGGTTTTTCGGAAACGAAACGCTTTTGGTAATCTGGGCATGCAGCAAACTGTACGCCCGTCCGGCCATCCACGTATGTAAACAAATCTACAGCCACTGCACTTTTTTGGCGCTATCAGTTTACAGCCCGGCAATAAACGGTTAGAATGATCTGGATATCGGCATCGCCGACATATAATCCGGGGTAGCTCAGCGGTAGAGCGGGTGGCTGTTAACCACTAGGTCGCTGGTTCGAATCCAGTCCCCGGAGCCAAGATGCTAATGCTTAAAAGACTTCTTCGGGAGTCTTTTTGTTTTGATATGATAAGCGCATGAATGAAATTATTTTAGAAACCGAAACTTTTATCGTAGATGTGCCGGAAAAACCGTTCGTGGATCGCAAAGACGGTGGACACCTGAGAGTAATGTCAAAGGTAAAAGTTAAAGACCGAACAGAACTGACTTATGATCAAACTATCGAATATGCGCTCTTATCCGAAGTGGTTGGCAAAGGGTTAGAACTCGGCATGTACAAAAACGGCGTCGAGATCGGTAATGTGAATTGGCAAGAGATGGGTAACTGGAGCGTTTTTAAGCCAGAGGGCATTACACTCCATATGCATATTTTTGGCAGGGCAATAGAAGCGCAAACGCAGAAGTATGGCGAAGCGGTCCTGTTACCATTTCGTGAAACGGGTTTTTATGACTCGTTCGAAAGTTTAAGCGACAAAGATGTCACATTCATAAAGGCAGAATTCGTTCAGCTCCTCAAGCTCGAGAAATACGCAACTCTCGCCACTAAAGTTGTGAAGCTCATCTAGTAGGTGGACCCTTCGGTAATGTGCGTGATATCTGAGCCGGGTGTTTTATTATAAATATATGAGTCATCTAGATAATCTTTTAATAAATCTTGAACGCCTTGAAGAACACCTGAACTCTGTTAAGTCAGGCTCTCTTGTAGCTAAGGATGACCTTGCTTCTGTTCTGCACATATTAGTAAATAACGGTGAGGGCTACGACTTAATAAAAAAGACACTTGAAGAAATCAGTGCTTCTGACCTAAATATTTCTGCCTTTAAATCGCAACTAATCAGTAGAAAACGTGATGGCTTGGATATTAGACTAGCCATCAGAACAGCAAATATTACAAGCAGCTATAAGGTAGCGCTGGGCGAAATGCTTAAACAGGAAGTCATTTATCATGATAACTCTGTCTGGAGTGCTCAGTCGTCATTAAATTGGTCTCAAATTATTGCTAAATCCCGTAACAAGCACGGTTCGCATGTTGACGATGGGTCAATTGCTTGGCTTAAAGATTTACGTTACTATCCTGCAGCTAATTCGGACGTGCTAACGCTTCTTTTATGGTCATTTGGCGAAGCATTACTAGAAGCGATAACAAAACATCTTGTCGCTAACGGAGTGGATATTACGATTTATCATGCTACCCATAGTCTTAACGGTATAAACTTCCAAACTGGTATGCTAACTGCTGAATCAGCCAATGATGTTAGAGTAGCTGCAACAGTTGCTTTGACTGAAGACGCGCATGGCAACAGAACAATTTTTGGCGGTATTTATGGCGACCAAGCTTTCATACTTGGCGTAAATTCCACGCGCCAAACGACCGCGACAATAGGTAAGCCTGGTGTTTCGCTTGAAGATATAGAACATGAATTTATTACTGGTCAGAATCCTGCGCAATTAAATAGGGCTCAACGCCGTGCCCAGAGAAAACAGTAAAGTTGCGAAGCTCACCTATTAGGGGGAGCCAAGACGCTAATGCTTAAAAGACTTCTTCGGAAGTCTTTTTTCTTATGCTTGCAATCTAATAAACTGAGAGCGATACTTTGAGATAACTAAGGAGTTTTATGACTAGCAACGAAACAAGTACATTTGCAGAGAACCTTCGTGATGCAGCGAGAATATCAATAGAGGGAGCACCTCTGCTCGTGGATAACAACGATTTAGATCATTGGTCGCAAGCCACATCCAAAATTGCAGAAATTGCCAGCAAGCTTTATGGTGAAGATGTCGAAGGTAAAAGGGAATTCTTAGCACAGGTTCTGGGCGTGTTGCCCGTACAGGCAGCCACAGAGCAGCCTACTTCATAGTTGCGAAGCTCGTCTACTAGAGCGAGAGCCAAGAACGCATATTGAAAAGACTTCTTCGGAAGTCTTTTTGTTTTGCTATTATGAGGTAATGAAGGACTTGCCCATACCTCTCGACGACGCAATGATCTTTGAAGACGAGCAGTTGTACGTCTGCCTTGCAAATTTTCCACTGACTAAAGGGCACACTGTGGTTGTATGGAAAGACCGGGTTGCTGATTTGCATCTTTTGAATAGAGAGCAATATGAGCACCTTATGGCGGTTGTTGACCAGGCTCGAAATGCGCTCACCAAAACCTTGTCGATTGAAAAGGTGTATCTGATGTATATGGATGAAATTAAGCATGTGCACTGGCATCTTATACCTCGCTATGATGAGCAGGGCCTTAACGCTCTGACTCATGCGCCTACTGAACTGCGCGATACTTCTTTGGCGCAGCAAATCAAAGCAAACTGGCAATCGTAAGGCATTTTGTACATACATTAATCGGTTGGTGTGGTAAGGTTAGACACTTACAGACAAGGAATAAACATGCTCAAAGAGCTTCTGATCGAACCACCACTACGCACCACCAAAGCACTTTTCAGATTGGGCGGTTACGCCGTCCGCTGCGTTCGCGAAAACCCGCTGGCTTCCAGTGCAATCATCCGCCGGCAGCGAGAGACAGCCGATGACGCTGTTACGCAGCGCAACATCGATATTCATACCGTGTTAGGAGAACTGATGCTAGAATCGTCCGGCCGCGAAAGCACAGTCGACACCGCACAGGTAACTGAGCTTTTGGCAAATATCAGCTCAGAGCGTCCCCGCGTTGCATTTGAGGATGCCCTGAATCCACATCAAGCGATCGCGGTGCGCCATCTACTTATGAAACACCACGAATCGCAGACATCTGACGCTGACGCTACGGTTCAATAGCCGAGGCTATATCTTTCATGAGTTGGTTGTATATTGAGATTTAGAGCGAGTAAGTCAATATCTGACATGGCAAAAATGACAGACGAAGAAGCCCTCAAATGGCACCAGGATTCCATGATGTGCCATTTAAATTTGATAAACTGAGGGCATGCAAAAGATAGCAACTCGGGTATTCATCTACTCATCCGTAGCATTTGGCATTACGGGCATGCTCATCGTCCTGACAGCGCGAGGTCCTGACACGCCAGATACTGCACTCACCCACGTTTTGATCCGTTTACTGTTCGCCAACGTGTTTATCATCCTGCCATCGTTTGCGATCAGCATTGCCGGCAAATATCTGAGCGGCAAATAAGGCCAAGAAAAAACCTCGAACAACAACTACAAAAAACATGTGCGAACCGTGGCGGCTCAAGCAGGTGTTTTTTTGGTGAAGAGTTTTCTGCGGCGCCGGGTTGAGCCCGAAAGTGCTGGGTTCAACCCGGCGGCCACAGGGTGGTGCATCAGAGGGACATGGTCGGCTTGCGGCCAGGGGTGGGTGCACCGTGTCCGGCAGCGACGGGCTGCTTCTTGGGCTCCTTCTTCTTGGGTGCAGCGGCCTTGGGCGTAGCTGGTGCTTCGACGGGCTGGGCCGGGGTCTGCTGGCGCGCGTAGGCGTCACGCAGCTTCTTGGCACTTCGTCCACCGAGGCCTGAGTCAGCAATCAGCTGATCCAACTCTTCCTGTGTCACTCGGGATCACTCTCCTTGGTTGGTTGTTCGAGGAACCAGTTGATTATGTCATAACTTTTGATATATCGCAAACCAGAGAGATCAAGCGTACCCATATGATTTCTGATCGGTGCAAGCTGGTCTCCAAACCTGCCCTCAGAGGCATGCTCCGTGATTGAAATCTGGCTTGGCCAGTACGTCGTCCAGAAACTGGCGGGCAATGGATCGCCGCAATAAACTGCAAAATCGCTCAGTATACTCGCGCCAATACGATACGCTGGCATGCCTACTTCCATGTAGGCGTGGCCACTGCTCATGTCTCCAGGTGTAGATTCAGGAAAAAGTATTTCACTCATGATTTTTAAACGATACAGAAGCGGCGCAAGTTGCAGATCCTCAACACGCCTAGCAAGATAGGCGGGATCGGTGCGGCAACGCTCAATAGAGCGCTTCAGACTACTACTATGGGGTGCGTCAGGAAACACATATTTGCGTATGACATCCTGTGCCTGATAATCCAAATAGTCTAAGTTCTCCCATGTCGTTTCGTGTACAAACTCAGGGTTATCAGTCTTCAGAAGCGAAGTAGCTTCAATTACATTTTCCTGGAAATAGGCAGTTCTCTCAGATTTCGTAGGTCCAAAAAAGTAGTGCTTCACGAAAGTATCAGCTAAAGACTCAAAGCTTATACTGTCGGCCGTCGTGAGCCAGTTCTGTATCCATTCCGGTCGACGTTGAGCACGACTGCGTTTATTGAAGAGTAGCTCGACCAGAAAAGTTACCGGCAACATCCGACCATCAATCATCATTTCAAACGCGGGGTTGAGTTCGCTATATGCTTTGACCCGCTCATAGACACTACTGATATCAGGTTCGTCAGCATCCAGCGGGTAGACGATATTACTGTGGAAGTTCGGGTCAGCCTGCAGCCACAGACCAGGGAGTAACTCAATCAGCGCTGCAGCATGGTAGCCGCGATCTTCGAACATATGCTCCTGATTTTCATCATGAATAGCATTCAATTGCTCCTGGATCTGATCCGGAATCGTGATACCACGCTTTTTGGCATGAGCGGGGGTTTGGCTGAGGGCAGTGCTATAGATCCCTCGATTATCATCGCTACTACTATGAGCAACCCCTGCATGCAGATACGGAATACCGGCCTTTTCGCAGAACGAAGAAATGAGCACGGATAGTCCAAGGCAAGTCGGATACGTCCCGACGTCTGGAAACTGACCAAGGAATTTAGGGGACAGACGTACGGGGTGGTAAAACACGTCTTGATTTATGTCTTCATGTACAGTCGCAATCGCCAGGACGCGTTTCATGAGCCAATTCGCCACATCGAGAGCAGCCTTATACTCGGGAGTTTCTGCCGTAACAGTTTCGCCACGATCCTTCATAGTGTCATAAAGCTGTCTCAACTCTTGCGCCTTGTCCAATCCACCATCTCCAAGACATATGAACGTCTCGTCGAGAATAGACCGCCCAAAAGCTTCAATTTTGCGCTGTACCTCAGGCTTGAGCTCCAAATCATACCACTGCGGATTAGTAATCGGGGAATCGGGGTGAATCAAATCCTCTTTACGCTCGCCTGTATCGAATGTGAAACTATCGCTGTTGTCGGCGATTTCTTGTGCCGTCCGCAGTCCCCAGACACCTATCTTTCGGATCAGAAGCTCGTCAGCCGTCGGAGGCTTCGTTGCTTCACGTAACTTGGCTTCATGGTAGGCCACCCGCCCGGGCGCTTGCAGGCACACCTCGGACGCAAACTCGACCAGCTCATTAAACGCCGGCTCAGCAACAATATGCTCAACTGTTAACTGATCTTGCCATGATGGGCCGTCATTCGGCTTGTCTTGCTCTGACATATTTATGGCTATTCTACAATCTTACCTCTGTTTTTGCAATGCGGAGCGTTCCTAGTTGCGCAGTGGGCGTACAATTAAAGTACAAGGTAAGTCTAAGGAGGAGATAGTATGAAGTACCGTTAC
>Ga0207705_10000279_pt1 | contig 48672 bp, 38 predicted proteins | sample KBSC13metaG_FD_184314 | JGI IMG/M metagenome (GOLD analysis project Ga0207705, IMG submission 184314) | Corn rhizosphere microbial communities from Kellogg Biological Station, Michigan, USA - KBS C1-3 metaG (SPAdes) (version 2) | ecosystem: Host-associated > Plants > Roots > Rhizosphere > Soil ... | reverse complement strand
ATATCGGCAATCTGGTGCAGCTGATGACCCTGCGCCGCCTCCAACAGGCCGGTCACCGCCCCATCCTGCTCATGGGCGGCGGTACGACGAAAGCGGGCGATCCGTCGGGCAAGGATGAGACGCGTCTTATCCTTACGCCGGAGAAGATCGAAGAGAACAAGAAGAGCATGGTTGCCGGCGTGCAGCACCTGCTCAAATTCGGCGACGGCCCGTCGGACGCGCTGATGGTCGACAACGCCGAATGGCTCGACAAGCTCGAATACATTCCGTTCCTGCGCGAAGTCGGCAAGCATTTCTCCGTCAACCGCATGTTGACGATGGATAGCGTGAAGCTGCGCCTCGATCGCGAGCAACCGCTGTCGTTCCTCGAATTCAACTACTCGCTGATGCAGGCCTATGATTTCGTGGAATTGTACAAGCGCTATGGCTGCCGGCTGCAATCCTCGGGCTCGGACCAGTGGGGCAATGTCGTCAGCGGCATCGATCTGGGCCGGCGCATGGAAAACGTGCAGCTCTTCGGCCTCACCACGCCGCTCATTACCACCTCGTCCGGCGCGAAGATGGGCAAGAGTGTGTCGGGCGCGGTGTGGCTGAACGCCGACATGCGTTCGCCCTATGACTATTGGCAATTCTGGCGCAACACCGAAGACGGCGATGTTGGCCGCTTCATGCGCATCTTCACCGATATGCCGATCGCGGAAATCGCGCGCCTCGAAAAACTTCAGGGCGTCGAATTGAACGACGCCAAGAAAATCCTGGCGACGGAAGCGACTGCCATTTTGCACGGCCGCGCCGCGGCCGATGCCGCTGCAGAGACCGCGCGCCGTACCTTCGAGGAAGGCGGCACCGATGAAGGCCTGCCGACAATCGAAGTGCCGAAGGGCGAATTTCCGATGGGTGTGCTCGCCCTCGCGGTGAAGGCCCAAGTCGCATCGTCGAACGGCGAAGCGCGTCGCCTGATCCAGAACAGCGGCCTCAAGATCAACGACGTCACCGTCAGCGACCCGGTAGCGAATGTGGCGGCTTCAGATGTTTCGTCTTCCGGCGCGATCAAAGTGTCGAGCGGGAAGAAGAAGCACGTTCTGGTGAGACCGGTCTGACCTATTGCTGTTGCGGCGTGGGCGGGTGGTTCGTGTTCGCCTGCGACGGCGGCACGGGCGCTGTGGGTTGCGGCGCCACCGGCATGGAGCCTTCGAAGATCCGGCGGAAGATACCCGGCGCCAGGGCGGCCAGCGGATTGACGCTGAGGTTGGGCTGATCCGCATCGCCTGACACGCTGTAGGTCATGCCGAACACGCCCTCGCCCTTTTTGGACACAAGCACATTCCCCAGAATGGGAATCGCACCCAGCACTGAATTCAGGCCATACACCGGCGCAAGCGTTCCCTTGAGCGCGATCTGATTGTGCGCTCGATCGAGATAACCATCGGCGGTGATCCCGACAGCGGGACCGGCCGCGCGCGCGTCGTGAATGGTGATGGCATCGTTCTGCGCACGGAACGGCACTTCGAATTTGTCGAAGGTGATTCCCTGTCCGCTCAGCAGATCCGCCACGCCGAGCAACGATCCCGCCGCGAACAAGCGCGCCAGAAAAGGCTGGTTGGTGATTTTGAAATCCTCGATCACGACGTTTCCGGCGTAATCGAGCGGCGCCTTGCCCTTCGCCTGATCCACCGGCGAAAGCGTTGCGTTCACGCTGAGCGCGCCGCCGCGCATGCTTTCAAACCCGAACAACCCTCTCAACAGCGACCCGGCATCGTCGGATGTGAGCGCGACGCGCCGCCCCGCATCCGAAGGTGTTATCGAGCCGGCGATTTTGCTTTTGCCGAGCGATGACGTCAGCGTCAGTGTCTGCGGACGATTGCCGATGCCCCTGGTTTCCAGCGAGAAATCCGAGAGCGAAACATTATCGCGCATCGCCACGCGATCCAGATGCACCGAATAGTGGAACGGCTCATCGACCGGAGGAGGCCCCGCATTCGCTTGCGCCGCTTTGCGGTGGCCGAGGCCCGTGCCGTCCGCCGAACGCCCGCGCACATTGACGTCGAGCCCGCCCGCCTGCGTCTCGGAATAAACGACCGCGAAGTCATTGTTCGCGCCGGCCCGCACCACGGGCAGGTCCACGCGCGCGAGATCGCCATTGGGGGCGAAGTCCACGGTGCCATGCACATTCAGTCCGGCGCCGGTGATCGTCATCGTTTCCGATTTGATGCTTCCGTCGTCGGCGAACACCGCGTTCACCTGCGCGGTGGCGGGAACGCCAGGTGCCTTGTGATAGTTGACGATGTCCATGGACACGGTCGTCGGCGTGAGGTCCATCGCCATGCTTGCGCGCCGCAGATCGCCCTGATGTCCGAATATCTGCGCGTTGACCGACACCGGCCCGCTGATGAGATCGCCGGCGTGGAAATTCAGCGCCTCACGTGTCGCTTCGTCCACCAGTCCCTTGGCCTGGATCTTCGTGGTGATGTCGCCCTTGGTCTTGAAATCCTCCACCCAATCCACGCCGAGGGGCGCGCCCCCCAGAGCGACCGTGCCGGTGGCATGAAGCGTGGCGTTGGTGATGTCGAAATTGACGGTGCCGTTGCTGATCTTTGTGTGCGGGCCGAGCGCAATGGCGAATTGCTGCGTCGCCACCTTCGCGGAAATGCCGATATCGTCCGTGTTCAAATCGCGGAGCATGGGAACACGCACCGAAAGATCGGCAACGGCACTGCCTTTCGACAGCGACGGATTGAGATGGAATCGCGTCGGATATTGCAGCGGCTTCTGGTCGAGCAGCGTCAAAAGATCGGGGACCGTTCCGGCGATGCGCGCATCGATCGTGCCGACCGGCCCATGTGTGTGAAGATCCGGTATCACCACCGCGCCATTGCTCACCTTGATGGTGCCGACCGTGCCCGACGCGATGACCGCCTTGAATGTGTCGCCGGTCAGGGTCGCGACGCCTTGCACTTTCGTCATCGGCGACATGCCGTGAACATAGGTGACCGTGGCATCGTTGAGTGGCACGGAAACGTTCAAGGCGTCTTCCGGCAGCGCGGATTGATCCAGCTCTCCCTTCTTGATATCGGCATGGACGACGATCGGCCCGATACGGCCGGCGGAGATATTGTCGTCGATCCACTCGCGCGCGCCTTCGCCGACATGGATCGGCCAGTAGCGAAGCAGATCGCGCACGCCCATTGCGGCGATCGTGCCGTTGGCGACGATGGCAGGTGACGTGCCATCGCCCAATGTCACTGCGGCGGCGAGCTGCGCGTTCATCGGGCCGCCCGAGATATTCAGCTTCTGAATGTCGATCTTCTGCACCGCCGGTGTGTAGACGGTGTGCATCGCAATCCGGCCCAGCGCCACCGATTGCGTCACGACACCCGGCATGTTGACGGCGAAGCGATCCGCATCGAGGTCCAGGGTCGCCAGCGTCAGCACGTTGTTGGCGTCGAAATCGAGCTTGCCTCTGCCGGTCATGTGCGCGCGGGCATGATCGCCTTCCAGCGACGCGTCGTCCACCAGCAGCTGCCCCGTCAATCCGTCATAGCGCGCCACGAGTTTGAGGGAGCGCACCTTCAACGGCGCACCGAGTCCATTCACCGCACCGTGTGCGCCGATCCCCATATCGGCATAACGCAGGCGCGTTCCGTGATCGAAGACGAATGAGCCGGTGATATCGGCGATCAGGTCGAACGGCGTGAGAAAGGCGAAGGCATTGGCATTGCGTCCCAGAGCCTTCAGGCTCAATCCCGTGAAACTCACATCGCCCGTGACAGTGCCTCCGGAATCGCGCGGCAGTTTCAGATTGGCGAGGAGATGCGCCGCCCGCCCCGAAATCTCAATTTGCGAATCCACCGTTGCGTCGATGGTGTTGGACGCCCGCGTGGCGCCCTCTCCCGTGGATATCTGAAAATTCGCGTCCGGCGAGACCAGAAACGCGCCCGTTCCTTCATCGAAGAACGCGAGACGCGCGTGCTTGACCGCGAAGCTTTCCAGCGACGAGGGCCCGCCTTTCGCTTTCGCGATCGCGTCGCGGATGCGATCGAGCACATCGTTGTCCGTGACGTCGTGCTCCACGCCGAGCCGCAGCGAGCCCGACTTCGTGCGCACAAGCGTAAGCTGCATGCCTACCAGCGCGATGCGTTTGACTTCGGTCCGGCCCCGTAAAAACGGCCCTGCCGCCAGATCGATTTCCGCTTTCGGCGCTTGGGCGATGATGCGCTGCTGACGGTCGAGCACGCGCGCGCCCAACACGACCAGATTGATCCGATGTTCTTCGCGCGACCATTCGATAGCCGCCTGATCGTAGCCGACGGCCAGGCCCGGCAGGGATTCCGAAATCGCCTGCGCGATCTCTCCGTTGAAAGGGCCCAGCGAAACCGGACCGATCAGAATCCGGATCACGGCGCCGACGACAAAGAAAACGATGGCGGTGAAAATGCCGGCGATCACAAGCCCCGCAAGCCGGAACTGGGCGCGGTAAGGCCGCAGCAAACGGCCCGCAGGCTCCAATTGCCTGCGGCAGGCATCGGCCCAGCCTTGTAGGAATGTGAGGACGTCGTCCAATGGGCTTACCTGTTTTGCCTCGCCTGCAAGCAAGCTTTCCCCGGCGTGCCCACCTCTTGCGCCGGTTCGCTTATCAGCTTATCGCCTAACGGTTATTTCCGGTAAACGCCAGATCGCGGCAGGCCGGTTTGGGGATGTGGATGGCGAAAGAACTGGCGCCGGGGGACAAAGCTCCATCATTCCGGGTTCCCACCGATGGGGACGGTGAGATCTCCTCCGCCGCACTCAAGGGCAAGCCCTACGTCCTGTACTTCTATCCCAAGGATAATACCTCTGGTTGTACCAAGGAGGCCGTCAACTTTTCGGAGGCGAAGCGGAAATTCGCCGCGGCAGGCGTCGAAATTGTGGGGATTTCCAAGGATAGCCCAGAATCCCACGCAAAATTTAGGAAAAAGTATACCTTAAAGATTACGTTAGGTTCCGATTCCGAGCTGAAGATTGCCAATGCCTATGGTGTCTGGGTCGAGAAATCCCTATACGGCCGCCGGTACATGGGAATGGACCGGGCTACATTTCTGGTCGATGCCAAGAGCGTCATCCGGCAAATCTGGCGCAAGGTCAAAGTCCCGGGTCATGTGGAGGCCGTGTTGAGCGCGGCAAAAGCCCTATGACCCAACGACGGACGCCGCTGCGGCCAACATTAACTGCGCGATCTCTTTTCTGGACTAAGAGCTTGATCGAGCGCCCAGAAGCGGGTGAAATGAAAACTTCTGGGGTAGGCGCGAAAGACGCCCAAAAGGGAAGTTCCGGTATGGCCGATGGGCTCGTCGAGCGCGTCTGGACGTGGCTCCATGCGACGTTCCCCGAACGTCAAATCTATATCCGCAGCGACGGCCGGGTGCAGTTCTTCACCTTCGGCGCCACGCTGCAGGCGACGCTGTCCGGCCTCGCGCTGATCTTCCTCGGCTGGGTCGCTTTTGCGTCCGTCAACGTGATTTTCAAGGACCGCATCATCGCGGCGAAAGACCATCGCTATCAGTCGATGCAGTCGACCTACGAAAACCGTGTCGCCGACCTCCAGCTTTCCTACGACGAACTCAACAATGCGCTGGTGGGCGCCGAAGACCATTTCAAAAACGTCGCGGACGAACTGCAGAACAAGCAGCGGACCGTGGCCAAGCTCCTGAGCCACAAGGAACAGGTCGACTCGACCTTCCAAAGCCTCCAGGGCAAGGCCGTCGGCCCGTCCAGCGGCGAAACATCCGACGACATCACCATGGCGCCGGAATCGAACGCCGCCAGCGACAGCGTCGGCAGCGAAGATTCCGAAGTAACCGCCGGCTCGCAGCTGAATGTGATGCCGCAAACGCCGCGCCCGCAGCCGCGCACCGCCAAGCCGGTGAAGGCAAGCTTTCTGGATGACGCCGTAGGCAAGCTGGCCGGCGCCTTCTTCCATCAGCGAACCCCGGTCAGGATCGCGCCTTCTTCCGCCGTCATGAAGAACCCGGCCTTCCGCGCATTGGCCGAGCAAACCGAACGCGTTCGCCGCATGAGCGGCAACGAGACGGCGCTGCTGATCGGCGTGGATCGCCAGGTCGCAAGCCGCATCGACATGCTGGAAACGGTGATCCGCCGCGTCGGCATCAACCCGGACCAGTTCGAGCAGCAAAAAGCCATCGGCGGACCGGACGTGCCGCTTGGCGAGATGCGTATCGATGGCATTTCCGATCAGCGCTTCATCGCGGCCTATGCCTCAGCGGGCGCGCATGGCGAAGAACTGGATGAGTTGTTCGCCGGCCTGCGCCACATCCCGCTAACGACCCCGGTCCGTGGCCGCAACTATCAGATCACCAGCGGCTTCGGGGGGCGCGTCGATCCCTTCACCCACCATGTCTCGTTCCATCCGGGCATCGATTATGCCGGCCCCTGGGGGTCCAACATCGCGGCGACAGCGCCCGGAACGGTGATTTTCGCCGGTCCCCGAGGCGGTTACGGAAATATGGTCGAAATTGACCATGGTTATGGAATCCACACCCGTTACGGCCACATGTCGTCTATCCTCGTCCATGTCGGCCAGAAAGTGTCTAAGGGCTCGTTCGTTGGAAAACTCGGATCCACCGGTCGCAGCACTGGGCCACATGTCCATTACGAGATATGGCTCGCTGACGTCGTGAGAGATCCGAGCAGATTCATCGAGGCTGGCCGCCATGTTCTCCAGTAAGAGTAAAGACACCGACGCCACCGCTTCCGTCGCGCAACAGGCAAGACGTCCGGCGCGCTCCGCCGCTCCCTCCATCATCAGCGCCGATCTCGTGGTTCAGGGCACCCTGACCTCGACCGGCGACATCCAGATCGATGGCCGCGTCGAAGGCGATGTGCGCAGCGCCGGTCTCGTCATCGGCGACAAGGCATTCATCCAAGGCGAGATTCTCGCCGACGACGTGACCGTTCGCGGCCGCGTACAGGGCGGCATTCGCGCCCGCAAGGTTCTGCTCTGCACGACCTCGCACGTTGAGGGAAATATCCTGCACGAAGCGTTCGCCGTCGAAGCGGGCGCGTTCTTCGAAGGCAATTGCCGCCATTCGGACAATCCGCTCGCCGACGATGCCGGCCGTCAGACCCAGTCCTATCAGAGCAAGCCTGCGACGATCCCCGCGGCCGCTGCTGCGCCTGCCGCCGCGCCGATCAACACCATCAAGGCGCCGGACGTGAGTGTTTCCGCTCCGCGCCCCGCGCCGGCTGCGACGTTCCAACCGCTCAAAAGCAACGGCTGATTTGCCGCAAACATTTTGACGACCACCCCGCCCGGGAGACCGCGGCGGGGTTTTCGTTTGCGGTTCTGGCGAATCTGGAACGGCCTGCGGGCTGAAGCGTTCTCAGGCTGGCGTGCTACAACTCGAGCGCGCATCTTGGGGAGATTTCCATGGCTGTCACCACTGTTTTGAGTGACGAAGGCTCGGCGACCATCGTCAGCAGCGGCAATGACAATGACGGATATTTCCGCCATCGCTTTTCCTGGAGCGCAGCGCTCGCCGGCGCCGTTCTCGCCACCGCGGTGACGTTCTTCCTGCTGGCGCTGGGATCCGGCTTCGGCCTTGCGCTCACGCCCACGTCGAACGTCGCGACACCGACATTCCTGTCGCTCGGTGCGATCTACTTCCTGGTGGCGCAGGCATTCGGCTTCGCGGCGGGCGGGCATTTGGCCGGGCGCCTCATCGGGCCCGCGCCGGAAACGACAAAAGAAGAGGAATTCCGTTCCGCCGCGCACGGCCTTGTGGTGTGGGCCGTCGCCGTCGTCGCGACCGCCACGCTGATCGCAATCGGCAGTCTCGCCGCGGGAGGCTCCGCCGTTTCGGTGGCCGCTTCGTCGAACAAATTCGGCGCCCAGCCTTCCACGATGACGACGAGCTACGTCGCCTATTGGGTAGACATGCTCTTCCGTCCCGGCCCCAGCCCATCGCAGGCCGCGTTGGACTGGGCGCAATATGCTCAGGCCAACACCGGCAACGCGACGGACGCCAGCCCGCAACCGGCGCCGGCCAATCCGAATGCAAATCCGGCGGCAACGCCTTCGCCCGATCTTCCGGAATCGACACAGCCCAGCGGCGCCGATGAATCCACGTCGCAACCGCCCGCGCCCTCTTCCGTCACGATCGGATCGGGAAGCACGCCATCGGAAAACACACAACCGCAAAGCCGCATCACGCCCAAGGACACGTTTATACCGCCCGCCCCTACCGGCTTTACGCCGCCCGCCAGCCTTAACGCCGACAAGGCCGAAGTCACTCGCATCATCGATGTCGGGATGATGAACGACGCGCGCCTGAATCAGTACGACAAGGATCGCATCGCCGCATTGGTCGCGCAGGATACCGGGATGAGCCTGCCGGGCGCCCAACGCCGCGTCGACAACGCCGAGGCGCGCATGCACAACGACACGGTCCGGGCAGCCGAGACGGCACGTAAAATCGCGAGCTATGCGAGCTTGTGGATTGCCGCTTCACTTCTTTTCGGCGCGATCGTGGCCGCGGCTGCCGCTATGTCCGCCCGGTGGAAAGACGATGCGATCACCTTCGGATGGCCGCGCCGCGAACCGGACTAGCTAATCCAGATCTTCGATCTTCTCTTTCGGCTTGCCGCCGACTTCCTGCGCCAGCGCGGCAGCCATGAAAGAATCGAGATCGCCGTCGAGGACATCCTGCGGCAACCGGCTTTCGACGCCGGTCCGTAGGTCCTTCACAAGCTGATAGGGCTGAAGCACATAAGAGCGGATCTGGTGGCCCCAGCCGATATCGGTCTTTTCGCCGATGAACGCGCCGGTTTCCGCTTTCTTTTTTTCCAGCTCGATCTCATAGAGTCGCGAACGCAACATGTCCCAGCAGATCGCGCGGTTCTGATGCTGCGATTTCTCCGTCTGCGAGGCGACGGCAATGCCGGTCGGGAGATGGGTGATACGCACCGCGCTTTCTGTCTTGTTGACGTGCTGACCACCGGCCCCGGAGGCACGATAGACGTCGATGCGCACATCTTTTTCCGGAATGTCGATCTCGATGGATTGATCGATCACGGGATAGACCGTGACGCTGGAAAAACTTGTGTGTCGGCGGGCATTGGAATCGAACGGTGAAATGCGCACCAAACGGTGCACACCCGCTTCCGTTTTCAGCCAGCCATAGGCGTTCTCGCCCTTGACCAGCAGCGTGGCCGATTTCAGACCCGCGCCCTCGCCCATGCTCTCTTCAATGAGCTGCAGCTTGTAGCCATGACGCTCCGCCCAACGGGTGTACATGCGGAATAGCATTTCGGCCCAGTCCTGGCTCTCGGTACCGCCCGCGCCCGCGTGGACTTCAAGATAGCTGTCATTGCCGTCTGCTTCGCCCGATAGCATCGATTGAAGCCGCAAGCCCTCCGCACGCTTGGAAAGCCCTTCGATGGATTTCTCCGCGTCGGCGATCATCGCTTTGTCGTTCTCGGACTCCGCCATTTCCAGCAGGCCGAGCCCATCATCCAACTCTACCTGCAGCGCTTTCACGGACGATGTGGATTGCTCAAGTTTTTGGCGTTCGCGCATCAGCTTTTGCGCGGCTTGCGGGTCGTTCCAGAGCGAGGGATCTTCGGCGCGCGCGTTCAGTTCGTCGAGGCGGCGTAGCGCATTGTCCCAGTCAAAGATGCCTCCTCAGCAGGTCGATAGCCTGCTTGATTTCGTCGGCGGTGCGCTGGATTTCGGGACGCATGGAGGTCTCTTGAATGGGATGACGCTGATATAGGGTTGCGCGATGGCGGCGTAAAGTCCCGTCAGCGGCCGGGTGTCTGGCCCAGCGAGAACAGGTTTTCCTCGCCCAGTTCCGCTGAGCGCCGCCGCTCCAGCTCCTGCGAATAGCGCCGAAGCGCGTAAGACTCGGTGAGGAAACCCACGACACGCGGATCGGCGCGCGCCGACAGCACGGGAAGAGCCTCGGTCTGTGTCTGTTCGAAACGCGCAAGCGCTGTGCGAACATTCTCGGAAGGCAGAAGATAGACCGATTTCAGCCCGACAAGATCGGCAACAACCGTGAAATCGATCACATCGTCGATTTGCGGATCGTGAACCGCCAGCATGTCGATCACGCCGACATAGCGGCCCTCGGGATCGGTCGCATAAACGCTCTTGATGGCGCCGGGCGGAAATTTCGCGCGCAGCGCCCGAAGCGTCATGTCGCTGCGTACAATCTTGGGATCGCTGCGCATCAGCCGCGCGACGGTCATATCGCTGATCCAGCCGACGTCGTGCGCACCGCGAATGCCAAGGCCGCGCACATGAAAGCGCCATGTCGCGAAGGAGTATCCGAAGGTCAGCCGGACAATGGTGGATGCCGTGATGACGCCTGTGAGCACGCCCAGCGTCACCGGAAAGTCGCCCGTCGCCTCCAGGACGAGAAACACCATCGTCAGCGGCGCACCGACAATGGCCGCGGCCACTGACCCCATACCGACCAACAGGAAGGCCGGCTCCTGCAATGCGAGGCCGTGCATAAAAGGTGCAAGGCTCTGGACGAACACGCCGCCGAACAGACTGCCCAGAAAAAGCGACGAGCTGAACAGGCCGCCGCGAAATCCCGATCCCACGGAAATCGCGGAAGCGACGAGTTTCGCCACAAGCAGCGCGGCGAGCGGCAGAAGCGCCCAGCGCATGTCGAAATGGTACTGGATCGCGCCATGTCCGCTGCCCAGCACCTGGGGAAACTCCCAGGCAATCGCCGACAGCACCACGCCGCCGATAAAGGGGCGCATCCATTCGGGCACTTCCAGCTTACGCAACCCACGCTCGGACCATGTCACCGCCTGCATGGCGAGGATTCCCACGCCTGCCGCCACGATTCCCATGATGAGGAACAAGCCGTAGCTGCGCGTATCCAAAAGCATCGGGCCGCTCATTTCGAACAGCGGCTGCGGCCGGTTCAGCGTGCGCTGCATCAGCGTGGCGCAAACCGAAGCGACGGCAACCGGCGCAAGCGCGCGGGGCATGTAGCTGCCGAGGATCAGTTCGAAGCCGTAGAACGCGCCTGCTAATGGCGCATTGAACGCGGCGGCGATCGCAGCGGCCGCGCCCGCCGTCACGAAAATGCGTTGATCCTCGCGCCGAAGGCGAAACTGCCGGCCGAAGCGCGAGAACAATGCCGCGCCAAGCTGGCTATAGCCTGCTTCCATGCCCAGCGATGCGCCGGAGGCATTCGACACGAGTGTCATCGTCGTGAGACGCACGGAATCGAAGAGCGACATCCGCCCGCCGAACAGGGCGTTCGCTTCCACCGGGTCCACGATTTCCGTCGCTCGATAGCGGCGCACGATCCAGGCGCCGATGCCAAGAAGCAGTCCACCTATCGCCGGAACGAAGATCAACCGCCAGTGATCGGTGCCGCTGCCCATGCTGAGAGTTACATGCTTGGGCAGGTTGAAGATGAGCTTGTGCGACAGATCAACGAGGAGCCGCAAGTAGTTCGTGACCGCGCCCACCACCGCGCCGATCACGGCACAGACGATGATTTGCGTTACTTCGCTTGAACGGATGTCCCGCTGGAGATTCGCGAACAGCACGCGCCACCGCCGCCGCAGGTAAGCGGTCCGCAGCGCCGCGCGTGAGGGCGTTTCAGATTCTTCGGCTCGCATGCTGTCTCCGTGACGGCGCCTTCCTCATAGCGTGCCGACCCGGAAATTGCATGGGCCAAGGTGGCCAAATCGTGTCGCACGGCGGCGACCCGTTTTAAGCGAGTCAGTCCGGCGGCGTGAAAACGATCTGAACGTCCGTCCATCTTTCGACAGGCTGGCCGTCATCCGTGGCCGGAACGAACTTCCAGCCGCTGACCGCGTTGGCGGCGGCGCTATCCAGATCGGAATGTCCGCTGGACCGGTGAAGTGCGACCCTGCGCACCGTGCCGTCCGATCTGACCAACACGGAAATCACGGCGGCCCCCTGCTCTCGCGAGGCAACGGCCGTTTCGGGATAAGCCGGCTGCATGTTCGCACCGCTGGCATCCACATGCGGCTTGGTTTCAGCGCTCAACGCCGCCACCGGCAGCAAAGACAGCGCGGCAACAACCAGTCCTGAAAAGACGATGTGCTTATGAAGCATGACGTGATCTCCCTCCCAACTAGCCTGCCGATGCTAGTCCTCTGCGGGAGAGTGCCAATAGGGATGCCCAAAGCGGGGGTCAAAACTTCGTGCGCGATGGGCGAAAGAACTAGTAAAGCCCGCCCGTTCCCTGGTCGACATCGGTGGCGGGGCCCTTGCCCTGGGCGCTCAGATTGTTGGTCTCGTCCGACACGGCGATGCCGGGCTCCGTACCGGCCTTGAAGGCCTCCAGGATCGTCGTGGCTCCTCCCGGCGATGCGGGAGCGCCACTAATGCGGTCGATGGAAACCAGATCGATACCGGCAGGAACACGGAAAGGTGTCGCGGGCTGGTTTTCCAACGCGCCTTTCATGAAATCGCGGAAAATCGGCGCGGCGGCCGTGGCGCCCTGCTCATAGCGGCCCAGCGTGCGCGGGTCGTCGAAGCCTACGAACACGCCACAGGTGAGGTCGGGCGAGAAGCCGACGAACCATGTGTCCTTGGAGTCGTTCGACGTACCGGTCTTGCCGCCCAACGGCTTGCCGACGGATTTCACCACCTTGCCGGTGCCGTATTGGACGACGCCTTCCAGCATCGAGACGATCTGATACGCGGTGCGCGGATCGATGATCTGTTCGCGCGTGTCGGGCAACAGCGGCTCGGATTGATTGTGCCATGTCGGCGTGTTGCAGCCCTGGCAATCACGCGGATCGTGGCGATAAACATCCTTACCGTTGCGATCCTGGATGCGGTCGATCAGCGTCGCGTCGATCTTCTTGCCGCCGTTTACGAACTCGGCATAGCCGGTCGTCAGGCGCATCAGCGTCGTTTCATAGGCGCCGATGGAGTTCGACAAATAGGCCGGCAGCTTGTCGTAGACGCCGAAGCGGATCGGATATTTGACCACCTTGTCCATGCCCACTTGCGCGGCGAGACGGATGGTCATCAGGTTGCGCGACAGGACGATGCCGCGCCGCAGCGTTGCCATGCCAAGGAAATGCTTCTCGAAGTTCTTCGGCGTCCACAAGGGAAGGCCCGGCCCTTGCGGCAGCGACACCGGGCCATCGAGAACCTTGCTCACCGGCGTGTAGCCATTGTCGAGCGCAGCAGCATAAACGAACGGCTTGAACGACGATCCCGGCTGACGCTTGGCCTGCATTGCGCGATCGAACTGACTGGAGGCGTAAGAGAACCCGCCCGACATCGCGAGCACACGGCCTGTGTGCGGGTCCATCGCCACGATGGCGCCGTTGATCTCCGGCACCTGGCGCAGTCCGTAATTGCCCGCATTGTCGATAGGCTCGACGTAAATAACGTCGCCGACTTTCAGAACGTCATGCGGGCCGGTCGGCGCCGCGCCGACGGTTGCGTTTTTCTTGATCTCCGGCCGCGCCCAGGTGAGTTCGCTGAACGGAATGACGCCGCGCGAGCCGTTCTCCAGGCCGATCTGGGTGGAGCGGTCGTCGCCATAGCCGAGCACGATCGCGACATGCCATGTGTCGATGCCTGACTGGTTTCCTGCGCTCTTGAGAGCGCTCTTCCAGTCGCCACTGACATTAATGTTGCTGACAGCGCCGCGCCATCCGTGCCGGCGGTCATAGCGCACCAGGCCGGCGCGCAACGCATTCACTGCATAGTTCTGCAAGCGCGTGTCGAGCGTGGATCGGACCTGGAGGCCGCCATCATACAAGCCATGCTCGCCATATTTGTTGTAGAGGATGCGCCGCACTTCCTCGACGAAATAATCGGCGTCCTCGGCCTGAATGCCGAGGGGACGCATTTGCGTGTTGAGCGGTTCGTTCAAAGCCGCCTGTTCTTCATCACGGCTGATATAGCCGTTTTCGCGCATCTGCCCGATCACCCAGTTGCGGCGGTCGAGCGCCGCCTGCTTGTGAAAACGGGGGTCGTAGTTGCTCGGCGCCTTGGGAAGCGATGCGAGGAACGCGACTTCCGCGATGTCGAGCTGGTCGAGCGATTTGCCGAAATAGTTCAGCGCCGCCGCGGCGACGCCGTAGGAGTTTTCGCCGAGGAATATCTCGTTGAGATAGAGTTCGAGGATCTTCGATTTGGAGTAGGTCGCATCGATGCGGACCGCGAGGATCGCTTCCTTGATCTTGCGCGAGAATTTCACCTGGCTGTTCAGCAGCATGTTCTTGGCGACTTGCTGCGTGATCGTCGAGGCGCCTTCCAGGCGCTTGTGTTGCAGGACGTTGATCACATCCTTGCCTGCCGCGCGCATGATGCCGGAGGGATCGATGCCCGGATGGCTGTAGAAATTCTTGTCTTCGGCGGAGGTGAACGCTTCGATCACCAGCTTCGGCACGAAGGCGATGGGCACGAAGATGCGCCGCTCGCGCGCGTACTCACCGAGCAGATCGCCGTTTCCGGCATAGACGCGGGTCGTGACGGGTGGCTGATAGTTCTGAAGGGCTTCGACGCTCGGCAGATCGCGGCTCAGCGAATAGATGTAGCCCACGAGCACCAGCACGCCCAAAAGGGCCAGCCCCCCGAGCCCGAGCCCCCCATAAACCAGAAAACGCCGATACATAGCCTAAGCGGCCCTTCCCCAAAGCCCGATCGATTGGTTACCCATATTATGACGCCAGCATGGCGGCTCGTCACTCCGCGGCGCCGGGTTTTCCGGAGGGAACCTGTCCGGCCGAAAGCCTGCCGAAGTTCTGGTCTACCGCATCGGCGATGGCTTTTGCCACACCATTTCGCCAGCCGTCACTATGCATCTGACGGCAATCCTCCGTGTTGGACAAATAGCCCAGTTCCACAAGCACCGCCGGCACATCGGGCGCCTTCAGCACAACCAGCGCGCCGGAGCGATGTGGCGTACGCGGCAGAATGTCCGTCGCCCCGGATAGTTTCGAGACCACGGTTTCGGCGAACCGTGACGAACGGTTCATCGTATCGCGCTGCGCCAGGTCGATGAGGATGTGGGAGACGGAATCGTCCTGCCCCGTCAGGTCCACGCCGGCGATGATATCGGACTGGTTTTCCTTCCGCGCCAACGCCGCGGCTTCCTTGTCGGAACCCTTTTCCGACAGCGTATAGACCGACGCGCCGGTCACGTCGGGATTGGGGTTGGAATCGGCGTGCAGCGAGATGAACAGATCAGCCCCATAGCCGCGCGCAATGTTCACGCGTTCGCGCAGCGGAATATAGATGTCCGTGTCACGCGTCAGGTGCACCTTATAGCCACGCTTCCGAAGCACCGCACCGAGGCGCTTGGCCTCGTCCAGCACCAGATCCTTTTCCTGCATGCCGTCGATGCCGACGGTGCCGGAATCGATGCCACCATGGCCGGCGTCCACCACGATGACTTTGCGGGCCGAGTTTTTGGGGCCGAGCGGCACGTCCTGCACCGCCACGCTTTCCTTGGCCTTCAGATCGGCCGGCCACCCTGCCGTTTCCTCGAATTTGGTTTGCGGCACGGGGAACAGATCGATCACGATGCGATAGCCGTAGCCGTCCGAAGGCGGAAGGATGAGCGGCTCGGCCACCGTCACCGCCATATTAAGGTCGATGACGAACCGCGCATTGCCAGGACGGAACAAGCCATAGCGATAACTTTTGATCGCGCCGTTGGTGGTGGGTTTCTGAGGCCCGTTCAGCCGCCAGAGCACCTCGGGCATGTCGATGACGACGCGGTTCGGATTGACGAGCGTGAACACCCGCAGCTTCACCGGATCGGAAAGTTCGATGACAAAGCGCGTGCGGTCCTGGTGCTCGCCGATACGCACATTCATCACGACCGGCAGCGAAGAGACGGCGCTTTTTGCGGCCGGCGCGGCGAGATTTGCGGGCTGTCCGGTGGGATACCAGGTCTGCTGCGAGGGGGTGGCGGCCGTATCCGGAGACAGCCGGACCGGGGTATCGGCCGCAACCGGCGGCGCGGAGGGTATCCGGTTGGGGGCGTAAGCCCGAGTTTTAACGGGGGCCGGCAAGTCTCCCTGGGCCAAGGCTATTCCGGCCCAACCCAGTACCAAAACTCCAAAAACAGCCCCAAAACGCCTCATAACGGCCTTTCGCTACCCAAAACCGGCCAAATCAAGACCAAGTCAAACTGCCCCCAAACCATTTACGGTTCGTTAGCCGCTTCGGATTTTACAATGATTCCGAACCTAACCCTTGCCGGACCCGCACGGGATACCTAAAAGGAAAACAACCTGCTTCGCCGGATTTCGGCGATTCCGCACTCGGCCCCGGGCCGAGCCTGCAGGGCGATAGGCGCCCGCAGACCCCCAAATCCGCAACCAGCAGGTGCCCTCAGGCGAACGGCCTAGCCGCAAGCCACAAAGTGAATTGATATGACCAGCTTCGCCAGAGCCCTCGCGCCAGTCCAAGCGGCCCAGCCGCCGGTGGTGACGCTCCGGCTTTCCACCCATCACGAAACAATGCGGCTCCATCCGATGCAGCGTGCCCTGAGGGCGCGCCGCGGTGCGCCGCCCGGAGATTTCCATGAAACGCATGTTGATAGACGCCAGCCACCGGGAAGAGACCCGCGTGGTTGTTCTCGACGGTTCGAAGGTCGAGGAATTTGATTTCGAGGCCGCGTCCAAGCGGCCGCTCAAGGGAAACATCTATCTTGCCAAGGTGACGCGGGTTGAGCCGTCGCTGCAGGCGGCGTTCGTGGAGTATGGCGGCAACCGCCAGGGCTTCCTCGCCTTCAACGAAATCCATCCCGACTATTATCAGATCCCGATCGCCGATCGTCAGGCGCTGCTCGAAGAACAGCAGCGCGAGGCTCGCCGCCACGCGGAAGAAGAAGGCTTTGAATCGGTCGAGACCGGCACCGCCGTTGTCTCCGATGAAGAACTCGAAGCCGAAGAACAGGCCGAAGCTGCCGCGGGCACGGCCGAGGAAATTCCGTCCGAGAATGGCGAAGAGCCGGTCGAGGATGAGGCCCACGCCGAAACCGAGCCTCACGACGACGAAGATTTCTTCGACAACAAGGGCGGCGATCACGTCGCCGAAAGTGAGGTCGAATCCGGTTTCGACGTCGAACAGGCCGATCTTGCCGCAACCGACGAGGAGGACGAGGACGAACATCCTCATCTCGACGGCGAACACGATCACGAAGACGACGACGAGAATCCGCTCGAACAGCTCGCGGATGAAGAAGTCGACGAAGGCATCGTCGATCAGCAGACCCTCTCCGAAGCCGGCGATGCGCCGCATGCCGAAGCCCATGGCGAAGAACACCAGTATCCCTACAGCGCCGAGCCGCCCCACATCGTCGATCCCAACGTCGAATCCGATCAGGGCATCGTGGACGAACAGGCCGCCGCGGAGTCCTTTGTGGAAGGCGAGCAGCCGCATGCCGAAGGCGGCCAATCGGCGCAGCCGTTGCAGAGCAAGCGATCCGGTCAGCGCTTCCTGCGTCGCCGCCATTACAAGATTCAGGAAGTCGTCAAACGTCGCCAGGTGATGCTGGTGCAGGTCGTGAAGGAAGAGCGCGGCAACAAAGGCGCGGCGCTCACCACCTATCTCTCGCTTGCCGGCCGCTATTGCGTGCTGATGCCGAACACGCCGCGCGGCGGCGGCATTTCCCGCAAGATCACGAATCCCGCCGACCGCAAACGGCTGAAATCTGCCGCTGCCGCGCTGGAACTGCCCGAAGGCATGGGCCTCATCATCCGCACCGCGGGTGAAGCGCGCACCAAGCTCGAGATCAAGCGCGACTACGAATACCTGCTGCGACTGTGGGATCAGATCCGCGAGCTGACGCTCGAATCCAATGCACCGGCGTGCGTCTATGAAGAAGGCGACCTCATCAAGCGCGCCATCCGCGACCTCTACAACAAGGACGTTGAAGAGATCGTCGTGGAAGGCGACGAAGGTTACAAGAATGCGAAGGACTTCATGCGCATGCTCATGCCGAGCCATGCCAAGAACGTCCGCCAGTACAAGGACTCCGTCCCGCTCTTCCAGAGCATGCACATCGAAGCGCAGCTCGATGCGATGTTCCAGCCGACCGTGACGCTGAAGTCCGGCGGCTACATCGTGATCAACCAGACAGAAGCGCTGGTCGCCATCGACGTGAACTCCGGCCGCGCCACGCGCGAGCATTCCATCGAGGAAACCGCACACAAGACCAATCTCGAAGCCGCTGCCGAAGTCGGCCGCCAGCTTCGCTTGCGCGATCTGGCGGGCCTCATCGTCATCGACTTCATCGACATGGAAGATAGCCGCAACGACCGGCATGTCGAGAAGCGCCTGCGCGACGCGGTGAAGAACGATCGCGCGCGCGTGCAGATCGGCAAGATCAGCCAGTTCGGCCTGCTCGAAATGTCCCGCCAGCGCCTGCGCGCCGGCGTTGTCGCCGGCTCGACCGTCACCTGCCCCCATTGCGGTGGCCAGGGCATCGTGCGTTCGGTGGAATCCACCGCGCTGCGCGTGCTGCGCGGCATCGAGGAGGAAGGTCAACGCGGCCGTTCCGCCGCCATCTGCGTGAAAGTCACGCCTGACGTGGCCATCTTTACCCTCAACAAAAAGCGCGGAGAGCTCGCGCGGCTTGAAGCCGAATACGCGATGGCGATCACCTTCGAGCCGGATACCGAGATGATGACCGGCACGTTCGAAATCAATCGTACCGTGCAGCGTTCTCCCGAAGAACGCCCGCATCGCCCGTCCATCTCTATTGAAGCCGGACTCGCGACGCCGACCGATCTTTCCGAAGAGATCGAGGAAGAGGAAATCGAGGAAGAAGAGGTCGAGGCCGAAGACGAGCGTGAAGAAGAAGAGGAAGAGCGCCAGGACGCTCCCGCAACTTCCGAATCCCGCGATGGCCAGCCTCGGCCGCCCCAGGACGAGAACGGCGAAGGGCACCGCAAGCGCCGCCGCCGCGGTGGACGCGGCCGCAATCGCGATCGCGGTGAGCGCACCGATCGTCCTCGCGCCTTGCAGGAACCCATTCCCGGAACGGCGTCGGTGCGGGACGAACTCCAATCCCCCGAGGGTGCTGCGCCCGAACACGCCTCGCACAACGGCGAAAGCTCTGCGCCGGGGCATGAAACTCAGGAAGGCGACGCCCAGCGCAAGCGCCGCCGCCGCCGCCGTGGACGCCGCGGGCGTCGCGGGGACGAAGGTTCTGGCCAGCAAGGCTATGCCGGTCTCGAAGGCGCTCCGGCGGATGCCGGCTTGCGCAATGGCAATGACGACAACGCTCCACGCGAATCCCGCGAACCGCCTGTCGCCAAGCCGAATTCCGAATCCGCCCCCGTGTGGTCCTTCGGAAGCAGTGCCGCGCCCACGCCCGAAACAACGGCGTCCACCGAAGCCGCGCCCAAGAAGGGCTGGTGGCAACGCGCTTTCAGCTCCAAGGACTGACGAACAGCCTGTTCACGATGAACAAGTGGCAATGAACGCCCCGCCCCACCAAAGGCGGGGCGCGCAAACCCCATGCGTGGCCGTTTCTCGCTGCGCCTTTTGTTGACGCAAGCCCGGACGGTCCATACCCTCTCGTCGGGGTACACGCGGGGTGAAGGAGTATTCAAGCCTTGACGCGCCGCGATCCGATCATGCGCTCCCTGCGCAACGCAATTTTGCGAAAAGATACTTGGCGTGGCGCCGCTTTTTTTTCGGCGACGGCCTTCGCCCTGGTCGGCGCGCTGACTCAGCCAGCCCATGCACAGTCCATCGATGTCGTTCGCGATACCGAGATCGAGCGCGTATTGCGCAGTTACGAAGTGCCGATCCTCAAGGCCGCCGGGATAGATCCCAACACCGTGCATCTTTTTCTGGTGCAGGATCCTGAGATCAATGCCTTTGCGACGCAAAGCCCTGTCGCCGGCAACGAGGAAGATATTTTCGTCAACACCGGCACGCTGATGCAGTTGAAGAAACCGAACCAGATCATCGGCATTCTCGCGCATGAAACCGGTCACATCGCGGGCGGCCACCTCGTCCGCAGCGCGGACGCGATGCAGAAGGCAAGCATTCCCATGCTGATCGGCATGGCCGTCGGCATCGCGGCGATGGCCATGGGCGCCGGTGAAGCCGGCATGGGCGCGATACAACTCGGCCAGCAGGCGGCAATGTCGCAATTCTTGGCGTTCAGCCGCGTGCAGGAAGCCACCGCGGACCAGATGGGCGTGACGTTCCTGAATCGCACCCATCAATCGGCGCGCGGCATGGTGGAAGTTTTCGAGAAATTCGCAAACGACAATGCGCGTTCGGCTTACTACAACAAGGACTTCGTGTCCGACCATCCGGCAGACCGCGAGCGCATCGATGCCCTACAAACCCGCGTCGAGGCTTCCCCTTACAAGGATGTGCCCGACACGCCGGAGCAGATAAAAGAATTCCACATGATCCAGGCGAAGCTGGCGGGCTTTCTGTCCAAGCCGGACGAAGTGCTTGTGCGCTATCCGCTCAGCGATCAGAGCGATGAAGCGCATTACGCGCGCGCGATGGCTTATTTCCGCCAGCCCGACATGAAGAAGGCCTTGGAGGAAACCAACGCGCTCATCGCGACCAACCCCAAGAATCCTTATTTCTGGGAATTGCTCGGGCAGATCTATGTGGAAATGAGCCAGCCCGCAAAAGGGATAGGCCCTTATCAGAAATCCGTCGATCTGATGCCCGACGCGCCGCTGCTTCGGATCAGCCTCGCCGCCGCGCAGCTGGCGACCGAAAACACCCAGCTGGCGCAGCCCGCGCTCAACAATCTGAAGATTGCGCTCGTCCAGGAGAACAGCAACACATTCGCCTGGTATCAGGCGGCGCAGGCCTATAGCGACTTGGGCAACAAGCCCATGGCGGACCTGGCTACGGCGGAGTTGCATTATCAGGCCGGCGACATGCGTGGCGCCTTGCATTTCGCCGATGCCGCATCCCGAAAGCTTGCAAAAGGCTCGACGGACTGGCAGCACGCCAACGACATCCTTGCCGCCGCCGCCGCCGCCAATGTTCAGGCGCGTCGGCGCTGACCACCGAAAGAGGGATCATGTTTGAGAACTGGAAACTCGCCGCGTTGGGCGGGCTTGGCGGCGCGGCGATTGCGGTCGTCATCGTGCTCATTCTTGCGGCCACCGGCACCCTGCCCGTTTCGCACGCGGCATCGGATGCGCGCATCCATGATTACCTCCTGCGCAATCCCGGCATACTCGTGGACATGTCGAACAGGCTGCAGGCCGATCAGGCCGCGCAAGAGGACGCCAGGCGGCAGAGGGCCGTGGATAAGATCGGGCTGAAGGCGTTCTTCGATCCGAAGCTCGCTTTCGTCACCGGCCCGACCGACGCCAAGATCACGGTGGTGGAGTTCTTCGACTACAACTGCCCTTATTGCCGCGCCTCGTTGCCGGCGATGAAGAAATTCTACAGCGCCCACAAAAAGGACGCGCGGTTCGCCTTTATCGAATTTCCGATCAAGGGCGAGAATTCTATTATCGCAGCCCATGCCGCCATCGCCGCCCGCAAGCAGCCCGATAAATATCTGGCGTTTTATTTTGCGCTGATGGACGAGCAGGAGCTGGCGACCCCTGATCTGGTCTTTTCCGTCGCGCGCAAGGCCGGACTCAATGTGGAAAAGCTGAAGCAGGATATGATGGACAAGTCCGTCGATGCTTCCATCAAAGCGGCGCACGACCTTGCAATGGCCGCCAAGATCGATGGAACTCCCGCCTTCATCATCAATGGACGGATGCGCGAAGGCGCGATCAACGATACGATCCTGTCCAAGCTGGCTGGAGAACATCGCTAGGAGAATCGCATGTCCCGGAACATTGCCGTCATCGTTGGAAGCCTGCGCAAAGAATCCTTTAGCCGGAAACTTGCGAATGCATTGATCCCATTGGCCAGGCCCGCGCTCGATCTGAAGCTCATCGAGATCGGCGATCTGGAACTCTACAACGAAGACACCGAGAAGAACCCGACACGGGCATGGACGGCATTCCGCGATGCGGTTCGGCCCGTGAATGCGGTGCTGTTCGTGACACCCGAATACAATCGCTCGGTGCCCGGCTGCCTGAAGAACGCTGTTGATGTCGGTTCTCGCCCCTACGGATCGAGCGTGTGGAGCGGAAAGCCCGCCGCGATCATTTCAAACTCCCCCGGCGCCATAGGCGGTTTCGGCGCGAACCATCATCTGCGCCAGAGTCTTGTTTTCCTCGACATGCCCGTGATGCAGCAGCCGGAAGCCTATATTTCCGGATCGAACAAGCTTGTCGATGACGACGGCAAGATTATCGAGGACTCCAAACGAGAATTCCTGACGAAGTTCATGCAAAGCTTCGGCGACTGGATCGAAGACACTGCAATGGCGTAGTCAGGATTTTTTCGGCGCTTCCGCGCAACGCAGAAAAGTGTGCGGCCGGAACGGCGGCGAAACTTGCGTCAGTACATCTCCGTCTTTCGACAGATGCAACGTGTTGGTGACCTTGCCACTGCCCTTCTGGGAGAGAATGAGGATTGTCTCACCGGCCAGTTGCGAAACCTGAACCTTCGAATAGGTGTTGCTCATCGTCATGCCGGCAACGAAGGTCTGCACGATACCTTCGCCGGAAGGCTGGAAATACATCGTCCAATTCTTGCAGCGCCGTAGTTCAGCCACTTCCGCCGGTTTCAGCTGCGCTATGCTGCGTCCAGGCCCGATGTCGATCCAGCGCGCATAGGCGATGGAGTCGATTGCGGCTTCCCTAGCGCCCGCCGGCGCGGCCCAAGCCGCGGCGATCAAAACGAGCGCGAAAGCTCGTTTCATATAAGCCCGCTCAAGGGACTCGACGGATCGGCATAAGCCTTTCGCGGCATGCGTCCCGCCAGCCATGCCAGCCTGCCCGCTTCCACCGCATGTTTCATCGCCCGCGCCATCATCACCGAATCTTTTGCGTGTGCGATGGCTGTGTTGGTCAGCACCGCGTCGCAACCCAGTTCCATCGCCACCGCCGCGTCCGATGCCGTGCCAATGCCCGCATCCACGACCACCGGCACTTTCGCATCTTCGATGATCATGCGGATGTTGACGGTCGATTGCAGTCCCATGCCCGAACCGATAGGCGCCGCCAGCGGCATGATCGCCGCCGCGCCCATATCTTCCAGCCGCTTGGCCATCAGTGGATCGTCGCTGCAATAGACCATCACCTGAAAGCCTTCCTTGGTCAGCATCTCGGTGGCGCGCAGCGTCTCCAGCATGTCGGGGTAGAGCAGTTTTTTCTCGCCCAGCACTTCCAGCTTCACCAGCGTCCAGCCGCCCGCCTCGCGCGCCAGCCTGAGCGTGCGCACCGCTTCCTCGCCGGTGAAGCAGCCAGCCGTGTTCGGCAAATACTGCACCTTCTTCGGATCGATGAAATCCACCAGCTTGGGCTGGCTGGGATCGGTGAGGTTCACGCGGCGCACCGCCACCGTCACGATCTCAGCCCCACTCGCGTCCAGCGCGCGGGCGTTGTCTGCGTAGGATTTGTATTTGCCGGTTCCGATGATGAGGCGCGACTTGAAGGTCTTGCCCGCAATCACGAACGGCTTGTCGACTCGTGGCGGATCGACGGGCGCGTTCCCCCCGCCGATGAAATGGACGATCTCGAGCCTGTCGCCCTCGCCCACCATCACTGCGTCATATTGTGAGCGGGGTACGATCTCCAGATTGCGCTCCACCGCCACTTTTGCCGAATCCTGCCCGAGCGCGGCCAAGAGAGCGCGCACGCTGAGCACCTTCTCGAAATTGCGGGATTCGCCGTTGACGGTGACTTGAAACGCCATATTCGCCTCTTTCAAAGTGGAAGCGCCGGCGCCGTCGCCGTCCGCTCCCTACGCCGGTATGAGCCGGATCAGGTTCTGTGGGTTTCGCGGATCCGCGATCTCAGCCCGATAGGGCACCCCTGGGACGGGCGGGATGGTGACCAGCCGGGTCGGGAAGTCAATAAACCTAGAGCCGAACCAGAGGTTTCCCCTCGCCCCAAGGGGCATTATAAGGCCCGAAGCACCCGCCGCCCGGAGTCCCCTTGGCCCGAAAAGCCCAGAGTTCCAAGACCTTCCCGATCTATGTTCTCAATGGCCCCAACCTCAACCTGTTGGGGACGCGGGAGCCTGAGGTCTATGGCCACGCGACCCTGGCGGATATCGAGAAAGCGGTGAAAGCCCGCGCCAAAACGCATGGCCTCACCATTACCTTCCGTCAGTCCAACCACGAAGGCGAACTCGTGGACTGGATTCAGGAGGCACGAACAACCGGTTGCGGCGTTATCCTCAATGCCGGCGCCTACACGCATACGTCTGTGGCGTTGCTTGACGCATGCCGCGCGATGAACCATCCGTTGATCGAGGTGCATTTGTCCAACCCCTACAAGCGCGAGCCTTACCGCCGCCGCTCCTTTATCGCGGAGGCAGCCGATGCGCTGATCTGCGGGCTGGGCGCGAACGGTTATCTGTTCGCGGTCGATGCGCTGGTGGCGCTTCTCAAGGAAGAAAAAGAATGAGCATGAAAGAAGCGAAGCCGACGGTCGTGAAGCCTAAGTCGTCGATTGATTCCGATGCGATCCGCGAACTCGCGGACCTGCTCAATGAAACCGGCCTCACCGAAATCGAGATCGAGCAGAATGGCATGCGCATGCGTGTCGCCCGCGGCGGCACCGTGGCGATGGCGGCACCCGCTGTTGCGCATGCGCCGGCCGCGCACGCGGCTCCTGCCGCCGAAGCGCCCAAGCCGAGTGGTCCCAATCCCAACGCCGTGCCCTCGCCCATGGTCGGCACCGTTTACGTCGCGCCCGAACCCGGTAAGCCGCCCTTCGTCACCGTCGGCAGCACGGTGAAGGAAGGCGATACGCTGATGATCGTCGAAGCGATGAAGACGATGAACCCGATCCTCGCGCCGCGCGGCGGCAAGGTTTCTGAAATCTGCATTCAAAACGGCGAGCCGGTCGAATTCGGCCAAGCGCTGCTCATTATCTCCTGATGTTCGAGAAAGTCCTCATCGCCAATCGCGGCGAAATCGCGCTTCGCGTCGTCCGCGCTTGCAAGGAGATGGGCATCTCCACCGTCGCGGTGCACTCCACCGCTGATGCCAACGCCATGCATGTGCGCATGGCCGACGAGAGCGTCTGCATCGGCCCGCCCCCCGCCACGCAGAGCTATCTGAACATTCCCGCGCTCATCGCTGCCTGCGAGATCACCGGCGCGGAAGCGATCCATCCCGGCTACGGCTTCTTGTCCGAGAACGCACGCTTTGCAGAGATCGTGAAAGAGCACGGCATCACCTTCATCGGCCCGACGCCCGACCATATCCGCATGATGGGCGACAAGATCACCGCCATCAAAGCGGTGAAGGAAGTCGGCATTCCCACCGTTCCCGGTTCCGGCGGCGCGGTGAGCGACGAAGATGCCGCCTCGGTCGCGGCGAAGATCGGCTATCCGGTTCTCATCAAGGCGACCGCCGGCGGCGGCGGGCGCGGCATGAAAGTCGCGCAGACGGCGGCTGACCTGCCGCTGGCGCTCGCGACCGCGCGGCAGGAAGCGAAAACCGCGTTCGCCAACGACCAGGTCTATATGGAAAAATATCTCCAGAGGCCGCGCCACATCGAAATCCAGGTGCTCGCGGATGGCCACGGCAACGTTATTCATCTTGGCGAGCGTGATTGCTCGCTGCAGCGCCGCCACCAGAAGGTCTGGGAAGAAGCCGGTTCCCCTGCGCTCAATTCCAAGCAACGGGACGACATCGGCGCGGTGGTCACGAAGGCGCTCAAGAAGCTCGGCTATCTCGGCGCGGGCACCATCGAATTTCTGTTCGAAGACGGTCAGTTCTATTTCATCGAGATGAACACGCGCCTGCAGGTCGAGCATCCGGTCACGGAAGCGATCACCGGCATCGACATCGTGCGCGAGCAGATCCGCATTGCCGCCGGCGGTGCGCTGGAGATGACGCAGGAAGACGTGACGTTCTCCGGCCATTCCATCGAATGCCGCATCAACGCCGAAAATCCGTTCACCTTCGTGCCCTCGCCGGGCACGATCACGGCATTCCATGCACCAGGTGGCCTGGGCGTGCGCTTCGACAGCGCCATGTATGACGGCTATCGCCTGCCGCCCTATTACGACTCACTGGCGGGCAAGCTCATCGTCCATGGCCGCAACCGCAACGAATGCCTGATGCGGCTTCGACGTGCCCTAGACGAACTGGTTGTCGGCGGGATCGAAACGACCGTGCCACTCTTCCTGGAACTGCTGCGCGAGCGGGACATCATCAACGGCGATTACAACATCCATTGGCTTGAGCATTTCCTCGAGCGCCACAAGGCGAAATAGCCTACGGCTTCACCAGGGCGTTTAACGCATTGTGAATACAAGCAGCCGTTCCTATGAACGTCGCGGCATGAAGATATCGCAACGTGCGAGCGCGACACGGCAAACCTGCGTGACAGCACGCTCAGATTCCCCAAAAAAAGCCGCAGCAGAGCTGCGGCTCAGGGGGAGAATGCAATATAATCGCATCAAGCGTTGTAGTTGAGCTTGAGCCCTGGTCGAGGCCATCGACATTTATAAAGCTCGCCGGCGTGAGATCCCGTCACCCAAACTTCGCACATATCTGGACCGCCGAAACACAGATTGGTGACCATCGTGTCGGGAAACTTTCTGAACTCCATATTCCCCTTCAGATCAAAGATGGTGATACCGCCGCTGCGCAGCGTACCTACGCAGATGTTTCCGTTGGCCTCGACCTTCAAGCTATCGAGCATGGATCCACCGGGAACAGGACCCATGACATTGGAGTTCCAATCGGTCCCGGTTGGTGCGAGCTCGCCAGGGCCCACAATTTCGAAATTATAAAGACGGCCCGTCAGGGTCTCCGCAACGTAAAGTGTCTTCTGATCGGGTGAAAGACCAACGCCGTTTGTCGTGACCATGTGGTCGCGCGGGCGTTTGATCATCGAGCCATCGGCCTTCGCATAAAGCAGGTGGCCGCGCTGTTGCCAATCGCGCGTGCCCTTGCCCGGATCGCTGAACCAGAAACCACCATGTGTATCGAATACCAGATCGTTCGGGCCATTTAGCCGCCGCCCATCGCATTCGACATAGAGAGTCGTCACTTTTCCCGTCTTCAGATCGACCCGGTCGATCGAACCGCTCGTGTAATCGGGCGGCATACCACCTGTCGTGCTCCATGATCCATCAGGGGTCTGAAACCAGTCAAAGCCGCCATTGTTGCAAACATAAACCGCGCCGTCCGGACCGATGGCGGCGCCGTTGGGGCCGCCCTTGAATTCAGCGACTATTTCGGTCTTCCCATCCGGGAAAACGCGGGTGAGCGTTTTGCGCCGAATTTCCACCACGAGAACGGTGCCATCCGCCATGGCAACCGGACCTTCGGGGAACTGCAGGTTGTCGGTCACCACTTTAATATCCATGCCACGTCTCCAGGTTTGATTGGTATTTCGGGGGGGCTATTTTCTGTTTTCCATTTCAATCGCCTCGGCTGGATGAACCGCAGCAGCAGCCGGCTGCTGCTACGGTTCATTTTGTTTGCCATCAGAAATTGAAGCTGAAATCCACGCCGACTTGACGCGGGGCGCCCAGCAGTCCTTCGGTAAACAGCGGCGGGGCATCCAGTGCGAGCGACACATACTTCTTGTCGAGCAGGTTGCGGCCCCACAGGGCGATCGTCCATTTGCCGTTTTCCGGTGTCCACGAAAGATTCGCATTCACCAGATTGTAGGAGGGCATGAACTCTGTCGGGGCTTGGGTGTAGTTGCCCCAACGGCTGCCGTTGAACGTGTACTGTGCGGCGATATCCATCATGCCGGTGAAGGCACGGAACGCATAGTCGGCGCCGAGAGACGCATTCCACTTCGGTGAATAGACCAGAGCGCGCCCGCTGTAATCGACGCTGCCCGGCCCAGTGCCCGACGAGAACTTGTCGTACACTGCGCGCAAATATCCGACCGACCCGGTGAGAGTCAGCCCGTCAACGGGAATCCACTCACCCTCGAACTCGAGGCCCTCGGTTGTTGCGGCGGCAGCATTGAGAATGGTGGATGACGCCTGCGGCGGCGTTCCGCGATAGAGCACCTGGTTCACCTGCATATCCGACCATTTGTTGAGAAAGGCCGCGAGGTTGATCTGCAGATGATTATCCAGCCAGTTTGACTTCAGGCCGACTTCATACGAGTTCACGAATTCCGGATCGTAAGGCCCGATATCCGCCGAATCCGTCACGCGACCATTGAAGCCGCCGGATTTGAAACCGCGGGCGTAATAGCCATAGACCATGGCGTCGTCCGTGATCCGGTAATCCGCGCCGACCTTGCCGCCGAAATTCGTCCAATCCTTATTGGCCCTGGTTGGAAGATTGTTCGGCGGACTGGGCAGAAGCGTTGCGCCGGCGAGATTGCCGAAGCCTTTGAAAGCATCGGTTCCGGCGGGCTGCAGATAGGTCAATGCCGCTTCGTTCATGCTGACTTTTTCATAGCTCACGCGTGCGCCGGCCTGGATGCGCAGACGATCCGTGACGTTCCAATAGAGCTGTGTGAACCCGGAAAGATTGGTGCTGCGCTGCTTGGCGAGGTTCACGCTAACGACGTTCATGCTGACGAATTGTGGCCAACCCTGACCGTTGGAGTTGTAGCCCCAGCTCTGGAAGAAGCCGCCGACGAGCATCTCGACATTGTCGGCAAGATGGAAGTCGTCACGAAGCTCTTCCGAGAACTGCCAGCCCTTGTCGGTGCCGACCTGCTCGTAGCAGGCACAATCGATGCCATCGACATCCTGATAGCCGAAGCTCTTCCAGGAGGCATAGTTGGTGATCGAGGTGATCGTGCCGAGATTGCTGCGCCAATTGGCCGTGAGCGTGGTGCTGCTGGTGTCCGTATTATGCGTATCCGGCACATCCGAATAGAGTTTGAAATCTTTCGGCGTATCCGGGCGATAGAAAATCTCGCCGGGATAGGCGAGATCGAGAAGCACATCGGTGCCGTTGCGGATACGGCGAACTTCTTGTTCCAACGTCACGTCGATATTCTGGGTCGGCGTCCACTTCAGATAGGCACGCACCTGATTGCTGTCGATACCGCCGATTTTGCTGCCGGTATAAAGATTCGTGTAGAAGCCATCGCGCCCGCGATGCGAGAACGAAACCTTGCCCGCGAGATCGTCCGTGATCGGAAAGTTCACGGCCGCCGAGGCATCCACTTCATTGTAATTGCCTATCGTCACCGTGCCGTAGGCGCCATATTCGCCGGTCGGCTGGCGCGTTATGACGTTGATGACGCCGCCGGTGGTGTTGGCGCCAAACAGCGTCCCCTGCGGGCCGCGCAGCACCTCCACGCGATCCACGTCGAATTGATCGATGAGCCCCAGTTCATTGACGGTCTGCACCACGCCGTCGATAACGGTGCCGACTTCCGTGCCGACATAAGGCGACGGATTGGCCGCAATACCGATGCCGCGAATGACATAGGACGCCGAAAGGCTCAAGCCGCCGTTCACCTGAACCTGAACGTTCGGAATAGTGGCCGTGATGTCCTTCAAGTCCTGAACATGAAGTTTTTCGATTTCGGCGCCGGTGATGGGCGTGACCGACAGAGGAACGGTCTGAACGTTCTCTTCACGCTTTTCGGCTGTCACCGTGACGGTTTCGATGCCCGTGGACGCCTGCGGTGCATCGCTCTGCGCAAATGCGCCGGCTGGCACCGCCACAACGCAACTGCTCGCCAGCAACAATATCCTGAGGGACTGCGAACTCCCCTTCCATACTTCTCTCATTGACCCGCTCCCTGGTTTTGTTTTGAAAATCCGATATGTGGAAAATATTTCCCGAATTTCGACTTGGACCCTTTGGATCTCATGATTTCCTCCCGCTCACGCCACTTCCAAAATCCGTATGGTGCCCTCGCTTCCGATAAGCTCGATCTGGCTGCCATCCGGAATTCTCACCGTCGCCTGCTCCACTGCCGTCACGCAGGGCAGACCGTATTCGCGGCACAAAGACGTGCCATGCGAAAGCACACCGCCGGTTTCAAGCACCAGGCCGTGGATGCGCCCGAAGACGGTCGTCCATGACGGATCGGTCTGGCGTGTCACAAGGATTTCGCCATCCTTAACGGTCGCCAGCTCACGCACGTCATAGACAACGCGCGCCGTGCCGAGGGCCGTGCCGGGACTCGCTGCGATGCCGTGCAATTGAAATGCGGAGCTCTCTGCGCGCGGCTTGTCGTTGTAGGGCGCCCACCCTTTGAGGAATTTGGGGCCTTGCGCGCGCAACGTCGTTTCCCAGACTTTGCGACGCACGTCGATGCGGCGACTGGCTTCCATGCCGTCGAGCGTCCCGGCCAGGCCCGCTTCCACTTCGGCCACGCCGAGAAAGAAAACATCATCGCGGGTGCGCAGGACGCCGGATCTCACGAGACGCGCGCCATAGGACAGATAGATGCGGCGAATCTCGTACCAATTGCGGTCAACGTAATAGCGGTGATTGTCGCGCACCGACATATAGGCTTCGTTGTAGCGAAACAGCCAACGCAAGATACGGCGGCGGATCGGCGCCCCCGGCCCGCGTAGTGCCGCCAGCAATTCCGCCTGCGCTTCGCGGCGCGCCTTCGCGCTGCGAGCATTGAACTCGCTTGGGCGCATCGCCGTGCTGTCGATATAACCCTTCACGGTCGTGAAGCACTGGTCGATATCGTCACCCCAGCGCGGCCACACAACATCCTTGTAGGTCGAACCGAGGTGGCGATGTCCGCGCCAGAACGTCTCGAAGATCTCGATAAGTTCGCCGCCTCCCGGCATCCGCGCGATTTTCCCTTTGAACATCGCCCAATCCGAAGCCTGCGCTGCCGCAACCGCTTGCGGACCGATGGCACGAATCTTTTGCGCGATATTCCAGAGTGCTTCGCTTTCTTTTACGGTCTCGCTGTCGTCGAGGCCGGAACTGATGCGGGCGTAAAGATTCTCGCCATCCGAGCCCAGATGGATGAACCAGCGGTCGAGCAATCCGGTGAGAAGCAGATGCAGGTCCTGGGCGTGCGACAGCACCGCAACGGCGCAAGGCGTACCGACCTTGATCATCTCGTCGCGTACCGTTGCCTGGTGCTTGCGCAAGTCCTCAAGCGATAGCGCGTCCAGATCGGTATCGAGCCAGCGATCGCTCTTGGCGACGTAGTCCGGCCATTGCGAATTCACATGACGATAATTCTTGAAGAACGAGCGCGTTTCGCGGTTCTCCATTTCGTAACTCAACATGCGGCGCAAGCGACCCGCCCACCGGAACGGGCTTTTCTGGAAATCGCCCTGCATATTCTCAGGCACGAAATTCAGAATGCCGCGGATTCGCGCCAGCCGCGGCTGGAACGCATACATGCGGCGAATCATGTCGATATCCGCATAGGCCGTCGCACGGTGATATTTGAACAGGTCTGGCGGCAGATGGGATTTGTCGCCATGCGAACGGATAAAGCCCACGCGGCCCGGCGTGCTGTTGTGGATGTTGTAGAATAACGGGCTGATCGGCGAGACCCATGTCTCGTCCGCCAACATGCGCGACCAGATGCGGCCGGGATTGTCCGGATCGGCTTCAGCGTTGTCCTTCCATGGCTCGAGCTCGCGGCTGTAGAAGACGTCGGCGATCGTGGTGATCGGGCGGCTCTGGAGAATGAAAAGCTCGCCGCGCCGCCACGCCCATTCCAGATCCTGCGGAAATCTGAGCTGGTCAGCGATCTGCTTCGACACACGCCAGATTTCTGCAACCGCGTCGTCTGGCAGGGGCGAAGGCTTGTCGCCGGCGCGGCGCGAAAGGATTTTCGCATCGCTGACGCGAATGATGATCTCTTCCGGATTGACGTCGCCGGAAACCAGCGCCTCCCCCAGGCCCGGCACCGAATTGATGAGCCCTTCTGACAACGCAAGATTTACAGGGTTGGCGGTAAAGGAAACGCCCGACCAATCTCCCTCAATCATCTCCTGGATCACGACGGCCATGGCGCCGTCTTCGCGATCCGCGGAACGCTCGCCGCGATACTGCACGGCGGCAGTGTCGCGATAAGAGGTCCAGCAGGTTTTCAGCGCCGCGACAACGGCGTCGAAGCCTTTGACTTCCAGAGAGGTGTGATAGAGGCCCGCGAATGAACTATCGGCGGCGTCTTCGCCGATGGCGGAAGAGCGCACGGCCAATCCGTCCGCCGTGTTTAACGTCATCAAAGCGTCGCGCAGTTCGGCTAGAAAGACATCGTTGGGCCCGCCGTTGCCCATGTCGCGATAGGCCTGCGCCGACACGACGACAAAAGGCGGCACCTTCGCGCCCAGCCTGCACAGCCGGGCAAGCGATGCCCCTTTCCCGCCCGACACATGCTCCTCAACGCTGAGCGGGTCGGATTGATCTACAATCCAGGCCATAGGCCCTGCTCCCTACAACGTCGTCTTGCCGGCGATGCCTTTGTGAAGCTGCTCGCGCGTCACATCATTCGACCACCAGCACGATGCCAGTCCCGCACACTTGCCCCTGCCTTTCACGTCCCACACGCCCGCGCCCTCGTAGCCGACATTCGGTCCGCCCCCGGCGACAGCCGCATACATGCGATCCATGTGCGCTTCGACGACATGCCCCTCGACGTCCTCGACGCGCAGCGTGATGTCGTACATCTCGCCGGTTTCCTTGTAGCGCGAGGTTTCCTGGATGCTCTTGAGCGCGAACATCTTCTCGCCATGTGCGATGTAGCCGCGCGGCAATTCCTTGCCCGGCGGCCCCAGCATTTGCGCCTTCACCGACAAGGCGCCGTCCGGCGTCTGGATAGCGTAGGTCTTCAGGTTGTTCTGATCGAAGATTCCCATGTCGCGCGTACCCCAGGAGTGATCGGAGTCGCCGGTCGTCTTCACGTCGTAGCGCTTGCCCGCCACTGTGAGATGGCCTTCGGCCTTCCAGCCGCGGTGATAACGATTTTTCGCCAGCCACCGCGGCGTGGGATGGATGTTGTCCGCGAAATCCCATGGCTCGGACATGAACTGGCAATCGACATCGAAGCTGCAATTGGCGCCATCCTCGAACGACAGGCGATAGCGCTTCAGCGGGTCCAGCAGCTTCATCGACAAGCCGCACAATTCGACGTCGTCGAGATTGGACTGTATGAGTTCCGGCACGTCGCGCTTGAAGCAATAGGTCCAGCTGCCGTTTGGCCCATTGAGCAGATGACCGGGAGATTTCCAGGCAGCTTCCGTCGAATTAAAATCCGCGGCGACGCCGTGATAAAAGCAGACGAGCATGCCCGATTTCAGGGGCTGGTTCGGCACCACCCACAAATAGAGCCATGCGCCGATCTCGTTCTTCGGGTCGGAATAGTTGTAATACCAGCTCTCGCGCCACAGCGGGTCGTTGTCCCATGCATGGCGCAGCTCATCCGATGCCTTCAAAACCATCTACGCGTCTCCCCTGCTACGCATCTCGCCGGCGCGGCTTTTCTTCGGCCACCGCGCCCTTTTGGACGACGGCGGAAAGCACAATCTTTGTAATAATCTATCCGACAGATTTCCCTACCCATTAGTTTTTATAGGTGGTTCGCGTTTCGCGCAAGAGCACGAATGCGCAAAGCGCGAAACTGCGCCTTCGCGATGCGAAGCGCGTCCGGTCGATCCATTTGTGCGAGGCGGTCGCTGCGTCAGCGCCTGATGCAGCGCAACATAGGTCGTGGCGAAAGGTTGCTAGCGCTTGGCTTTGCGCGCGGCTTTTGCCTTCAAGGTCTCACGCCCTGTCTTGCGTTTGATCGATTCGATAAACCGCAATTGCTCTTTTTCCACGTCCTTTCGCGACGGGAATTTCGACAGGATCATTTTTGGAAATACTTCCGGGTCACTGCCGGGAACGTCACGGCCGCCAAAAATATCGCTGATCCAACGCGCGGTGGAAACAACCGTGGAGAGCAAGGCGGCCGCCTGCAATCGCGAATATAAATCCGTCTCCGGATCGACACCGGCATCCATGGCGAAGGCGCGTGCCATTTCGATCTCGTATTGCCGCACGATGCTGTCGTAGCGACTGCGCAGCGCCGGAACCGCGTCCATGCGTTGCATAATCGTACCCTCTTCCGTGCGGGACCGTAGGCTGAATTCGTGCATGAAGTTCCAAAAAAGCGTCATTGCATCGAGGTCAGCCGGCTTCTGCGCGACCTCCTTCTTGAACATGTCGAGCATTTCAAGCGTGCGCGCGAAGGCAAGTTCTTCCTTGCTCTCGAAGTAGGAGAAGAACGTGGTAACGTGGATCTGTACGGCATCGCAGATCTCTTCGAGCGTGGTGTTCTCGTAACCCTTTTCCGTGAACAGCTTGCGCGCCGTCGCGATCAGCGCCGCGCGCGTCGCAGCTTTCTTTCGTTCTCTCAGGGACATGGGCGGTTCTTCAGACTGTTCATCGCGGCGGGAAATCGGCATGTTGGCGTGAACGCAATACGCGGTGCGATAGCGGGAATAGACGCAACACATTCTGAAGATAACAAATATCGTGCCGCGTCAAGGCGACCGGAAGCGGTCATATCGCACTCCGATCTGCTTTCGCATGCTGCGTCGTTGCTCTTCAAATTCGTCGCTCGCCCGCTTCGTTCGTTTGAATATCCTACTTGCTTGATTTCACTAGTGCATCGTCTAAGTTGTCGCAAAAGATGGAGAAAATCCGATGGATTTGCAGTTGGCGGGAAGGGTCATCTTCATCGCCGGCGCCAGCCGGGGCATTGGATTGGGTATCGCGGACGCGTGTCTCGCCGAGGGCGCAAAGGTGGCCCTCATTGCGCGTGGTGCGGATGCGCTCAAGGAAACCGCGGACCGATTGGCCGGCCAGCACGGCCGGGATCGCGTTTGGGCCGTTTCCGGCGACATGCGCAAAACCGCCGACGTCGAAAAGGCCGTCGGAGATTGCGAAACCCATTTCGGCCCGATCTGGGGTGCGGTCGCGAATGTCGGCATCCACCCCTGCCCGCCCGGCTTCGACGTGGATGATGAAAGTTGGGATGCGGGCATCGATCAGAATCTCGGTTCGTCTTTTCGTGTCGCGCGGGCGGCATTGCGCCGCATGACGCCACGCGGCGAAGGGGCGATCCTGCTGATCAGCTCGATCGCCGGCCTCGCCGCAATGGGATCGGGGCTCACCTACGGCACGGCGAAGGCCGCGGTAAACCATCTCAGCGGCGAGCTTGCCAAGATTGCCGGGCGTTCCGGCATCCGCGTCAACACACTGGCGCCGGGCAACATTATTTTTCCGGACGGCGACTGGGAGAAGCGCATGAACAGTTCGCGCCGCGAAGCCTGGCAACGCTGGATCGACCGCGAAGTGCCGTTGAAGCGGTTCGGAAAACCCGAAGAGATCGGCAGGGTGGCGGCATTCATGCTCAGCCCCGCCGCGAGCTTCCTGGCAGGCGCGATCTTGCCGGTCGATGGCGCGCAGAGCTGCTGAGAAAATCATGACCTCCGTGCAATTCGCTTTTGTGAAGCTTGTCGTTCGCGATCTCGATGCGATGTCCGGCTTCTACCAGCGCGCGCTGAATCTCTATCCCGCGCGCACGATCGACACCGATACGATCACCGAAGTCATCATGCGTCCGAAAGGCGAGGATGCCGGCTTTTGCCTCGTACTCTACAAACCCAAGGATGGCCGTGAAATAACGACCGGCAACGCACACGGGCCGGTGGGCCTGTATGTGACAGACGCGGACGAGGCATTTGAGAACGCGATCCGCGAAGGCGCGTCCCCACTGCAAAAACCCTTCAACGTCGCCGGCTTGCGGGTGGCTTTCGTGAAAGATCCCGAAGGGCATGAACTGGAATTCCTTGCCAGGCTGCCGGCTTGAACCGCGCTGAGGCCCGTTCCCAATTCCGCTTTCATGGCCCGCGACGCGACGTAAAAATCAGGCGGCGCCTCCGGGAAATGAGAATGCTCGTTGAATAAACCCGGTCACCGCCTCGCACTCTCAAACTCCGCGACCAAACGCCTAAGGCTGCAGCGCTATACCACGTCGGGTTTATCGCGGCGTGGCTTGGCTTTTTTTTGCAGGTCCATCTGCTTCTGCCGCGTGCGCTCCGCTTCGCGCAGCGCCTGCGCCGCGCCGGGCATATATTGCTTGGGTACCCAATGCGAGGTAACGCCGTACCAGGCGGCAGCCTTCAGCGTGAAATAGGGATCGACCAAATGCGGCCGCGCGAGCGCGACGAGATCGGCTCTCCGGCAGGCGATGATCGTGTTCACCTGCGACGGCTCGGTGATTGCGCCCACCGCCATCGTCTTGATGCGCGCCACATTGCGGATGCTTTCGGCGAACTGCACCTGATACATACGGCCATAAACCGGCTTCTGCTCGGGCACGGTCTGGCCGGATGAGGTGCTGACGAGATCGCAGCCCGCGGCCTCGAACGCACGCACGGTGGCAAGCACGTCGTCTTCCGTGATGCCGCCGGGCGCCCAATCGCTGGCGGAAATGCGGATCGACATGGGCTTGGCCCCAGGCCACACCGCCCGCATCGCCGCGAACACTTCCAGCGGATAGCGCAGACGGTTCTCGATGGCGCCGCCATATTCGTCTTTGCGCTTGTTGGTGAGCGGCGAGAGGAAACTCGCAAACAGATAGCCGTGTGCGCAATGCAGTTCGAGCATGTCGAAGCCCGCGCGGTCCGCGCGCTGGGCCGCCTGCACGAAATCCGCTTTGATGCGATCCATCATGGCGCGATCCAATTCGGCAGGTGCCGGGCTGATCCCCTCGTAATAAGGAAGCGGCGAGGCGGAATAGAGCGGCCAGTTCTCCTCGACGGCCAGCAGCGGGTGATCCGCATCCTCCCAGCCAAGTTGCGTCGAGCCCTTGCGGCCCGCATGGCCGAGCTGCATGCAAATCTTCACCGGCGTTTCGGCATGAACGAAATCGACGATGCGCTTCCAGCCGCGTTCCTGCTCGTCGTTCCACAGACCGGTGCAGCCGGGCGAGATGCGCGAATCCGCCGAAGGACAGGTCATCTCCACATACATCAGCCCCGGGCCGCCCATGGCGCGCGAGGTATAATGCGTGAAATGCCAATCGTTTGGCACGCCATCGATGGCGGAATATTGGTCCATCGGCGAAACGACGACACGGTTGGCCAGTTTCATCTCGCGCAGCTTGAACGGCGTGAACATGGGCGTCGGGCGGCGCTTGCGGCAATCGATGCCGGTTTCCTCGAAATAGGTCTGGTACCACTCGTCCTCGAAGGCGCGCACGAAGGCTTCGTCGCGGATCAGCAGATTGTCCCAGGTGATGCTCTTGGCGCGGCACATGACGACCATCGCGAATTGCATCGGTTTCATGTCGTTCGAGCGCTCCATGTGCTCGAACCAGGCCAGGCTGACATCGGCATTGTGCTGGGTGATCTGCACTTCGGTGCGGCGCGCTTTGTCGTAAGCACGGAACGCTGCTTCCACCGATTGCGCGCCATGCGCGACCAATGCATCAGACAATGCGATGGCGGATTCCATCGACAGCTTCGTGCCGGAGCCGATGGAGAAATGCGCCGTGGCCTTCGCATCGCCCAGAAGCACGATGTTCTTGTGCCACCATTGCTCGCAGAAAATGCGCGGAAAATTGCGCCAGAGCGAACGGTTGGTGATGAGTGGATGACCTTCCAGTTCCTCCGCGAAAATCGCCTCCAACTTCCGCGCACTTTCCTCTTCGCCCAGCTTGTCGAAGCCAAGCGCTTCCCAGGTTTGAGGGCTTGTCTCCATCACCCAGGTCGAGCGGCCCGGCTCATATTGATAGGTGTGCGCACAGATCAGGCCATGTTCGGTCTGCTTAAAGAAGAAGGTGAAACCTTCCAGCGGACGCGTGGAGCCGAGCCAGGTGAACTTGTTGGCCTTCAGCGACAGCGACGGCTGGAAATGCTCCTTGAATGCTTCCCGGATGCGGCTGTTGATGCCATCGGCACCCACGATCACATCGCAATCGTCGAAGCGGGAAAGATCGTCCACTGGCGTCTCATAGTGGATCGCGACGCCCACATCTTCGCAGCGTTTCTGCAGAATCTTCAGCAGTGCGAGGCGCGAGCAACCGGCGAAACCGTTACCGCCGCAGCGTATCTCGCGGCCCTTATAGCGAATGATGATGTCGTCCCAATAAGCGAACGCGTCCTCGATCGCGGCGTAGGATTCCGCGTCGCGGCTGAGAAACTCCTCCAGCGTCTCATCGGAGAACACCACGCCGAAACCGAATGTGTCGTCGGCGCGATTCTGCTCATAGACGTCGATCTGCCAATCGGGCCGCGCCTTCTTCGTCAGCAGCGCGAGATAAAGCCCGCCCGGCCCGCCGCCAACCACCGCGATCTTCAGAGGCTTCGGCATCAGTTGGGAACAACCGCGGTGGTTTCGATTTCGATCTTGGCCTCTTTCTCAACGAGGCCCGACACGATGATGACGGCCATGGTGGGATAGTTGCGGCCCATGAGTTCTTTCCACGCCGCGCCGAGTTGCGCGAGCGAAGCCATGTATTCATCGCGGCTGGTGACAAACCATGTCATGCGCACGACATGCTCCGGCCCAGCGCCTGCTTCCTTCAGGACCGCCAGCGTGTTCACCAGTGTCTGGCGGAACTGCGCTGCGAAATCGGAGGAGCGAAACACGCCCTGCTCGTCCCAGCCGATCTGTCCGGCAACGAACACCATGCGGCCTTCGGCTTCGATACCGTTGGAATATCCGCGCGGGCGCGGCCAGCCTTCGGGTTGCAGCACGCGCATCGTCAATTCCCCTCGAACACCGGCTGCTTCTTGGCAACGAAAGCGTTGTAGGCGCGCGCGAAATCCTGAGTCTGCATACAGATCGCCTGTGCCTGTGCCTCAGACTCGATCGCCATGTCCAGGCTCATGCTCCATTCCATGTTGAGCTGGTTCTTGGTTATACCGTTGGCGAAGGAAGGCCCCGCTGCGATGCGCGCCGCCCATTCTTTGGCTTCCGCGTCGAGATTTTCCGCCGCCACGATCTTGTTGAAGAAACCCCAGCGCTCGCCCTCTTCCGCGCTCATGTTGCGGCCATAGAAGAGAAGCTCCGATGCGCGTCCGTGCCCGATGATGCGCGGAAGGATGGCGCACGCGCCCATGTCGCAACCGGCAAGGCCCACGCGGTTGAAGAGGAACGCCGTCTTCGCGCCTTCGGCGGCGAGGCGAATGTCAGATGCCATCGCCATGATCGCGCCCGCGCCCGCGCAGACCCCGTTCACGGCGGCAATGATGGGTTGCGGGCAGCCCCGCATCGCCTTCACCAGATCGCCCGTCATGCGGGTGAAGTTCATCAGCCCGATCATGTCCATCTTGACCAGCGGGCCGATGATCTCATGCACGTCGCCGCCAGAACAGAAATTGCCGCCCGCACCGCGCAGGATCACCGCCTTTACTTCGGGCACATAAACAAGCGCACGGAACATGTCGCGCAGCTCGGCATAGGATTCGAAGGTCAGCGGGTTTTTTCGCTCCGGCCGGTTGAGCGTGACGGTGGCGACACCATCCGCGAAGGCCCACAGGAAATGCGCCGGTGCAAAGGCTTTCGGGTCCATGCTGCGCTCGCGTTTGTTGCTCTGTGACAGAAGCTTAGACTAGTTTCCGGTGCAAGGGAGATAGCCGAAAGTGGCGCGAACCGGAAAACACGCGTTGGTCACGGGCGGGGGAAGCGGAATCGGCGTCGCCATTGCGCGAGCGCTGGCAGGCGCCGGTTGGCAGGTCACGATCACGAGCCGCAACAAAGAGAAACTGGAGGCCGCCGCCAAAGCAATAAGCCGAGTGCATATAGAAATCTGCGACGTGACGGATGCCGATTCCGTGCGGGTGGCCGTGCAAGCCGCCGCGAAAGCGCATGGGCCGGTGCAATTGCTGGTCAACAATGCAGGGGGTGTGACATCCGCGTCCTTTGAGAAGACCAGCCTCGAATCATTCCGCCAGACGATCGATCTCAACCTGATGGGCGTGGTGCATGGCATTCACGCGGTGCTGCCGCAGATGAAGGAAGGCGGCTGGGGCCGCATCGTGAACATCGCCAGCACGGCGGGACTGACGGGCTATCGCTATGTCAGCGCTTATGTCGCCGCGAAACATGCGGTGGTGGGTTTGACGAAGGCGCTGGCGCTGGAACTGGCGAAAACCGGAATCACCGTCAACGCCGTGTGCCCCGGCTATACCGACACCGAGGTCATCGCTTTGGCGGTGAAGACCATCGCCAAGTCATCGGGCCGCACGCAGAGCGAAGCGCTGGCGACGTTCACCGCCGCCAATCCGCAGGGGCGCCTCGTGAAGCCGGAGGAAGTTGCCGCCGCCGTGCTGTGGCTCGCCTCGGACGAAGCCGCCGCCGTCAACGGCATCGCGCTGCCCATCGCCGGTGGCGAAGTCACATAGGGAGTTTTTCGAATGTCCGCGCCTGTTTTCCCCGACAACTTCAACATGGCGGATTATTTCGTGTTCTCGAACATCGAGGCCGGGCGCGGCGAGAAGCCCGCCATCCTGTTCGAAGGCCAGACGATCCCCTATCGCACCGTCGCCGACAATGTGATGCGCGTGGCGAAGAAGCTGGTGAGCGACGGATTGCTCCCCGAACAGCGCGTGCTGCTGTGCATGCAGGATCGCCCGGAATTCGCTTATGCCTGGTTCGGCACGATCAAGGCCGGCGGCGTGGTGGGCCAGATCAATCCGCTGCTGACCGCCGAGGACTACACTTATTATCTCAACTATGTGCGGCCGCAGTTCGTCTTCCTCGACGAACAAAGCCTGCCGGAGTTCGAGAAGGCGCTGAAGACCACGCGCCATTGCGGCCGCAGCCTCGGCCAGGACAACGCGATTGTCGCGGGGCCCAGTGCGGGCGGTTACAAAAGTTTCGATGCGTGGTTGAAAGACGATCCTAAGGCCGATGCCGAGCCGTGGCCCACGCGCAAGGACGATCCGGCCGTGTGGCTCTTCACCAGCGGCACGACCGGCCAAAGCAAGGGCGCTGTGCATACCCACACGCACTTCCCTTACAACACCGAAGTCTATGCCAAGGCGTTCATCGGCATGCGCGAGAACGATCTGACGATCTCCGTTTCGCGCCTGTTCTTCGGTTACGCAACCGGCACCAATCTGATGTTTCCCTTTGCGGTGGGCGCGGCGACGGCCCTTTTCCGCGAGCAACCCACACCCGACCTTCTGTTCGAGCTGATCGAAAAGCACAAGCCCACAGTCCTCACCAGCGTGCCAACCTTCATCAACAAGATGTTGCAAACGCCGCAAGCGCAACGCCGCGATATTTCCAGCGTTCGCTTCATGTGGAGCGCGGGCGAAGCCCTGCCGCGCGAACTGCACGAGCGTTGGGACCGCGCTTTCGGCGTTCCGATCATCGACGGCATCGGCAGCGCCGAAAGCTTCCACATATATATAAGCAACCGACCCGGCGACGTGCGGCCCGGAAGCCTGGGCCGGCTGGTCCCCGGCTATGAAGCCAAACTGGTGGATGATGACAGCAATCCCGTCGCGAAAGGCGATGTGGGGACGCTGTGGGTGCGTGGCGATTCCGCGGCGCTCTACTATCACTCGGCCTATGAGAAATCGAAGGAGCATCTGCGCGGCGGCTGGATCGTCAGCGGCGACAAGTTTCGCGAAGACGCGGACGGCTATTGGCACTATGAAGGCCGCGGCGACGATCTTCTGAAAAGTGGCGGCATCTATGTCAGCCCGTTGGAGGTCGAGAACTGCCTTATCCAGCATGAATCCGTGCGCGAATGTTGCGTCGTCGGCAAGAAGGATGAGCATGGGCTGGAGAAACCGTTGGCGCTGATCGTGCTCAAATCCGGGTTTGCCGCTTCGCCCGCGCTGGAAGCAGAAATCATCGCCTTCGCCAAGACCAAGCTTGCGCGCTACAAGGCGCCGCATTGGGTGAATTTCGTCACCGATCCGCTGCCGCGCAACGATCGCGACAAGGTGGATCGCAAACGCCTCAAAGCCGCGCACGCATGAAGCCTGCTTTCGCCGAGAACACGTGGACCGCCGTACGCGACGCGCTCCAAAGCGGCAAGAAGGCCGTCGCCATTCTGCCCTGCGGCGCAACCGAGGCGCATGGGCCGCATCTGCCGCTGAATACCGATGTCATCATCAGCGAAACCATGGCGGCGCGCGCGCTGCCGCTGCTCGAACAACGCGGCTATGCGGCGGCCATTCTTCCCGCGCTCGCTTATATGCCCGCTGAATATGCGCAGGCCTTTCCCGGAACGGTGACGGTCAGCACCGCGACGGCGAAGGCCTTGATGCTCGACATCGCGATGAGTCTGAAGGCGCAAGGTTTCGCCTGTCTCGCACTCGCCAACAGCCATTTCGATCCCGCCAATGTCGCCATGCTGCGCGAAGCGGCAGACGACATTCGCGGGCGTGGCCTGCCCGTCGCTTTCCCCGATTTCACGCGCCGCAAGCTGGCACGGACTTTGACGGAAGAATTCCAGTCCGGCGCCTGTCACGCGGGCCAATACGAAACCAGCCTCATCATGGCGGCGCGGCCGGACCTCGTAGATGAGACGGGACGGCTGAAGTTGAGGGATAATCCCGCCAGCCTGACAGACGCCTTCGCGAAAGGCGCGCGCAGCTTCGCGGAGGCTGGAGGGCCCGACGCCTATTTTGGATTCCCACGCAACGCCAGCGCGGCGGAAGGCGACGAGAGCTTCAAGGTCATGGCTTCCGCGCTTGCCGATACGATTGCGGAAGCAGCCTCGAACTAAACAAAACATGTGGCGCGGGACATCCAGAACGCGCGCTTCATTCAGTTGCCGGGGTTGGCATTCGGCGGACCGCCACCGGACTTCTCGCCACGGGGCGGCATCGGCTCCATGAATTTCCACGGTGTCGTGGTGTCGATCTTTCCAGCCGGCACCTGCTCCGTATCCGGCGATTGTGGATTGGCAGACGTAGTCGCGCCGAAGGTGGCGGGTGGCTTGTGGCTGATGCTCCGCACATAAGCGACAAGCTCCCAGATCGTGCGATCCGGCAGCATGGCGCCGAAAGCAGGCATGCCCGCGGCGCGGCCCTGCGCGATGTCCAGATAGATGTTCGCGTCGCTGGAACGATAGATCCACGCCGCATCACTGAGTGCCGGGCCCATGCCGCCGCCCGCATGCGCCATGTGGCAGCCAGAGCAATTGAACGCATCGAAATCCTTCGCGCCCCGCGCCACCGCGTCGGGATCGTTGGCCAGCGGATTCTTCATGTCGGGATTGAGGCCGGCGGAAGATCCGCCCGGATAGATTCCGGTTACCGGCACGCGCAGCAATTCACCCGCAGGCACCATGCCGCTGTAGCTGTTCGCCATACGCGCGTTCGCCTGCGGCGCAGCGCCCGGCATGATGATGAGAGAAAGCGCGGCGACGACCGCGATGACGATGATCACTGCGATCCCAACAATGGTCCAGCGGAACTTATCCATGGGAAGCTCCTTTGAGCGCCACCATGGGAACGCCATAGCTGCGCAGAATGTTTCGGATTGCGGGTTGTTCGCGCGCGATCACCGCATCGAGCCTATCGCGCAGCGCAGTGTCGCCTTTGCGCACGCCCATTGCGATGGCGAACTGGAATTGTAGCGGCGCGAAGCGCCGGGTGCCGGTTATTGGCGTAACACGCAACGCGACCGGCGAGCCTTTCGCAAAATAGCCGCCTAGCGGCCCCCAAACCGCCGCGATGTCCACGTCCTTCTTTTCCACCGCCTCAATCAAGCGCGCGGGTGGATTGGCCTTCGCGAAATCGCCATAGATCATGTAGCCGTGGACGTTATCGACGATACCCTCCTGGCCCAGCGCCATGGTGGGCGGCGTGGAATCGTCGCCGATCAGATGCACGCCGATCTTCAGCTTGTGCAGGCGCGGATCGGCCAGCGACGCGACAGCCAGGTCGTCCTTCTTGCGCGATACGAAGACATAAGTGGACGCATAATAGGGCCGCGTCGTCTCCACACTGTCCATTCCCACGGACACACCCATCATCACATCGCATTTGTGCGCATCCAGCGTGTGCTTGATGAAGCGATCGTTCTGCAGCGCCCAGGTGTATTCCACTCTGTCGCCCATATCGCGCGCGACAATATCGGCGATCTTGTTCTCGAAGCCCTGCCCCGCCTTGTTGGAAAAAGGCAGATTGTTCGGCTCCGAACACACGCGCAGCGTTCCGGCCTGCGCGGCGAAGGGCGCGAGCATCAGCGCCGCTGCGAAAACACTAATGCGGCGCATTGGCATTGCCCTGTTTGGGAAGCGCGAACACGAGCAGCGTCGAGCCGCCGCTGGTATAGGCCGGAAGATCGCCGACCGCGCCGGTATATCCCAACGCGCCATTGCGCACGCGCGGATCGAGCGCGGCATTGGCAATCGCACCCGCCCATCCGCCGACGCCCGAGAGCATCGCGATATATTGATTGCCGTCCTTGCCCTGGTAAGTGATCGGCTGTCCCACGAACCCGCTCGGCGCGTGGAATTGATAGAGCAGCTTGCCGTTGCGCGCGTCGACCACCTTGAACCAGCGGTCCATCGTGCCATAGACGGCGATGTTGCCGCCGGTGACCATGGTGCCGGTCCACACCGGGAATTTCTCGTGGATCGCCCACACTTTCTTACGCTTGGTCAGATCCCACGCCGCAAACTCGCCGCGATAATGGCCTGGCCCCGCATACATATCTTCCGTCGCACCCACATAAGGCGTGCCGGCGATGTAGCCGACTTCACCGGTTTTGAAGTCCATGCACAGATGCTGGTGCGGGATGTAGAGCAGCTTCGTCACCGGCGAATAGGCAGTTGGCTGCCAATCTTTCGCGCCGGGCGATGCGGGGCAGATGCCGGAGATGTTCTTGCCCAGCACCGGCTTCAACGCGTCGTTCATCACCGGGCGGCCGGTTTTGACGTCGAAATACTTCATCGACGTCTGCGTGTCGTATTTGTCCGCTGAGTAGATCTGCCCCGTCTGCCGGTCGATCACGAACATGAACCCGTCACGGCCGGGATGGACGAGCACATGCGTCATCTTCCCGTTGATCGGCAGATCGATCAGCAGGTTCTCGTTGATCTCGTCATAATCGTAGAGATCGTGTGGATTGAGCTGATCGCCCCACACCGCTTCACCGGTGTTGGCGTCGCGTGCGAAAATCGTGGTCGTCCATTTGTTATCGCCCTGGCGCTGGTTGGAGTTCCACGGACCCGGATTACCGCTGCCGTAGAAAATGAGGTTGGTCTTCGGATCGTAGCTGATCCATCCCCACACCGGGCCGCCACCGATTTGCCAGCGCCCCGGCGGCCAGGTTTTGACGCCAAGGTCCTTTCCCTGCGCGCTTTTATAATAGGCGTGGAACCGCGGCCCGATCTTCACATCCTTGTCGGGACCGACACTGTAGGCGCGCCACACGATCTTGCCGGTGTTCTCGTCCAGCGCCGTGACCCACCCGCGGATGCCCATTTCGCCGCCGGAATTGCCGACGAAGACCTTTCCGTCCGCCACCAGCGGCGCCATGGTCATCGTCTGGCCTTTGGTGATCTCGCCAAGCTTCGCGACCCACACTTCCTTGCCGGTCTTCGCGTCCACCGCGATGGTGTGGTCGTCGAGCGTATTGAAGAAAATCTTGCCGTTGTCATAGGCCTCGCCGCGATTGACGACATCGCAGCACGCCACGCCTTGCGACGCCGGATCGACGCGCGGAGAATATTTCCACTTCAGATCGCCGGTGGTCGCATCCAGCGCGAACAGCTCGTTGGGATAGGCGCCGACGATATACATGGTGTCGCCCACAACGATGGGGGCAGCTTCCTGTCCGTGGTTCGAGCCGACCGAGAACGACCAGGCAACCTGCAGCTTTCCCGCATTTCCGGCATTGATCTGGTTGAGCGAGGAAAAGCGCGTGCTGGCGAAGTTCTTCGCCGGCATCACCCATTGCTTGTCGTCCTGCGTCAGCGATTGCAGATCGTCGGCCACCGCCTTGGACATTCCCAGCGCCGCGACCAGGGCCGCAACGATTGTCCATGCCTGATAGTGAGATTTCATGTCGTCACCTGTGAAGAAGCCTTGTGCGTGTCGGAAATCCAGAGCGCGAACAGCCATGTCGCGATGCCGAAGAAAATCAGATTGGCGGGCACCCACATCAGAAGCCCGGCGATCTGCTGGTCTTCCAATGGCGTGATGCCGAAAGCGGGCGCGTTCTCGCCCGGCATGACGCAAAGCGCGCGCGGCGCGAACAGCATGATGACGCCGGGCAGATCGGTGACGACGGCGGCCGTCATCACGAACAGCGCGCGCGCGCCATAGGATAGCCACGCCTGCCCGCGCGCCGATAGCGCCACGCTCCAGAACAGCAATGCGCCGAGGAGGATGCTCACATGTTCGAACAGGATCGTCGCTTCATTCCGCGCCGCCCATTGGAAGGCTGTTGGCCAATGCCAGAACAAAAAGACGCTGACGAACGCCAGCCACGCGGTAACCGGCTGGGTCGCCTTTTGCACAAGCGCGAAACGCTGCAGACCGTCCAACACGCCGCTGGCCACCAGAAGCGGTGCGGCCACGACGATCAGCAGCAGATGTTGCAGCATATGCGCCGCGAAAAGTTGCGCCGAGATGCCGGAGAGCGGCGGCAATATCGCGACCAGGACGGCCGCAACGCCGGCCGCGAAGAAGATTTTGCGCATCATGACGTGCATACCGGCACCACAAGCGATCCGATGGTTCCAAAGACGATCGCGCCCAGGAACCACAGACTCGACATGATTCCCCACAGCGCCATGAAGCGGGCGCGGCCTTCACCGATATGCAGCGCACGATGGGCGCCGCCTTCCTTCTCCTCCTGGGTGGCACGCCAGCTTGCGAAAGACACGGTAAGACCGGCCAGCGCCGCCACAATGGCCACGATATCGAACACGATCAGCGCGGTGTTCAGCGTGCCGGGCATTTGCGTGACGGTGGGATGATCGCCGCCGTAACAGACCTGGGCCGAAACCCAGTACCCCAGTCCCAATTGACCGAGCCAGAAGATCGGCGCGGCGCAGCAGCCGAACATCAAAGCCCAGAAGCTCACTTTGTCGCGGCTTGGCGCTGGATGGGTGGTCGCGGTTGTCATGCCCGCAACCCCAGATAGGGCGTGATGTAGAAGGTGAAGAACACCGCGATCCACACCGCATCGACAAAATGCCAGTAGAGCCCGCCGATATGGATGTGCGCGTAACGCACGCGGTTGAAATAGCCCATCGCTGACCACGCGAAGAGCATCCACAGCATGACGACGCCCACAACGACGTGGGCCATGTGGAAACCCGTCACCACGAAATAGAGCGAACTATAAGGCGATGACGCGAGCGCAAACGGCTTCGCTGCCCACTCGAAATATTGGACGGCGAGGAAGATCATGCCCAGCACGGCCGCGATGCCGAGGCCCCAGACCAGATGCCGCTTGTCGTTCTTCTCGATATTGAGCTGCGCCCAGGCTACTGCGCCGCTGGACAGCAGCAAGATGATGGTGTTGGGAATAGCCAGCTTCAAATCCGGCAGGCCGCCTTCGGGGAAGGTGTGTTGCGCGTGCGGCTGCACCGCGAGGTAATAGTAGGAGAACAGCAGATAGGCGAAGAGCGCCGCTTCGGTGAAGATGACGAAGATCATCGCCCACCAGCCGGTGGCGCGCGTGTCGATGGCACCGACGGGTAATGCGGTTTCGATAGGGAGACGGTCAGCCATTGATCGCAGGCTCCCGTGTTTCGCCAAGCGCGCGCTCTGGCCACAACCAGCCGATGATGTCCGCACCCGTCGCCAGAACACCAAGCCCCGCCAGCCACCACAGGTGGAAGGCAAGTCCGACAAAGATGGTCGTGGCGGTCAGCGCGAGGATCACCGGCGCATAGGAGTCGCGCGGCATGCGCAGGATGATGTCGGGCGTCGCATCCAGCGATGACGTGCCTATCGCTTCGCGGCCGTGGTCCAGCACCAACCCGGCGTCGACATGGCTGCCCTCGCCTTCATGCTGCTGCAGGCGGTCTTCCCACAGCGGATGGCGGCTCGCCACGGTTGGGATCACGACGAAATTGTAGGGCGGTGGCGGCGATGTTGTCGCCCACTCCAAGGACGGTGCATCCCAGGGATTGTCGCCCGCCAAGGGCCCTTTGCGATAACTCTTCCACACATTGATGAGGAACAGCAGCACGCCAATCGCGAAGATATAAGAACCGATGGTGGTGATGAGATTGATCCAGTCCCAGCCCATGCCGTCCGCATAGGTGTAGACACGGCGCGGCATGCCCAGCAGGCCGGAAATGTGCATCGGAAAGAAGCCGATGTTGAAGCCGAGGAACATCGTCCAGAAATTCCAGCGGCCGAGGCGTTCGTCCATCAGCCGCCCGGTGAATTTCGGGAACCAGAAATAGGTCGCGCCGACGACCGGGAAGACGTTGATCCCGATCAGAACATAATGAATGTGCGCCACGATGAAATAGGTATCGGTCAACTGCCAGTCCACCGGCACCGATCCGGTCATGAAGCCGGAAACACCGCCGATCACGAACAGCACAATGACGCTGGCGAAAAACATGAAGGCCGTGGTGAACACCGGCCTGCCCGTCCAGATTGTCGCGATCCAGGCGAACACGCCCACCGAGCTCGGCACCGCAATGATGAGGGATGCGGCGCTGAAGAAAGAGAGTGAGACGTTCGGCAGGCCCGTC
>Ga0207705_10000275_pt1 | contig 49216 bp, 45 predicted proteins | sample KBSC13metaG_FD_184314 | JGI IMG/M metagenome (GOLD analysis project Ga0207705, IMG submission 184314) | Corn rhizosphere microbial communities from Kellogg Biological Station, Michigan, USA - KBS C1-3 metaG (SPAdes) (version 2) | ecosystem: Host-associated > Plants > Roots > Rhizosphere > Soil ... | reverse complement strand
CATCGACCCGGTGGCAGTCGACGTCGCGCGGGAAAATGCGACGATCAACCAGGTGGCGCTCGGGCACGGCGCGGGTGAGCTGTTGCTCGCCGTGGCCGCGGGCATGGACTCGCCGATTCTCACGGCGCGAGCGCCATTCGACCTCCTGATTGCCAACATCCTGGCGGGGCCGCTGGTCGAGCTCGCGCCCGACTTTTCAAAAGCGCTGGCGCCCGGGGGGTCGATTATCCTCGCCGGCCTGCTCGATACGCAGGCGGATGCCGTCGTGGCCGCTTATGAGACGCTGGGTCTCAAGCTCGCCGATCGCGGCTCGGGCGAATGGCCGGTACTAGTGCTGCGACTTTGACTCTTACTTTTCGCGCAGGCGGAGCATGGTTTAGGGATCAAGCCTCCGCCACGATCATCGCCCATTCCGCTTCACTGACCACCCTGACACCAAGCTCCTCCGCCTTCTTGAGCTTGGAACCCGCGCCGGGTCCGGCGACGACGAGGTCGGTCTTGGCGCTCACCGAGCCAGCCGCTCGCGCGCCGAGCCGCTCGGCCTGGGCCTTGGCCTCGTCGCGGCTCATGGTCTCCAGGCTGCCGGTGAAAACGATGGTCTTGCCGCTCCATTCGGTCTGCCGCGCGGCGCTGACGTAAGGCGCGGGTGTCACTTCCGAAAGCAGGTCGTCCAGGACCGCGCGATTGTGCTCCTCGTGAAAGAAGTCGACCAACGCTTCGGCGACGACCGGTCCGACGCCCTGCACTCCGGACAACTCGGCCTGCCCGCCATCGGCTACCGCGGCGCGGCGCAATTCCTCCATCGTGCCGAAGCATTTCAGCAGGTCGCGCGCGGTGACGATCCCGACGTGGCGGATGCCGAGGCCGAACAGAAAGCGCGGACCGTCCGGAGCGCGCTTGGCGTCGATCGCCGCCAGCAAGTTGTCGACCGATTTTTCCTTCCAGCCTTCGCGACTGAACAACTCGGCTCGATGGCCGTGGAGACGGAAGATGTCGGCCGGCGAATGGAGCCAGCCAAGTTCGATAAATTCGGCGATGCTTTTTTCGCCCAAGCCTTCGATGTCGAGCGCTCCGCGGGAGACGAAGTGGCGGAGCCGCTCGAACCGTTGCGCGGGACAGATGAGACCGCCGGTGCAGCGGACGTCGACTTCGCCCTCCTGGGCGACGGCTTCGGACTGACATTCGGGGCAGCGGTCGGGGAATCTGTAAGGCTCGCGCGGCTCATCGCGCGTAATGTTTTCGACCACTTGCGGTATGACGTCGCCGGCGCGCTGGATGCGCACACGGTCGCCGATCCGCAATCCCAGCCGCGCGATCTCGTCGCGATTGTGAAGAGTGACATTGGCGACCATGACCCCGCCCACACCGACCGGTCTCAACCGCCCGACCGGGGTAAGCTTGCCGGTGCGTCCGACCTGGATGTCGATGCCTTCCAGCGTGGTTTCCGCTTTCTCGGCAGGAAATTTATGGGCAAGGCCCCAACGCGGCGCGCGGCCGACAGAGCCCAGGCGCCCCTGCCAGTCGAGCCGGCCGACTTTATAGACCACGCCGTCAATATCGTACGGCAGGTCGGCCCGCGCGCGCTCGATCGCGCGGTAATGCTCCAGCGCCTCCTCGACCGTGTTGCAACGCGTCAACAGGTCGCTGACGGGAATCCCGAAGCTCTCGATCCTCTTCATCGCCAGCAGCTGCATCGCGGCGAGCGGCTCGCTGACCTCGCCCCACCCATGAGCGAGGAAACGCAACGGCCGCGCGGCGGTAATCCCGGGATCCTTCTGGCGCAGCGAGCCCGCGGCGGCATTGCGCGGATTGGCGAAAATCTTCCCGCCGCTCGCTTCTTGGCGCGCGTTGAGTGCTTCGAAGTCCGCCTTGGACATGTACACTTCCCCGCGCACCTCGATCACGTCGGGAGCGCCGCCGATATGCTGCGGAATGTCGGCAATCGTCCTGACGTTGGCGGTAACGTCTTCCCCGACCGTCCCGTCGCCACGCGTTGCAGCAAGGACGAGCACGCCTCCCTCGTAGCGGAGCGAGCAACTCAGGCCATCGATTTTCGGCTCCGCGGTCAACGCGATCGGCTCACCTGCGGGAAGATTGAGGAAGCGCCGGACGCGCGCGACGAATTCGCGCACGTCGTCATCGGCGAAACCATTGTCGAGGCTGAGCATCGGCCGCGCATGGGTGACCTTCGCCAGGCTGCTGGTCGGCGCCGCTCCCAGCCGTTTCGAGGGCGAGTCCGCGCGGACGAGTTGAGGAAACTGCTGCTCCAGCGCGCGGTTCTCGCGTACCAAAGCGTCATAGTCCGCGTCGGGAATCTCCGGCGCGTCCCGGTCGTGATAAAGCCGATCGTGCCGCGCGATCTCTTTCGCCAGCCGCATCAGCCGATTGGCGGCGTCGGCCTCGTTCAGCTTCCGCTCCTTATGCATCCGCAGCGAACAATTCCTCGAGCAGGTTGATGAAGCTGGTCCACGAACGCTCCGCGGCCAGCTCGTTGTAGGCGACACCGTCGATCTGCAGCTTGCTTGCCTGTGGATTGGTGAAACCGTGCCCGACGTGGCCGTAGGCGTGGATTTGCCAGTCGGCGCCCGCCTCGGTCAGCTCCTGGCCCAGCGCCACGACTTTTTCGGGCGGGACCATCGGGTCATCCCAGCCGTGGAAGGCCGCGACCTTGGCGCTGATCTTCTCGGGCGGGAGGTTCGGCGGGTCGAACAGCCCATGGAAGCTTACCGCCGCCACAATCTCCGCGCCGCTGCGCGCAAGATCGAGCGCGCACATGCCACCGAAGCAATAGCCGGCGACGACGATCTGCCCCTTCCCGACCTCGCCGAGGCCGCGCGTGAGCTCGAGCACATGCTCCAGGCGGCGGCGCAGCGCCGCGCGGTCGGCCTTCAGCCGATTCAGTTCGCCGAACATCGTGTCGCGCGGGGCGCCGCGGAACTCCTTGCCGAACACATCGGCGACCAGCGCGTTATAGCCGAGCTCGACTAGCTGCCGCCCGAAGCCGATCTCGAGCTCCGACACCCCCATGACGGTCGGGATCAGGATGACCGTGGGCCGCGCCTGCCCATCGCGCCGCCCAACGAAGACGCTCTCCAGCTCTTCGCCTTCGAAATTGTGCGGCACCGGCCGTTCTCTGCTCATTCCATGTCCCTCGCCAATTGGGCCAGCTTGGCCACCGTGTTCAAATTGCGCGCGGTACCCAACACCTGGCCGCCGAGCTTGAGCTTCGACCGGCCCTGACCGCTGGGAAAATGGACATAGATTTCGCGATTGCCGAGCGCCAGCCGTTCGTCGTCCACATTTCGCGCGGTAGCGATCGCCTCATCGGATTGAGGCTCGTCGAAAAAGATGGCGACGACCCGGTTGCCGGGCTGGTCGGCGAAAGGATTGGCCACCGCGACCGCCGCCATTTCCCCCGCCGTCCGCACCATCACCGCCACGGCCTTGCCGAAATGCGCTTTCAATGCCGCCTCGAGCTCTCGCTTGATGAGCTCTTCGCCGCTCTGGCTGGCGAAGAGCAGGTTGCCGCTGGCGATGAATGTCCGCGCGCCCTCGTAGCCGAGCTTGTCGGCTATTGCCTTGAGGTCCGTCATCTTGAGCTGTCGGCCGCCGACGTTCACGCCGCGAAGCAGCGCAACGTAAGCCGTCACGCGGCGTCGAGCAGGCGCGAGGCCTGGGCGCGCGCTTCCTCGGTCACCGCGGCGCCGGACAGCATGCGGGCGATCTCCTCGCGCCGCTCGGTCTCGGTCAGCCGGCGCACGGTGGTGCGCGTCCCGTCGACTCCGCTCGCCTTCTCGATTCGATAATGGTGCGCGGCGCGCGCCGCCACCTGCGGCGAATGAGTGACGACCAGGACCTGGCTTCGCTCCGACAGCCGTGCGAGCCGTTCGCCGATCGCGCTGGCGACGGCTCCGCCAACGCCGCGATCGATCTCGTCGAAAATCATCGTCGCGGCACCACCCGCTTCGGCCAGCGCGACCTTGAGCGCCAGGATGAAGCGTGACAGCTCGCCCCCCGACGCGATTCGCGTCAGCGCCCCGAACGGCGAACCCGGATTGGTCGAGACTTCAAATTCGATCCGGTCCGTGCCCGATGGGCCAGCTTCGGCCTCCGTGATCGACGTGCGAAATCGCGCGGCTTCCAGCTTGAGGGGCACCAGCTCCGCGGCGACCGCCGCGTCGAGCCGTCCCGCTGCCCCCACCCGCTTGGCGCTCAACTCGGAAGCCGCTGCCGCGAAGCAGCGACGAGCCTCAGCCAGCCGCGCATCGAGCTCGTCGATCTTCGCGCCGCCGGCTTCGATCGCCGACAATTGTCCGCGCATCTGCGCCCCGAGCGCGGCGAGTTGGTCGGGCTCGACGCGGTGCTTGCGCGCGAGGCCGCGGATGTCGAACAACCGTGTTTCGACCTGTTCCAGCCGCGCCGGATCGAATGCCATGGCATCGGCGGCGCGAGCAATTCTATCGTCCGCTTCGCTCGCTTCGATCACTGCGCGGTCAAGCGCGGCAAGTGCCTCGCCGAGTAACGGATGATCGGCAGCACCGCGCTCGATCCGCCGCGCGGCCTGCCGCAGCTGGGCCAGCGCACCATCGGATCCGCCGAGCAATTCATCGAGACCCGCAAGTGACTCCCCAGCCCTGTGCCCGGCCTGCATCGCCGCCCGATCCTCCGCAAGCCGCGTCTCCTCGCCCTCTTCGGTGGACAGTGCCTCGATCTCCGCTGACGCGTGTTCCAGCCATTCGCGGTCTCGTTCGGCTGCCGCTGCCGCGGAGCGAGCTTCCAGTAGCTCAGCCTCGATCCGCGTGACGTCCACCCAAGCTTGCTCGACTCTTGTAGTGTCCAGACTGCCGAAGGCGTCGAGCAGTGCGCGATGGCCTCTGGGATTGAGAAGGCCGCGATCGTCGTGCTGGCCGTGAATCTCGACCATCATCGCGCCAAGCTCACGCAACAGACCGGCCGGCACGCTCGCGCCGCTGACGAAGGCGCGGCTGCCGCCATCGCTCTTGACCGTTCGACGGACGATCAAAGGTTCGCCGGGTTCGGGTTCGATTCCCTGTTCGCGAAGCAACGCGAACGCCGCGTGGGCAGGCGGCAAATCGATCTCCGCCGAAACCGCGGCGGCGTCCTGACCCGATCGGACGAGACCGGTATCGGCCCGCGCGCCGAGCGCCAGGCCCAATGCGTCGAGCAGGATGGACTTGCCCGCCCCTGTTTCGCCGGTCAGCACGCCGAGGCCCGGCTCGAACTCCAGCTCGAGCCGTTCGACGAGCACGATATTGTTGACGGCGAGCTGCCTCAGCATGGCCCTCGCCCGGGCGTCACTTCCGGGACGCGGTCCGCCGCTGGGTCTGGCGGTTTTCCTGGCCAAGCAGCTTCAGCGACTGCTTGTACCAGCTGGACTCGGGATAATTGCGCCCGAGCACCGCGGCGGCCTTCTGTGCTTCTTCCGGAACACCCAGCGCCAGATAACATTCGACCAAGCGCTCCAGCGCCTCGGCCGCGTGGGTGGTCGTCTGATAGTCGTTGACGACCGAGCGGAAACGGTAGGTCGCGGCGAGCCACTGGCCCGAGCGCTGATAGAAGCGTCCGACTTCCATTTCCTTGCCGGCGAGGTGATCCTTGATCAGGTCGAGCTTCAGCCGTGCGTCATCAGCATAACGCGTCTCTGGATAGCGGCGGATCAGTTCCCCGAATGCGTCGGATGCCTGCTGCGTCGTGGTCTGGTCGCGCGAGACGTCGTCGATCTGCTGATAATAGCTCATGCCGATCAGATATTGCGCGTAAGGGGCTTCGGCATTGCCCGGGTGGATGGTCACGAACCGCTGCGCCGAGCTGACTGCCTCCGGATACTTGCGCGCCAGATAGTAATTGAACGCGCTCATCAGCTGCGCGCGGCGGGCCCAGACCGAATAAGGGTGCTGCCGCTCGACCTCGTCGAACAGCTTGGCCGCCATTTCATAATCGCCACCGTCCATCGTCCGCTTGGCGGCGGTGTAGAGAGAGCTCACATCGCGTGCGACGTAGGCGGTGTCCTTCTTGTTCTTGCCGTGGGCGCAGCCGACGAGCGGCAGGACCGCGGCAGCAGCAAGAAGGAGAACAATCGGACGCGAAGACTTCAGCATGGGGACCTCATTAGCGTGGGCTCCGGGGGAGGCCAAGCGGGGCATGGAGTGGCAAAGCTTGGCGTTTGCTGAATGGACGTTCAGGCCGGCTGGGGCTCGGCTTCTTCCTTGTCGTCGCTCTTCAGGAAGCTGTCCGGCTGGACGCCCAGCCAGATCAGCACCGGCGATGCGATATAGATTGACGAATAGGTGCCGATGACGACGCCGAGGAAAATGGCGATGGCCAGGCCAAAGATCACCGTCGGCCCAATCAGCATCAGCACGCCGAGCGCGATCAGCACCGTGAATGAGGTCACCACCGTTCGCGCCAGCGTTTCGTTGAGCGACAGGTTGATCAGCGGGATGATCGCCATCTTGCGATATTTGCGCAAATTCTCACGGATGCGATCGTAGATGACGACGGTGTCGTTGAGCGAATAACCGACGATGGTCAGGAAGGCCGCGACGACGTTGAGGTCGACCTGCAGCCGCGTGAAGGCGAAGAAACCGAGCGTCATTGCGACGTCATGGGCCAAAGTTAGCAAGGCCCCCACGCCGAATTGCCATTCGAACCGGAACCAGATGTAAACGGCGATCCCCAGCATCGCGAGGCCGACGGCCATGGCACTGCTCTGCGCCAGCTCCTCACTGACCTTGCCCGACACTGTGTCGACCGAATCGATGGTCGCGCCCGGATAGTCTGTTTCAACCATCTGCTTCACGTGCGTTGCGGCGACGTTGGCGGCGGCATCGCCGCCCGGCGGCTTGGGCAGCCGGATTTGCACAGTGCGCGGGCTGCCGAACTCCTGGATCGCAGCCTCGCCCAGATGCAGCCCGTCAACCTTCTCGCGCAGCTGTTCGACGTTCACGGCCTGCGGGAAGGTCACCCGCACCAGCTGGCCGCCGACAAAGTCTACGCCGAGGTTCAAGCCGCGATAGAAAGTGAAGACGATCGAGATGATCGTCACGATCAGCGACAGGATCAGCGCGAAATTGCGCCACCGCATGAAGTCGATATTCGTATGGTCCGGGACCATCTTGAGCAATTTCATGTGGGAAACGCCTTAAATGTGCAGTTCGCGCGGGCGCGCGCGGCGCAGCCAGAGAACCACCAGCATGCGGGTGAAATAGACGGCGGTGAATACCGACGTGACGACGCCGATCAGCAGCACGACGGCAAAGCCGCGCACGGGCCCCGAGCCGAAATAAGCCATGATGGAGGCCGAGATGACGTGGGTCACGTTGGCGTCGAAGATCGCGCGCATTGCCTCGCGATAGCCGGTCTCCACGGCATCGAGCAGCCGCCGTCCGCGCCGGATTTCCTCGCGAATGCGCTCATTGATCAGCACGTTGGCGTCGACCGCCGCGCCGATCGTCAGGATGAAGCCCGCGATGCCGGGCAGCGTCAGCGCGGCGCCGAAGAAGGCAAGGCCGGCCAGGATCAAGATCGCGTTCACCACCAGTGCGATGTTCGCGTAGACGCCGAACCGCCCGTAGGTGACCAGCATGAAGATGACGACGCCGAGCGTCCCAACCAGGCTGGCGATCACCCCTTTGTGAATCGAATCCTTGCCGAGGTCGGGGCCGATGCTCCGTTCCTCGATCACGTTCAGCTTCACTGGCAGTTTGCCCGAGGCCAGGCTGACCGCGAGGTCGTTCGCCGACTGGACCGTGAAGCTGCCACTGATCGACGCGCGGCCGCCGAGGATCGGCTCGTTAATGTTCGGCGCCGACAGGATCTTATCGTCGAGGATGATGGCGAACGGCTTGCCCACATTCTCCTGCGTGGCGCGTGCAAAGCGCCGACCGCCAGCGGTGTTGAAGGTGATTGAAATGTCGGGGCGACCGTCCTGGTCGAAGCTCTGCTTGGCGTCGGTCAGCTGCTCACCCGACACCATCACCCGACGCTTGACCGCCATGGCGCCGGTGCCATCGGCCATCGGGAGTACCTGGCTGCCTGGCGGCGCGCGACCGGCCTGAACGTCGGCCGGATTGGCGGACAGGTCGACCAGCTTGAACTCGAGCCGCGCCGTCTGGCCAATAAGCTGCTTGAGCTGCTCGGGATTCTCGACGCCCGGCACTTCGACCAGTACCCGGTTCGAACCTTCGGTAACGACCGTAATTTCCTTCGTTCCGCCCGGATCAATGCGCCGTCGCACGACGTCTCGCGCAACGCTCATCGCATCCTTCAGCGCCTGCGTCGTCCCGGCTGCCGTCGGCGTCAGCACGACCCGCGTCGAATCCACGACCGACACGTCCCAGTCGCGCTTGCCGGTGAGCGCCAAGGGCTGGCTCAGCGTTCGCAGCCGCTCGACCGCCGCGTCGACCTGCGCCGGATCGCGGACCATGAACGACAGGCGTCCACCCGCCGTCGAGATGTCGCCGACATCAATCCGCGGTGCGCGGCGAAGCTCGGTCGCGATTTCGTCTTCCTTGGCCTGCAGCCGCTGTTTCTGCATGTCGGCGGCATCGGCCTCGAGCAGCAGGTGGCTGCCGCCCGCGAGGTCCAGGCCCAGGCTGATCTTGTGCTGCGGAAGCCACTTCGGCCACATTCCCGCATACGGCGTCCCGGCAAGCAGGCTGGGAATCGCCAGCAGCACGCCAAGCGCGATCACGCCGGCGATCGTCCATACTTTCCACTTCGGGAAATCGAGCATCAGTCGTTGGCCGGCTTGCTGTTCGGACGAACGACCGTGCTGATCGTCGATTTGATGACGCGGATCTTCACGCCTTGCGCAATTTCGACCTCCGCCTCTTCGTCGGTGACTTTGGTCACGCGGCCGCGGATGCCGCCGCCGGTGATGACGTCGTCGCCCTTCTTGACCGCATTGATCGCCGCCTGATGCTCTTTGACGCGGCGCTGCTGCGGACGGATCATCAGGATGTAGAAAATCCCGAAGATCAACAGCCACGGCAGGATGCCCATCAGCAGGCTCGCCGCTCCACCGCCCTGGCCGACCGGAGCCGCCTGCATCACCATCAACATCGGTACGTTGGACATCTGGGCTCGCTGACTTTCTTTGGAAGACTTGGTCGGGGCGACTGGATTCGAACCAGCGACCTCCACACCCCCAGTGTGATGCGCTACCAGGCTGCGCTACGCCCCGACCTGGCCGGCGCATCTAGGCAGGGCCATCGGACAAGGCAAGGCGGGAGGACTTCCGAGTGGCTCGGCGGCGGAGAAAAACAGCAGCGGGCAAGTGGCTTAGGCGGGCCATGATGGCTGTCGTCGCCGTGCCCTTGTTATATCTCGCCGCTGCGGTGGCGGGTTCGCTCTGGCCGGTCAATCGCGAATGGAGCGAGTCCGGCACCGGAACGTCCATCTACATTGCCGATAACGGCGTCCATGCCGACATCGTCATGCCTGTCAGGGCCCAGGGGCTCGACTGGCGGCGGATCTTCCCGGCGCGCGATTTCGCGGCCGCCGATCCCGGCGCGCGGTGGATCGCCTTCGGTTCGGGCGAACAACGCGTCTATCTCGACACCCCGACCTGGTGGGATCTGACCCCGCGCACTTTGTGGGCGGCGATCGCCGGAGGCCGCCGCGTCATGCACGTCGAATATGTGACCAGCCCGGCCTATGCGGTGCGCGAGATCCGGCTTCGGCCCGAGGAATACCGCCGGTTGTGGGCTGCGATCAGAAGCGATCTTGCGTTGGACGGACGCGGCAGCCCTCAACGTATCGACCATCCCGGGTATGGGCCCGCCGATGCGTTTTACCGCGCCACCGGAAAGGCGAGCGCGGTTAGAACCTGCAACAATGCCGCTGCCGGATGGCTGAGGCTCGCCGGTGTGAAAGCGAGCCTCTGGCCACCCTTCGTGAACGGGCTCGTCTGGCGCTATCGCCGGACGAGTCCGGATTGAGCCTACTTCTTCTTGGGCGCCGCAGCGGCCTCAAGCTCGGCCTTGGTCATGCTCATCACCAAGCCCTTGTCGTTCTTGCCGAAACTCGCGGTCGGGATTTCCGCGCGCGCCTTGCCGGTGCTGACCACCGCGCCCTTGGCGCTGACGCTCTCGACCTTGCCGACCACGCCGCCCTTCTGATCGAACACCGGAACGCCGGCCTTGAAGTCAGCTTCGGTCGCTGCCGTCACCGCCGCGCCCTTGGCATCGGTCGCCGGCTCGGTGGTGGTGGTCGTCGTCGTCGCGGCCGGAGCACCGGTCGCATCGGTGCCGACGGTCGTCGTCGACGTCGTGCTGCCGGTCGCCGGATCGGCCGCGGTCGCCGGCTGCGTGCTCGTCGTCTGCATCGTATCGGTGGTCTTCTGGACTGCGGTCGCGCCCGTGGCATCGACAACCGGTTGCGCCGTCGTGGTGCTCTGGGTGGTCGTGGTCTTACTTTTGGCCGGGGTCTGCGGGGCAACCGTCGGGGCGGCCTGGGCCAACGCGACGGTCGAACCGCTCAAAGCCAGTGCCGCAAGGATCGTTTTGGTACCTAAGTTCATGAAATATCTCCGCTTTTATCGAAACTCGGAGACTCAAACGTTCAAACGCGCGCGCGGACGCACGGACCTCGGCGAGCCGTTCCAACTGTCAGATGGATGACGGAAACCCTAGAGAACGTAGCGACTGAGGTCCGCGTTTTTGGCGATTCCCGAGAGCTGCCGATCAACGAACGCCGCATCGACCAACAACGTTTCGCCACGCCGGTCCTCGGCGCTGAAGCTGATGTCCTCCAGCAACTTCTCCATCACGGTCTGCAGCCGGCGTGCCCCGATATTCTCGACTGCTTCGTTGACCTCCGCCGCGATCTTCGCGAGCGCGACGATGCCGTCTTCAGTAAAGCTGATGCTGACCTCCTCAGTGGCCAGGAGCGCCTGATATTGCTCGGTCAGGCTGGCGCGGGTGACCGACAGGATGCGGACGAAATCCTCCTGCGTCAGCGCCTTCAGTTCGACACGGATGGGCAAACGCCCCTGCAGCTCGGGCAGCAGGTCGGCCGGCTTGGCGATGTGGAACGCGCCCGAGGCGATGAACAATATGTGGTCGGTCTTCAGCGGCCCGTACTTTGTCGCCACCGTCGTGCCCTCGATCAGCGGCAGCAGGTCGCGTTGAACACCTTCGCGGCTGATCGAGCCACCACGAACATCGCTGACCGCGATCTTATCGATCTCATCGAGAAAGACGATGCCGTTGGCTTCAGCGTCCGCCAGCGCGACGCGGTTGATATCGTCGGGGTCGAGGCGCTTGTCGGCTTCTTCATCGGTCAGCCGGCCGAACGCTTCGGGCACCTTGAGCTTGCGGCGCTTGCGCGGCTGCTGCCCGCCGAGCTTGCCCATCATCGACTTGAGATCGAACACCTGCGCGCCCATGCCGGGGATCTCGAAGGGCATCGCCGGCGCTTCGTCGACGTCGATCTCGACCTCCGCCTGGTCCAGGCTGCCGTCGGCGAAACGCTGGCGGAAGCTGGCGCGTGTCGCCTCGCTCGATCCCTTGCCGGTCAGCGCGTCGAGCAGGCGTTCCATCGCGGCCTCCTCGGCACCCTTGCGAACGCGGGCGCGGCGACGTTCGCGTTCCAGGCGAACGGCTTCCTCGACGAGGTCGCGCGCGATCTGCTCGACATCGCGGCCGACGTAGCCAACCTCGGTGAACTTGGTCGCCTCGACCTTCACGAACGGCGCGTCGGCAAGTTTCGCCAGCCGGCGGCTGATCTCGGTCTTGCCGCACCCCGTGGGGCCGATCATCAGGATGTTCTTGGGCGTGACCTCATCGCGGAGCTCGGGACTGAGCTGCTGCCGCCGCCAGCGGTTGCGCAGCGCCACCGCGACGGCGCGCTTGGCGTCATGCTGCCCGACGATATGCTCGTCGAGCGCCGCCACGATCGCCTTTGGCGTCAGCTTGTCCTTCAACACTCCGGCTTTCTCCCCGTCTTGGGGAATGGTCGTTTGATAGTTCATCTCGGACGGTATGTCGGAACCGCTCCGGAGCTGTTCAAGCGGCGCAGCGGAAAGAACGGAAGAATGCTCGATGCGAAGCGACAATCTTCGCAATGTCCTCGGGCTGCGGCGTCGCGTCCCACTTATCGTACTCGAACGTGCCGCCGAGCAGGATGCCGTCGGCCCGCGGGAACATGTAGCCGGAGCTACCGGTGTAGGCGTAGCGCACCGCGGGCTGCGGCTCGAGGATGGCGAGCTGGCCGCGCACTGGCTGCAGGCCTTGGTCGCTGAACAATTCGCGGCTGCCGAGCCCGGTGCAATTGAACACCAGGCCCTCCGGCAAGGCGGCGATGTCCGCCGGCGTGGCGAACTTGCGGACTACGATCTTGCCGCCGGCGACCTGCACGTCGCGGATCATCTGGCGTAGGTACCGCCCCGTCTCCACATACATCGTGTCGTAGCGCATCACGCTCTCGACCGGGAACGGATGCTCGCGGCGCTGGAGCATGCGATTGAACGGCGGGAACGTCTCCAGCAGCATCGCTTCGGGCGTGTCGGTCTCGACATAGGTCGGCAGCCAGCGAATGCCGTAGTCGTCGCCGACCATGATCTGGAACCGTCGCCAGCTGTAGTCGAGGGCGCGGGTGAACTGCGCCTTGAAATCGGGCGTGACGTATTTCTCGCGAAACACCGAGAACGGGTGGAACTGGCCGCCGGCGATGTTCGACGTCGTGTCGGGCGGCAGCGCGGCCGCGTAGATGGTGATCTCGAACCCGGCTTCCTGGGCCAGGCGAGCAGTGGACAGGCCCATCACGCCGGCGCCAAGGATGGCGACCGGACCGCTGTGTCCCGGCAGTCCAAGCTCGGTCGCCAGCTTCGCGCTTCCCCAGCTAAGCGTAATCCCGCCGCCGCCATGGCCGTAGTTGTGGACGAGCCGCTTGTCGCCCAGCGCCTCGGCGCGCACGACGAAGCCCTCGCGGCGATAGGGTCGCAGGCCGGCCACCGTGCGAATGACCAGGCTAGGGTCGACATCGACCGGCGTCAGCGGCGTGCAGTCCGAATGCGTCCGCGCGCTCGTCGTGGCGCAGCCGGACAGGAGCGCGGCGGAGCCGGCGGCGGCGAAGCTACGGCGATCGAGCAGCATGTGAGCAACCTAGCCGCGCGCGGCGACGCGCATCAATGCCCGGGCTTCACCGCATTCTGCCGGGCCAGGAAATCGACCATGTCCGCGAGAGCGGGCGTCGATCCGCGGAACAGCGGTGAAATCGACTTGATCGTGTCGATATGGCTCTTGCCGGGATAGAGCTTGAGCTCGACGTGCGCGCCGGCCTTCGACAAGGCGGCGGCTAGCCGCTGCGAATTTCGCGGCCGAACAACGGTGTCGGCCGTGCCGTGCATGAGCAGCATCGGCGGCGCATTCCCGCTCGCGAACGTAATGGGCTGTGTTTCGCGCGGTCGCGGCCAATTGCCCAGCGCATCGCGGCCGCGCTGCTCGGTAAAGGGATAGAAATCATATGGTCCGGAGAGGAGCGCGGCGGAGCGGATGACTTCCGCGCTCGCCCCGGCGTCCGCCAGGTAATGCCGGTCCAACGCCAGCATCGCCCCGATGTACGATCCCGCCGAATGGCCGGCGAGGTTGATCCGATGGGGATCACCGCCAAATCGCGCAACATGCTGCTCGGCCCACGCAACCGCGCGGGCGCCATCCTCGATAAAGGTCGGGAAGTGCACTTCGGGCACCATTCGATAATCGGGGATGACCACTACGAATCCGCGCGCGGCGATCGCACTGCCGACGAACCCGTATTCCCCCCGTTCCCCGGCAACCCAGCCGCCGCCGTAAAAGAACACGACGACGGGGAGTGGGCCGCTGGATTTTCCAGCGGGAACCCAGATGTCGAGCTTTAATCGCGGGTCGGCGCCAAACGGCACACCGGAAGCCGCCAGCCGCGCCCGGTCCCCGGCGATCCGGCTTGCTCCATTCAGCAGTGCGGCTGGCGAGCAGCCGAACAGCGCGGCGGTGCTGAGCCCCGCCAGCAGGGCAAAGCGGCGGGTCAAGGTTCGGCCACGAGGTGGTTGCTCATATTCATTCCGTGGCTAACTCCTCGGGCATTCTGTCGGGTCCGCGGATGCTGGCGGTCGGCCCAACCCCACGCTAGTGACCATGCCGTGACTGACAAGCGACAGGATTGGGAAACGCTCGCCGCCAGGGAATCGCGCGGCAAGGATTTGTCGCGGGAGACGGTCGAGGGCATTCACCTGCGGACCGTCTACGGACCTGGCGAGGGGCAGGACAGCGGCTACCCCGGCGTCGCGCCGTTCACGCGCGGGCCGTACGCGACGATGTACGCGGGGCGGCCGTGGACGATCCGTCAATACGCCGGCTTTTCCACCGCCGAGGAATCGAACGCTTTCTACCGCCGCAACCTCGCCGCGGGGCAAAAGGGCCTCTCGGTCGCCTTCGATCTTGCCACCCACCGCGGCTACGACAGCGACAATCCGCGCGTCGCGGGTGACGTCGGCATGGCGGGCGTCGCGATCGACACCGTCGAGGACATGAAGCTGCTCTTCGACGGCATCCCGCTCGACCAGATGAGCGTCAGCATGACGATGAACGGCGCGGTGCTCCCGATCATGGCTTTCTTCATCGTCGCCGGTGAGGAGCAGGGTGTTCCGGCGAGCGCGCTGACCGGCACGATCCAGAACGACATCCTGAAAGAGTTCGCGGTTCGCAACACCTACATCTACCCGCCCGAACCCTCGATGCGGATCGTCAGCGACATCATCGCTTTCTGTGCTGCCGAGATGCCGAAGTTCAACAGCATCTCGATCAGCGGCTATCACATGCACGAGGCGGGGGCGACGGCGGTGCAGGAGCTCGCCTACACGCTGGCCGACGGCCGTGAATATGTCCGCGCCGCGCAGGCCCAGGGCCTCGCTATCGACGACTTCGCCGGCCGCCTCAGCTTCTTCTGGGGCATCGGCATGAACCTGTTCATGGAGGTCGCCAAGCTCCGCGCCGGGCGCACCCTGTGGCACCGGATCATGACCGACCTCGGCGCGCAGAAGGACGAATCGAAGCGCCTGCGCACCCATTGCCAGACGAGCGGCGTCAGCCTCACCGAACAGGACCCATACAACAACATCATCCGCACCACGATCGAGGCGCTGGCGGCGGTCCTCGGCGGCACGCAGTCGCTGCACACCAACAGCTTCGACGAGGCGATCGCGCTGCCGACCGATTTCAGCGCGCGCATCGCCCGCAACACGCAGCTGATCCTCGCCGAGGAAAGCGGCGTCACCGCCGTCGCCGACCCGCTCGGCGGCAGCTATTATATCGAGGCGCTGACCCGTGAGCTCGAAGAGAAAGCCTGGGCGCTGATCGAGGAGGTCGAGGCGCATGGCGGCATGACCAGGGCCGTGGCCGAAGGCCTGCCCAAGCATCGCATCGAGGAAGCGGCGGCGGCGCGGGCTGCCAAGGTCGACACGGGCGAGACGACCATCGTCGGCGTCAATCGCTACCGGCTGGCGCAAGAGGAAGAGCATGACTTCCTGGAGGTCGACAACGCCAGGGTTCGCAGCCAGCAGATCGCCAAGATCGGGCAGGTGCGTGCGGGACGGGATGAGACGAAGGTAAGGGCTGCGCTGGATGCGCTGACTGAGGCGGCCAAAAATCCTCCCCGAGCTTGCCTCGGGGAGGTGGCAGCGCGCAGCGCTGACGGAGGGGCCCCTCCACCGCCTCCGGCGGTCCCCCTCCCCGAGCAAGCTCGGGGAGGATTGGAGACCAATCTTCTCGCCCTGGCGGTCGAATGCGCCCGCACGCGCGCGACGCTGGGCGAAATTTCCGACGCACTGGAACGCGCCTTCGGCCGCTACGGCACCAAGCCCGAGCCGGTGCGCGGCATCTACGGCAAGGCGCGCAAGGACGGGCGGTGGAAAGCCGCCGAGGAAGGCACGCGCTCGGTCGCCGACCGGCTCGGCCGACGCCCACGCATCATGGTGGCCAAGATGGGCCAGGACGGCCACGACCGCGGCGCAAACCTGGTCTCCTCGGCCTTCACCGATCTCGGCTTCGAAGTTGTCCCCGGCCCGCTGTTCCAGACTCCGCGTGAGACGGCGCAGATGGCCATCGACAATGACGTCGATGTCGTCGGCGCGAGCTCGCTCGCCGCCGGCCACCGGACGCTGATCCCGGAGATGATCGACGCGCTAAAGGACATGGGCCGGGCCGACATCAAGGTGGTTGCGGGCGGCGTTATCCCCCCGCAGGATTATGCCGCGCTCCGCGCCGCGGGCGTGCAGGCGATTTTCGGACCGGGAACCAACTTGGCAGACGCAGCCGACGAGGTGCTACGCCTGCTCGGCCACAACCGCCCGCCGCTGGATGAGGCGGCGGAGTGAGCGATCCTCGACGAGTAAACGCGTTCGCTTTCTCGGTGTTCTGGATATTGGCGGTGGTGCTCGTCACCGGATTTGTGAGCATGGGTGACTGCGCTGACCCGATTGAAACCTGCCTAGCCGAAAAACGCTCGGCAGCTCTCCCCTTCTTTGTCGTTGGGCTGCTAGTACTGGTCTTAGGGAACTGGCTCCTGCTCCGTCGGCGAAAGAATTGATGTTCAAGAAAATCCTGATCGCCAATCGCGGCGAAATCGCGTGCCGTGTGATCCGCACCGCGCGGCGCATGGGCATCAAGACGGTCGCTGTTTATTCGGACGCCGACGCCCGCGCGCCGCATGTGAAGATGGCCGATGAAGCGGTGCGCCTGGGCCCGCCGCCCGCATCCGAATCCTACCTAAAGGCCGACCTCATAATCGACGCCTGCAAGGCCACGGGCGCCGAGGCCGTGCACCCGGGCTACGGCTTCCTGTCCGAACGCACCAGCTTCGCCGAAGCGCTGAAGAAGGCCGGCATCGTCTTCATCGGTCCGCCGCCGAACGCCATCGCCGCGATGGGCGACAAGATCGAGTCCAAGAAGCTCGCGCGCGATGCCGGCGTGAACGTCGTGCCCGGCTTCCTCGGTGACATCGCGACGACCGACGAGGCGGTGAAGATCGCCGGCGACATCGGCTATCCGGTCATGATGAAGGCCTCGGCCGGCGGCGGCGGTAAGGGCATGCGCCTCGCATGGTCCGAGCAGGACGTGCGCGAAGGCTTTGACAGCGTGAAGCGCGAGGGCCTCAACAGCTTCGGCGACGACCGCGTATTCATCGAGAAGTTCATCGAGGCGCCGCGCCACATCGAGATCCAGGTGCTCGGCGACCAGCATGGCAATCTCGTCTATCTGAACGAGCGCGAATGCTCGATCCAGCGGCGCCACCAGAAGGTGGTCGAGGAAGCGCCCTCGCCGTTCGTCTCGCCCGATATGCGCAAGGCGATGGGCGAGCAGGCCGTCGCGCTGGCACGAGCTGTCGGATATTATTCGGCGGGAACGGTGGAATTGATCGTCTCGGGCGCGGACCCGACGGGGAAAAGCTTCTACTTCCTCGAGATGAACACGCGGCTGCAGGTCGAGCATCCGGTGACCGAGGAGATCACCGGCCTCGACCTCGTCGAACAGATGATCCGCGTCGCCGCGGGCGAGAAGCTGGCGTTCACGCAGGCCGACGTCGGGATCAACGGCTGGTCGGTCGAAACGCGCGTTTACGCCGAGGACCCGTACCGTAGCTTCCTGCCGAGCACTGGCCGGCTGGTGCGTTACTGGCCGCCCAAAGCGGATGAACACCAAGCCCCTGTTCTTCATCGCCGCGAAAGCGGGGACCCAGCTGAACAAAAAAACCTGGGTTCCCGCGTGCGCGGGAATGACGAGAAGAGGAGCAAGGGCAACGATGTTGTCGTCCGCGTCGACGACGGCGTCGCCGACGGCGGCGAGGTCAGCATGTTCTACGACCCGATGATCGCCAAGCTTGTCACTTGGGCTCCCACCCGGATCGAGGCGATCGACGCGCAGGTCACGGCGCTCGATCAGTTCGTGATCGACGGGATCAGCGACAACGTCGATTTCCTCTCCGCCCTGATGCAACACCCGCGTTTTCGCGAGGGCAACATCACCACCGGGTTCATCGCCGAGGAATATCCCGAAGGCTTTGAAGGCGCGCCCGCCGACGACCAGTTGATCGGGGATCTGACCGCCATCGCCGGCATGGTTTCCGTCATCACCGACGAACGCGCGGTCGAAATCAGCGATCAGCTCGGCGACCGGCCACATTTGCCGTGCGAGCGCATCGTCCGCATCGCGGGCCAGGAGCATAAGGTCCGCATCAAACCCTATCAGGGCGGCACGCTGGCCGTGACCGACGACGGCGGCCTGGTCGACATCGTCGGGCGTTGGCAGCCCGGCCAGCGGCTGCTGACCGCCACCGTCGATGGCCGCCATCGGATCGTCCAGGTCCGCCGCATCGGCCGCAACTGGGAATTGCAAACCCGCGGGCGGACGCACCACGTGCAGGTGCTGCCGCTGCACGTCGCTGAACTGTCGCGGCACATGATCGATAAGCCCGCGCCCGATCTGTCGCGCCTGCTGCTGGCGCCGATGCCCGGCCTGCTGACGAAGCTGGATGTTGCGGTGGGCGACAAGGTCGAGCCCGGCCAGCCCGTCGCGGTGATGGAAGCGATGAAGATGGAAAACATCCTCCGCGCGCCCAAGGCGGCAACGGTCAAGGCGACCCCGGCCAGGGCCGGGGACAGCCTCGCGGTCGATCAAATCATCGTCGAATTCGAGTAGCGCCTCTAGCGCACCACGCGCGTGACATGCCCCATCTTTCGCCCCGGACGTGCTTCGCCCTTGCCGTAGAGATGGAGGTGGGCGCCGCGTTCGGCGAGGAGCTCCGGCCATCGGTCGACCTCGTCGCCGATCAGATTGTCCATCGTCGCGCTGCCGCGAATGAGGCCCGTGAGACCGGGGGGCAGGTCGCAAATGGCCCGGATGTGCTGCTCGAACTGCGAAGTGACCGCGCCCTCGATGGTCCAGTGCCCGCTGTTGTGAACGCGCGGCGCAATCTCGTTGACCGTCGCACCGCCCGCGCTGGCGAAGAATTCCACCGTGAGCACCCCGACGTGGTCGAGGGCATTGGCGATTGCGAGCGCGGTTTCGCGCGCGCGCGGAACCTGTAGGGCGACCTGCTGGCTACAGGGGACGGTCGAGCGGCGAAGGATGCCGTCACGGTGGCTGTTTTCCGGCGATTCCCACAGCACGTGGCGGCCATCGGCCCAGCGCGCGAGGATGACCGAGAATTCGGCGCTGAATGCGACGCCGGCCTCGGCGACGGCGGGCTGGCCCCCGATCGCTTCCCACGCCGACGCGGCTTCTTCCTCGCTGCGGACCCAGGCCTGACCCTTGCCGTCATAGCCAAAGCGCCGCGTCTTCAGCACCAGAGGCAGGCGGAGCTCGGCAATCGCGGCTTCGACGTCCGCCACCGACTCCACCGCTCGCCACGGGGCGACGCGCGCGCGGCATTGCTCGAGAAACTCTTTCTCTGCGGCGCGGTCCTGAGCGACGGCCAGTGATCGCGTGCCGGGACGAAGCTTCTCGCCGAGCGCGGCCAAGGCGCCCGCGGGAAGATTCTCGAACTCGTAAGTCGCGACATCGACCGCCGCCGCGAAGCGCTGCATGGCCTCGCCATCGTCATAGTCCGCACGGGTTGCCTCGGCGGCAACGTCGGCTGCCGGGGGATGCTTTTGCGGGTCGAAGATATGGCAGCGGTACCCGAGTTGCGCGGCGGCAATGGCCAGCATCCGGCCGAGCTGGCCGCCGCCGATGATGCCGATTGTCGAACCTGGAGCGATCATTCGGGGCAGTCGGCTACCGATCCGGTCTGCGCGTCGCGCCACGATTGCAGTCGCCCGGCCAACGCCTCGTCGGTGGTCGCAAGCATCGCCGCCGCAAGCAGCGCCGCGTTGATCGCCCCCGCGCGGCCGATCGCCAGGGTGCCGACCGGAACGCCGGCGGGCATCTGAACGATCGAGAGCAGGCTATCCATGCCCTTCAGCGCCTGGCTTTCGACCGGCACGCCGAGCACGGGCAGCGCGGTCATCGAGGCGGTCATGCCGGGTAGATGCGCCGCCCCGCCGGCCCCGGCGATAATCGCCTTCAGTCCGCGGCCGCGGGCGGATCCCGCATAATCGTACAGGCGTTGCGGTGTCCGGTGGGCGGAAACGATTCGCGTTTCATGCGGCACGCCAAGCTCGTCGAGCGTGACGGCGGCATGGCGCATCGTCTCCCAGTCGGACTTGCTGCCCATGATGATGCCGATCACCGGCTGCGTCATCGTCCCGCCATGAACCAGTTATAGGGAAAGACCTCCTCTCTACGGGGGCGATTCGGGGGTTGCAATCGGACCTTTGTCACCACTGTCCGCGTTTTGATTCGCATGCGTAAATGTTCCCACGTTTTCAGAGCCCTGGAATCGCGCTATGGAGGGGAACACAGACACTGAAGCGAGTCTCAGGGGCAATGTCTGATCAAATGGCCGACGTCGTCATCGACGTCGATGATCGGGATCGGTTGATCGAAGAGATCAGCCTGTTGAGGGCCAAGGTCGCGCGGCTACAGGAGCGCGTCGAGCAGCTGGATCAGCTGGCGCACAGGGATTCGTTAATCGACTTGCCGAATCGGCGCGGCTTCATGCGCGAGCTCGAACGGCTGATCGCCCGCGTCGAGCGCTACAGCATCAGCGGTGCCATGCTGTTTGTCGACCTCGACGGCCTCAAGATCATCAACGACAGCTTCGGCCACCGCGCCGGCGACGAAGCGCTGATCCAGGTCGCCTCGCTGCTGGTGAAGGGCGTGCGGCATAGCGACGTGGTCGCACGGATTGGCGGCGACGAATTCGGCATCCTGCTCGAAAGCTCCGACGAAACCGCCGCCCAGGAAACGGCACTGCGGCTGATCGAGCAGATTTCCGCGTGTGAGTTTCTGTTCGAGGGCGAAGCCTTGCCGCTCAGCGTGGCTGTCGGAGTCGGGATGATCGACGCTTGCGATACGGCCGAAGCGGTGATGGATCGCGCCGACGAAGCGATGTACGCCCGCAAGCAGGCTGCTTAAGCGTCTTCCAGATAATAGCGCCGGACCACCGACAGGTCGTCGGCGAGGTCATAGACGATCGGCTTGCCGGTCGGAATTTCGAGGCCAACGATGTCCTCGTCGCTGATCCGTTCGAGATATTTCATGATACCGCGCAGGCTGTTGCCATGGGCGGCGATCAATATGCGCTTGCCCGCTGACAAAGCGGGGGCGATCTCCGCCTCATAATAAGGAACCGCGCGAGCGATCGTGTCCTTCAGGCTTTCGGTCAGCGGAACCGTCAGACCGGCATAGCGGCGATCCCCACTAACGTCATACTGGCTGCCCGGATCGAGTGGCGGCGGCGGGATGTCGAACGAACGCCGCCAGATCTTGACCTGCTCGGCGCCGACCTTGTCGGTCATCTCCTGCTTGTTGAAGCCGGTCAGGCCGCCATAGTGCCGCTCATTCAGGCGCCAGTCCTTGGTGACCGGCAGCCACAGCCGATCCATCTCGTGCAGCACCAGGTGAAGCGTGCGGATGGCGCGGGTGAGCACGCTAGTGAAGCAGCAGTCGAAGTCGAAGCCTCTCTCGCTTAACTGCGAGCCCGCCAGGCGCGCTTCCTCGATGCCCTTCGGCGAAAGGTCGACGTCCCACCAGCCGGTGAAGCGATTTTCGAGATTCCACTGCGATTGACCGTGCCGCAGCAGGACGAGCGTTGGCATCAGGCGTCGGCCTTCTCGCGCTTCGCCGGGCCCCGCGCGGCCTTCGCCTGCTTCAGCTCCGGCAGGATCGCGTGCAGCGCGTCAAGGCAGGACGATGCCAGATACTTCGACCGCTGTGGGGACCAGCCGTAAACCTCGTCAGGCAGGTCGAAATTGTCCTTGAACGGCATTTCCAGCGTCATCGAGACGCAACCGTAGCGCTCGGCGAGCTGGGTCGTGGACATCGACATGTTGGCCTGGCCAGGCTTGGCAAGCTCGTACCCCTTGCTGCGCTGGAAATCGGGCGACAACCGCTCGAGCGTCTCGCCGAACAGGCCGAAGAGTTTCTGCTGCCCCTCGGTGATCGACGGGATTCCTTCGAAGCCGGCGAGGAAATTGGCGGGGATCGCCTCGTCACCGTGGACATCCATCGCGAAGTCGACGCCCGTTTCGTCCATCGCGTTGCGGACGCACAGCACTTCGGGACTCTTCTCGGCGGACGGGGCATGCCATTCGCGGTTGAGGTTCACGCCTGCGGCGTTGGTGCGAAGATGACCGCGGCGGGAACCGTCCGGGTTCATGTTCGGCACGATGTTGATAGTGCATTCCTTGCGCAGCACGCGCGCGACCGGATCGTCCTCGTCGGTCAGCCGCTCGAGCGCGCCTTCCATCCACCATTCCGCCATGGATTCGCCCGGATGCTGACGGGCGTAAAGCCAGACGCTGAGCGGACCTTCGCCGATCGTCAGGCAATCGAGATCCTGGCCGTCGAGCGACTTGCCAAGCGACCGATAGCCAACGCCATCAATCGCAGCGGTCTGTGTGACGAGGTCGTGGTGGCGCTCCATCGAATAAGGGGCGAAATAGGCGACCCACACCACGTCGGTGGGCATGGTGAAGCTCATCGTTAGCACGCCATCGGCGTAGCTGGTATCGTCGATGCGAAACCACTCCTCGCGGTCGAAGCTCATCACGCCTTTGTAGTCCGGCCAGCCGTTGGGATAGGCCGATCCCGCGCAATTCGTGATGCGCAGCGTCACGTCGGAGCCGGCGGAGCCCGCCACGCGGAAGTAGAACCACTGGTAAAAATCCGACATGTGATCGGCAACGATCTCGAGGTAGAATGTGTCGCCCTGCTGCTTGACGACGCGGATGTTGCCGGCGTCGAAGGCGCTGGAAATGATCAGAGGCATGTGAACCTTCAGAAGCGGTGGGATTTGCGTGGGCTGATAGTGCTCGCCCGCGGTTTGGGCAAACCCCGCCTGCGAGCCCGGTTCACATCTGTAGCTGGCTACCCAGCTCTACCACCCGATTGGTCGGGAGCCTGAAGAACTCCATCGCGCTTTCGCTGTTCTTCAGCATCCAGGAAAACAGACGTTCACGCCAAAGGGCCATGCCGCCTCGTTTCGAGGCAATCAGCTTCTGCCGCCCCAGGAAAAAGCTGGTGCTCATCATGTTGAACGGCTCGCCGCAGGTTCGGAAGGCCGCCAGATCCCGCGGGATATCGACCTCTTCCATGAAGCCGTAGTGCAGCACTACCTGATAAAAGCCGTGACCCGCATCGTGCAACTCGACGCGCTCATTCACCGTCACGGCAGGCACTTCCTCGACTTGAACGTTGAGAATCAGGACTCGCTCATGAAGCACCTGATTATGCTTCAGATTGTGAAGCAGCGCAGCCGGCACGCTGTCGGTCGAGGTCGATAGAAAGACCGACGTACCCTTGACCCGGTGGACCGAAGCGCTGGTCGACTTGACGAATACCGCGATCGGCAAGGCGGCTTCCTGCAGGCGCGCACGCATCAGCGAGCGGCCCTTGGCCCAAGTGGTGAGCAGGGTGAAGATGAGAAGACCGACGATGATTGGAAACCACGCACCCTCGAACAGCTTCATCAGCCCCGACGCGAGGAAGATGAGGTCGAGGGTAACGAACAGCGCAAAGCCGATCAGCCCCTGCCACAGCGGCCGCTTCCAGATGTGAAATATCACGACATATTGCATAAGCGTCGTGACCAGCATCGTCCCGACCACCGCGAGGCCATAGGCGGGCAGCATCGATGCCGAGTGGCGGAAGGTAACCACAAGCAGCGCGACCATAACCGCAAGCGCCCAGTTGACGGTGGGCAGGTATATCTGGCCGCGTGCCTTTGACGAAGTGTGCTGCGTGCGCAGTCGCGGAATGAAGCCAAGCTGGATTGCCTGGTGAGTCACCGAAAAGGCACCCGAAATGACTGCCTGACTAGCAATGATGGTGGCAAGAGTGGCGATGATTAGCAGGGGAATCGTCAGCGATGGCGGCACCATGTGGAAGAACGGGTTATCGACGAACTCCGGATGCTGGATGAGCATCGCGGCCTGGCCCATGTAATTGAGTATCAACGCTGGGAAGACGACGTACAACCATGCCATCTTGATCGGCCGCCGGCCGAAATGGCCCATGTCGGCGTATAGCGCTTCGGTACCGGTGAAGGCGTAGACAATCGCCCCCAGCGACAGAAACGAATAGATCGGGTGGGCGATGAAGAAGCCCCATATGTAAACCGGGCTCAGGGCGCGCAGGACTTGCGGATGACCGATGATGTGGCTGACCCCCATCGCCGCGATGGTCAGGAAATAGAGGAGCATGACTGGGCCGAACATTCTGCCAACGCGGTCCGTGCCGTGGCGCTGGATCGCGAACAGACTGATCAGAATCCCGAGAGCGATCCACACCACGTACGGCTGGAAGGCGGCGCTTACGACGCCCAGACCCTCAACCGCGGAAATGACCGAGATCGCGGGCGTCAGCATCGCGTCGGCGTAGAACAGTGCCGTTGCGAACAGCGCGCCGAGAAGTAGCCAACGCTGCGGCGCAAGGGCCCCCAACTGCCGCTGGATCAGCGCGTACAACGCAAGGCTACCGCCTTCCCCGCGATTGTCACAGCGCATGACGATCAGGACGTACTTGATCGTTACAACGGTAACGAACGACCAGAAGATCAGACTGACGATTCCGGACAGGTCCGTGATGTCGAGCGCGAGGTGATAGCGCCGGTCGAGCGTCGCCTGGACAGCGTACAGCGGTGACGTGCCGATGTCCCCGTATACGACACCGATTGCGCCAAGCATTAGCTTGGGCAGCGTTTCGTTCGGTGAATGTGTCGACGCCGTATCGGACATCGACAGGGACGCGGTAGGTGCAATTGTCGCCATGGGTCCGGAGGTGCGGTCACATCCCATAAAGTTTCCATGTGGAATAGCGCGCCGAGCGAAGTGAAATGCCGTAAAGTTGGCTGCCTTTCCCTCGACGAAAGGCACGGCGGCGCGCACTTAAGAATGATATGACGAATCTGCCCGAGCCGAAGCCCTCCAGCGCCCTGCAAAGCGCCGAACACTACGCCGGCGCATTGGCGATGGTCGCCGCCGCAACGCTGTTGGGACTCGCGGTGGCGCCGCGATGGGGAACATCGCCGGTCGACATGCTGTACCTGCCGGCGGTGCTGGCGGCGGCGGTGCTGTGGGGCTTGGGTCCGGCACTGACTGCGGGGATCGCCGCCGCGCTGGCGTACAACTTCTTCTTCACCGAGCCGGTCCACACGTTCCGGATCACCCGCATGACCGATCTTTTCACGGTCGTCATCCTGTTCCTGGTAGCGGCGGTGACCAGCCGGTTGGCCGCTGGAATGCGCAATCACGCCCGGTTAGCGGCCTCCCACGCGGCGCGGAACGCGACGATTGCGGGTTTCGCTGGCCGGCTGCTGTCCTGCCGCGGCGAGAAGGAGATCGCCGTCACAGCCTGCGCCGAGATGCGCCGGCTGTTCCACTGCAACACCATGCTCATGGCCGGCCTGCCCGGGCCAGAGGTGATTGCAGCCGATCCGGCGGAAAACCATCCGACGCCGAGCGACATTGCGGCCGCTGTCTTCACCATCCAAATGGGACAGCCGGCCGGGCGGGGATCATCGCAATTGCAGCCCGCGGAATGGCTGTTTCACCCGGTTCGCTCAGGCAGCGGGGTCGTGGCGGCGTTCGGGCTTGCGCGCGACGACGGCATGCCGCCGGTTGCCGAAGACCAATCGCCGCTGCTGAGCAGCCTGCTCGATCAGATGGCGCTGGCGCTCGAGCGAGCACGGCTGGAGAGCGGGACAAGAGGTTTCGCCGCCATTCGCGATCGCGACCGAGTGCGGGCGTCGCTGTTGTCCTCGATCGCCCAGGACATGACGCCGCGGCTGACCGCGATCGGCGAGGCCGTTCGCCAGCTCAAACGCGCCGGCGTAGGCGACAAGCAACAGATTTCGAACATCGCGAGCGAAACGGGACGGCTCGACCGGTACGTCACCAATTTGCTCGACATGGGCCCGGAACCCGACGAGCAGCCGATTGAGGCGGGCGATATCACGATCGACCTCGTCCAGCGGAGCATCGTCAGAAGCGGAGAGCCCGTCCACCTGACGCCCAAGGAATTTGCCGTCCTCGCCGAACTGGCCAAACATCGCGGGCGCGTGCTGACTCATCAGCATTTGCTGCGGGTCGTGTGGGGGCCGGCCCAGGAGCGCCAGATCGAATATCTGCGCGTTGCTATCCGATCGCTGCGTCAAAAACTGGAGCGGGACTCTTCTCAGCCGGCGCTGATCCTCAACGAACCGGCGGTGGGCTACCGTCTTAGCGACTAGAAGCGGGGTGGCGGGAGTTCGCGAGCTTCGTTAGCGAAGCGCCATGAGCAATCCCGCAGTCCTCGTCACCGGCGGCGCCGGCTACATCGGCAGCCATGCCGTCCTCGCCCTGAAAGACGCCGGCTGGCGCGTGGCCGTCATCGACGATCTGTCCAATGGCGATCGTTCGGTCGTGCCCGACGGCGTCAAGTTCTTCCACGGCTCGATCGCCGAACGGGTGCTGGTCGACAGCATCATCGACGATCTCGGCATCGGCGCGATCATGCATTTCGCCGGGTCGATCGTGGTGCCCGAATCGGTCGAAAGGCCGCTCGATTATTATGCGAACAACACGGTGGCTTCGCATGCCCTGATGGAAGCCGCGGTGGACGGCGGCATCAGGCACATCCTCTTTTCCTCGACGGCCGCGGTGTACGGCGCACCGGAGGTGGTGCCGATCGTCGAAGACGCGGCCAAGCTGCCGATCAACCCCTATGGCGCCTCGAAGCTGATGACCGAGCGAATGCTCGAAGACGCATCGGCCGCTCATCCGTTCAACTTCGGCGCGCTGCGCTATTTCAACGTGGCCGGCGCGGATCCGGCAGGCCGGAGCGGGCAGAAGGGCAAGGGTTCAACCCACCTCATCAAGGTCGCGGTGGAGGCGGCGGTGGGCAAGCGTGACCATGTCGCGGTCTACGGCGCGGATTATCCAACGCCCGACGGCACCTGCATTCGCGATTACATCCACGTCAGCGACCTCGCGGCGGCGCATGTTGCGGCTATGGAATGGCTGGTTGCCCATCCCGACCGAAATCTGGCGATGAATTGCGGCTATGGCCGCGGGCTTTCAGTCCTCGAAGTGCTCGACGCCGTCGACCGCGCCAATGGCTCGCCAGTCGCACGGCAGATGGAGTCGCGCCGCGCTGGCGACCCTCCGCAGCTGGTGGCCGGAAACGCCCGGCTGCTGGAAACGCTCGACTGGCGCCCGAAGTACGACGACATCGACCGCATCGTCGGCGATGCGCTGGCCTGGGAGCGTAAGCTGACCGTCTAACGCCGTTTCAGCCTTTCTTTACTGCGGTCAGCTTAGCCTCCAAACATGCTGCGGCTGTACGTGATTGTCCTGGTGATTGCGGCCGTCTTCGCTGCGATGGTCGGAAAGACGACTTTGCCGGCCGCGGCTGGCCGCGGCGACGTCATCATGACTGGTTCGACAACTGAATCGCCAGGCGCCGCGAGCACCGGGGAAGAGAGCGTCAATCGCCTCGATGGGAGTATCCAGCTCGATCGCCAGCCGGATGGGCATTTCTATGCGGATGTCCGGATCAACGGGAACCTGGTGCACATGCTGGTGGATACCGGGGCGACACAGATCGCCTTGTCGCGTGACGATGCGCGCACGGCCGGCCTCGCCCCGTCGATCGGCATGAGCGACGTCGTCGGGGAAGGCGCGGACGGGGCGGTCCGCGGCGAATATGTACGGCTGGACCGCGTGGAGCTCGGCCCACTGACCGCGGAGGGGATGAATGCGGTGGTGCTCAACGGCGGGCAGCAATCACTTCTGGGGCAGAGCTTCCTGTCGAAGTTCAAGACGATGCAGGTGGAAGACGACCGGATGGTGCTGCGCTAGGGCGACTCGACGGCGCCCGGATGCCTTGACTTCGGAAAGCCCCCTCTCTAGGTGAGCCGCCGGTTCTCGGACCATTCCGAACAACACGAAATTTGAAAGAACGAGGCAGGCGCCCGGCCATGAAGATTCGCAACAGCTTGAAGTCGCTCAAGGCGCGCCACCGGGATTGCCGTGTCATCCGCCGCCGCGGCCGCACCTACGTCATCAACAAGACGAACCGCCGCTTCAAAGCGCGTCAGGGCTAAGCCCGCCCTAAGCTTCGGCGTAAAAGCTGCTATCCGGTTCGCATGAGCCGGACGATGAGCAGCGGGATTCGCGCGTTTCTCATAGATTATCGACGTTTCGCCGGTTCCCGGCTGTCGCTCGCGCTCGCCCTGATGATCGCCGGCGCGCTGGCCGAGGGTTTCGGCCTGCTGATGATCGTGCCTCTCGCCAACATTGCCATCGATTATGACCGGCAGTCTTCGCTCGGCGGCTATGCGCCTTTTGCGGAAGGCTGGACCGCCGGCCAATGGTTCGCGGCGGCCTTGGCGTTATTCGTCGCGGCGATGGGCGTGCGTGCGCTCATCCTTTTCGCCCGCGATGTGCTGCTGGCCCGATTGCAGGCTGAATATGAAGCTGACCTGCGTCTGCGCGCCGCGGCGACGCTTGCCGGCAAGGGATGGCCCTTCGCTGCCCGGGTCGGACAGGACGGCATGCAGGCGCTGCTGCTGACCGACGTCCCCCGCGCGGCCCAGGCCAGCGCCTATCTTCAGACGATCGCACTGTCCGCCGCCATGCTGCTGGTGCAGCTCGGGCTCGCCTTCCTGCTCTCGCCGGCGCTTGCCGCGGTGGCGTCGTGCTTTTTGATCGCGGGCGGGCTCCTCTCGGCCCGCGCCGCCGCACGGGGCGTCCGCAGCGGATTCGCCATCAGTTACAGCATGGAGGAAAGCGCGGCGTCCGGGTTCCGCCTGCATGCCGGCCTAAAGGCGGCGCTGGCGCAAGGCACGGTAACGCCGTTCCTCGCGGAATATCGCGCCTCATTGCTCCGGACAGCCCATCAATATTCGGGTTTCGCCCGCGATTATTCGTTCTCGCGCCAGGCTGCGAGCTTCGGCGCCGCGCTGGTGGCCGCGATTCTGCTCATGGTCGGTGTCGAATGGCTTGCCCTGCCTTTTCCGATCCTCATCGCCAGCCTGATCCTGTTCGCCCGGATGAATGCGCCAGCACAGATGCTGCAGAACAGCTTGCTCCAGGCGGCGGCCTATGCGCCGTCGTTCGCCGCCATCGAGCGACGGCTCGGGGCGCTTGACCAGGTCATCAGCGACCGACCACTCGCCCGGGCCGTCGATTGGCGCACATTTGCGTTCGAAAGTATTGGCTACCGGCACACGAGCGGGCGCGGGGTCAGCGACATCTCGTTCGAACTGCGCCGGGGTGAGTGGCTGGCGCTCGTCGGCCCGTCAGGCGCGGGCAAGACGACACTGGTCGACCTGGCCGTGGGTCTTCTCGAGCCGCGATCGGGTTCGATCCGGGTCGATGGGCGTCCGCTGGACGCGCTGGCGCTTCCGGCGTGGCAGGCCGGTCTCGCCTACGTCGGGCAGGACGGCGTGGTGTTCAACGACAGCATCCGGGGCAATCTGCTGGCATCCGAGGGCACCGGCGACGCCGCGCTGTGGGATGTGTTGGAGGTCGCCGGACTGGCCGAGCGAGTCCGTGCCTTTTCATCAGGACTCGACGAGCCCGTCGGCGACCGGGGCAGTCAGTTGTCCGGCGGTGAGCGCCAGCGCCTGGTCATCGCCCGCGCCCTGCTCCGCCGCCCGTCCCTGCTCATTCTGGACGAAGCGACCGCAGCCCTGGACGCGCAAAGCGAAGCACATCTGATTCAGCATCTGCGCGCCATGGAACCGCGCCCCGCCGCGCTGGTCATTGCCCATCGTGAATCGACCCTCGCCCATTGCGATTCGCGCCTGACGATCCAACATGATCTCGTGCGGGCAAAAGCCTCTTTCGCGCACGAAACGACTTCAGCCCGCATTAACGTCCCCGTCCCTAATTTGGGCGGCAAGGAGTGATGGAAATGCGATTCGACCGGAAGACGTTGCTGATGCTTGGGGCGGTGGCGATTGCTGCCGGGCTGGGCTTCGCGACAGCGGCGTCGGCGCAGCAGAACCAGCAGCAGACGCCGAAAGGCTGGAACTACGAGATTCGCGACGGCAAACGCGTCCCCAAGAGTGAGCGCCAGACCAACGCCGATGGCAGCTGGCGCGAGGAAACGCGCCAGGGCAATTGCGTGACCATCAAGGAACGCTCGGCTTCGGGCGAATATAAGGAAACGCGCCAGTGCAACCCGGGCAATCCCGGCTGACGCCTAAAGCTCGTTGAAGTTGCCCTTGGGCCGCTGCGTGATCTTGCAGGCCGGCAGCCCCGATGCGGCGACATCCTTGCAATCCCTGACCTGAGCGCTGCCGTCCGCCCCGGCGAAGATTGCCCAGTCGCGCGCGGGGAACCGTTCGTAGGTGCAGTGCGCGGTCCACATGTCGAGGTTCTGGTAGGTTGCGACAAAGCCGGCATCGGTGATGGTCTTGCAAGTGTAGCCGGCGCCGTAGATCGCGCGCTTCAGCGCAATGGCGAGATTGATCGCATCGAGCTTGTGGAGCGCCTGCTGCTCGGGCCCCGTCACCTTGATTGGCGTTTGCTTCTGCTGCGGCTGTTCATTGCAGGCCGTCAAAGCGCTGGCGACCAGCAGCGACAGCAGAATCGGGCGAAGCATCAGCGGTCTCCTTCAATCCTCGTAACGAATTTGGACGCGAGAGGCTGCACCCTTGGCGCGCGCAACCGCGTCCTCGACGCTCGTGCTGCGCGCGAGGGCAATTCCCATCCGCCGGTTTCTGAGCGTCTTCGGCTTGGCGAAAATCCTGAGATCGACTGGGTTGCCCGGCGCGCCGAGCGAGAGAGCGTCGGCGATACCCTCGAAGGAAAAGCGGTCCTGTTCCCGATCCGCCAGGATCACCGCCGACGCCGACGGTCCGAGATGTTCGATCGCCGGGACGGGCAGCTCCAGCACCGCGCGAAGATGAAGTTCGAACTGGTTCGGGAATTGGGAGATCAAGGTGACCATGCCGGTGTCATGCGGCCTGGGCGAGAGCTCCGAAAAGATCGCCTGGTCGCCGCGAACGAAGAATTCGACGCCGAAGATGCCGTGGCCGCCAAGCGCCTCGACCACCTTGCGTGCCTGGAAGCGCGCGGACTGCAGCGCCTCGAGCGGAATCTGCGCGGGCTGCCAACTCTCGCGATAGTCTCCCGCTTCCTGCCGGTGTCCGACCGGCGCGCAGAACAGGACACCGTCCTTCGTCGCGACCGTGAGCAGCGTGATCTCGCTGTCGAACCTGACGAACTCCTCGACGATCACCCGTGGGCGGTCGCCGCGCATATTGGCGACCGCATAGTCCCATGCGGTGCCGACCTCCTCGGACGTCTTGGCGACGCTCTGGCCCTTGCCGGAACTCGACATGACCGGTTTGATCACGCACGGCAGTCCGACCTCGGCCGACGCCGCAATGGCCTCCTCACGGGTTTCCGCGAACCTATAGTGAGAGGTGACAAGTCCGAGCTGGCCCGAAGCGAAGTCGCGAATGCCATCGCGGTTCATGGTGAGCTGGACGGCTTTGGCGCACGGAGCAACATGCCAGCCCTCCTGCTCGAGCGCGGCCAGCGTGCCGGTGTCGATTGCCTCGATCTCCGGGATGATGACGTCGGGCCGATGGTTCTCGACCGCTGCCCGCAGCGCTTTTCCATCGAGCATCGAGAAGACTTCGCGGGCATCGGCCACCTGCATCGCGGGCGCATTCTCGTAGCGGTCGCAGGCGATGACCCGGCAGCCGATCCGCTTCGCGGCGATCGCGAATTCCCGCCCAAGCTCGCCCGAGCCTAGCAACATCAAGGTGGCGACATACATTCGGCGCGGATAGCGGCGGACCAACTCATCGTCATCCCCGCGCACGCGGGGACCCAGCAGAAAAAAACTGGGTTCCCGCTTTCGCGGGAATGGCGAATCTGTTTCACTGTCGGAATGCGAACCATCTTACTGACCACCGCGGCCCTGTTGATCGGCGCCGCGCCCGCGAAAAAATTGGCGACACCCGCCGATATCGTTGCCGCTGCGCCGGCCAGCGCGTGGAAGGCGATCCCGGCCGACGATCTGATGATCCTCGACCTCGCGAGCGGCGGGCGGGTCGTGATCCAGCTCGCCCCCTCCTTCGCCCCCGTCCATGTGGCGAACATCAAGGCACTCGCCCGCGGCGGCTATTGGAACGGCGCCACGATCTATCGCGTGCAGGACAATTACGTTGCGCAATGGGGTCTGAATGAGAGCGACAAGCTGTGGCCGGCTGGGGTCGTTGCCAAGCCGCCAGCGGAATATACCCGTCCGCTCAAGGGCTTTAAAATCACCCCGCTCGGTTCGCCCGATCCCTATGCGCCGGGCGCCGGGTTCGCCGATGGCTGGCCCGTCGCCTACAATGCGAAAGCCGGATGGGCCGATCTGACCCACTGCTACGGAACTGTCGGCGTTGGCCGGGACCTCTCGCCCGACACGGGCACCGGCGGCGAGCTGTACGCCATCATCGGCCACGGCCCGCGCCAGCTGGATCGCGTCATCGCCATCGTCGGCCGGGTGGTCGAGGGAATCGACCGGTTCAGCACGCTGCCGCGCGGAACCGAAGCGCTCGGCTTCTACAAGGACAAGGCGCAATATGTGCCGATCGCCAGCATCCGCCTCGCCAGCGAAATCCCGCCGGGCGAGCGTCCGTCATTCGAAGTGATGGACACCAACAGCCCCAGCTTCGCGCGCTATCTCAAGATCCGCGCCAACCGGCACGACGATTTCTATACCGCGCCGGCGGGCGGCGTCGACCTGTGCAACGTGGGCGTCCCCATCAGGAAAAAAGCCTGAGCGAACGAGTGCCTATGCGGCCCAGGCGTGAAGGTCGCGGTTCTTGTGCTGAATGATGACGGGCCCACTATGCGAGCGCATGCTAGCTTCCGCCAGCGGCAGGGCCGTCGTGCAGAAGGCGCACTCGGCGGACATGCGGCCGATGATCCATTGGGTACGGCCGCACCCAGGGCAATGATTTACCTCATGCTCGCGGTAGACGGCGTGATATCCCCGCTCGGCAGGTTTCCAAGATTCGCCGGACAGTATCGGCATGGCAGACCTTCCTTTCGGTCCGCCCAACGAGCGATTACGAAAGCGGTTGCAGTCTGTAACGAAGATTAAGCCGGGTTGCCGAGAGCGCTTAACGCCGAAATGGTGGCGCTAGCCGCTCAGTCGTTTGGGGAGCGAGCAAGGCCAGAGACAACCTGCGGCTCCGCGAACTCGGCACCGATCTTGTCGCCGGCGATCCATTTGATCACCGCATTGGCGCGGCTTCGCCCCGGCAGCATCAACCAGACGCGGGCGCCGACTTCGAAGCGCACGTCGGTGGCGGCCATGAACCCGCGTTCGGAGATATTGAGCACTTGCGCTTCAATCCCCGCGGATCCCAGCTCGCGCATCGTCGCTTCAAGTTTCACCGGCGTACGCGAGGCAGACCGGCGGTCATCGCCGCAATCCTCGCTGATGCGGGCCCGGATGCTCACGAAACTCATCTCCACCGGCGCCTCTACTTCGCCGCGAACGACAGGCCGAGGCGGCCATCCTTGACCCACCGCACCTGCGCCCAGACCGCCCCGTGATCGAGGATCTGAAGCAGCAGGCGCTCGCCAATATTGGGGGCGTGCGGGAAAATCACCATGGCGCCGCTGGCCGAAACGTTGATCAGCCGCACCACATGCTTGCGGCCGCGGAACTCCAGCACGCCCGTGCTCGACGTTGATGGATGCCGCAATTCGGCCCGTTCATCGATCGTGCGCTTCTCGGTACGCGGGATCATCGATCCGTCGAGAAAGAAACCGGTCGCCACGTTGCACTCCCACTACGCCGTCAGCATCTTAGCCAGCGGCGCTTAAGGATTGGTTTGCGAAAGGCGGTCCAGCGCGATTTCGAGTCACTGTGTCGTGGCGACGGCTGGCGTAGCGAATCGAAGCGCGATAAGAATGATCAACGCAGCGGGGTTATCGTTTGAAATGAACAAGTTGCTCTCGGCACTGACGGTCGGCTTGATGGCTTCGGCGGCTCTTTGGGCCAATCCGGCCCAGGCGCAGATTCAGCCGCTTGGCGCAGCGCCGCCGGTGGCGGCCCAGCCCAAGGGCAGCAAGACGATCGCCCCGGACGCTCCAGTTCCCGGCAATCCCGATTTCAAGGCGGATAGTTCGCAGGCGCAGGCCACAGCAGCCCCGCCGCCGCTGCCGCCCGCGATATGGGACGTGCCCAATGCGCTTGATCTGCTCGCCGCCATTGGCCGAGCGGGCGCGGACGGCCTCAATCCGGCCGATTACGATCCAGCTGGGCTGCAGTCGGCCATCCAGAGCGGCAACCCGATGTTGATCTCGGCCGCCGCGACCCAGCGCTTCAACCTGCTGTCGAACGATCTCGCGCTGGGCCACGTCAAAAAGCCGGCTCGGGTCGACTGGTTCGTTACCGACAACGACCTCAATGCGGAAAAGCAGGACACGTTGCTGCGCGCGGCGCTGGCCCAGCACAGCGTATCGGCAACACTGACGGCACTACTTCCGACGCACCCGCAATATGCTGCGCTCAAGAACGCGCTTGCGGCGACGGCGGCGGATGATGCCGCCCGCCGCGACCGCATCCGCCTCAACCTTGATCGCTGGCGCTGGCTGCCGCGTGACCTTGGCAACAAGTATATCATCGTCAACGTGCCCGGTTTCTACGCGACGTTGGTCGAGGATGGCGTCAATCGCTGGAAGCAGCGGGCGATCGCCGGCAAGTTGTCGACCCCCACGCCGCAGCTCAACGCAACCGCGGTCGGCGTCATGCTCAATCCATCGTGGAACGTGCCCAAGAGCATCGAAAAGGAAGCCGCGGGCAAGAAGGGCTTCATCCCGATCAAGTCGGCCGACGGCAAGCGCGTGCTCTACTGGCAGCAGCCACCCGGGCCGACCAATGCGCTGGGGCAGCTGAAGTTCGTGATGCCGAACTCCAAGGCCATCTATCTGCACGACACCAACGCGCGCAGCCGCTTCAACGATTCCGCGCGCGCGCTCAGCCACGGCTGCATCCGCACCCAGCACATCGTCGACCTCGCGACCGAATTGCTGGGCGACGACAACGGCACCTGGACGCCGGACAAGGTCCAGGCGGCGCTCGACAGCAAGAAGTCGGTCCAGGCCAATTTCGTGAAGCCGCTGCCGGTTTATATCGTCTATTTCAGTTCGGCCGGGCTCAATGACGGGCGGATCGTCGACTATCGGGATCTTTACGGCCGCGATGCCAAGGCCCTCGCGGCGCTCAAGATGCGCGACGGCGGCTCAAGCCTGGCCTCACCCGATAACGATGTCGCGACCAAGCCGAAGCCAAAGCCGGCACAAGTCGCCAACCGGTAGACGTCAGGTCAGTTCGCGGGTTTTGACGTCCGGTCCAGCATGACCGGCGCGGTGAAGGCGAGGCCGACGTGCCCGTCCTCGCTCCATTTGACGATTGCCGGCACCAGGATGCCGCCTTCGAAGCGAACGTGGACCTTGGCGCCGGGCGCAAGCTCGGGCGCGGTGCCCATGGCGCCGCCTTCGGAGATATTTTGCAGGGCGAAGTTGGTCGGTGATCCGTCAATCAGTAACTGCAGTTTCCTGCCTTTCGCACTCATGCGCGGGTAGCGCCGTTGATCCGCGCTGCTCGTCTTGCCCGCTGCCGCTGGCGGGCGTGGGGTGGCCTCTTGCCAGGCGGCTTCCGCGAGCGGGACGGCTGTGCCGCAAAAACCGCACTCCGCGCTGACCCGGCCGATATACCATTGCGACCGGCCACAGCCGGGGCAGTGATTCAGGCTGTTGGCGCGATAGACGATGTGGTGGCCGCGCTTGGCAAGGCTCGCCGCGAAAGATGGCGATGCACGCTCGAACACCAGAACCGACATTGCTGAACCCCCAACTTGCTGCCCGAAAGCTACAGGCCAGTCATTGCCAGGTTATTACCGTTTTCGTGAAGTGTCGGCCTCTGCGGTATCGAGAGACGGTCAAGGTGGCGTTGATGGTGTCCATGGGTTGGGCCGGTTAACGTTCAATAGAGATTGTCTAGGGCAATCTGCGCGTTAGGACTTGTGCCACAGGCCTTGCCGCAAAATCGCCGAAGGCACTCAGGGGGAAAGTCGGCATGCCCGTGGTGTTCGATCAACCAAATACCAGTTCATACAACAGTGGCACTATCAGCGGCGGCGCGATCATCGCCGCTTCGGGCGTTCGGCTGGTCAACACCGATTCCGGACGCATTTACGGCGGCGTTACGTTCACCGCTGGCGGCAGCACGCTGGAGAACGTTCTCGGCGGCTGGATCGGCTTAGCCAGCAACGTCATCACCGGACCGCTGATCATCGGTTCCGACGGCGACGATGTCGTCATCAACGGCGGCATCATGGCCGGATCGATTGCGCTCGGTGGTGGGGCGGACACTTTCATTGCACGCTCGCGATCGGCAGGAGGTGTGGACCTTGGGAGCGGCGACGATACATATCGGGTGGAAACCTCCGATCCGCTGTTCATCGACGCGGTCGCCGGGAGCGGCACCGATCGTCTCGTCTTCGCGGGCACCGGCGGCTCTTACTATGCCGACCCCAGCAGCGGTTTCGAGCAATTGGTGTTCGAAAACGGCGGCAACTTCACTGGCTTTTCGGGCTTTCAATCGATCAGCATCGGACCGCTGGCGAGTTCCTGGCCGTTCGTGAATCTGCTCGACAGCCTTAATCCGGCGGCGGACGTCCTGCTCAACGGGCAATGGCTGACACTCAACCGCTCATCAGTCCGCAGCGTAGTCGGCAACGATGCCGCGAACACGCTCGAACTCGGGATTGGCGGCGTCATTTCCAATGGCGCCGCGCTCGGCGGCGGCAACGATTCGCTGTGGTTGACGAGCAACACGCAGGCCGGCGCGCCGGTGTTGGTGTCGGCAGTGACTGGCGGCACGGGCGTCGACATGATCATGCTCAGCTGGGCGACCGGCGACGATCGCACATACGACCTGTCGCTGGCGACGGGGTTCGAAGTGATGAATGTGAATGCCTGGGCGATCACCGACCCGGCAATCGCTCGCGTGTCGCACGCAACTGGCCTGACGGATATCAATATCGGCCAGTATGACACGTTCATCCTCAGCGACAGCCTGCTCCCTGACGCGCGCGTGGGCGGCGCATTCGGCGGCGGAATTACACTCGGAGCAGGCGTCGTCATCGACCGCTACGGTTTTCCCGAGGATGGGAGTTGGGACGATGGTCTCAATCTTGCGCAAGGCGATCCCATCCTGTCCGTCCGGCTGACCAACCATGGCGCGATCGAGAACGACGTTCGTTTTTACATCGGCGACGATCGGTACGACGGCCGTGACGGCAGCATCGGCGGCATTGTCTACGGGAACGCCGGCAACGATCGCCTGCTTGGCGGCGGCGGCGGCGAGCATTTCATCGGAGGCTACGGCGCCGATACGCTGCAGGGTGGCGGCGGCGCGGATATTCTCACCGGCGGCGCCGGCTACGATCTTTTCATGGATACCCGTGCGGGGCACAATAGCGACACGATCACTGACTTCAGCCGTGGTGACAGGTTGGTGTTCAGCGACGCGGCTTTGGCGGATTTCAGCTATACGGTCTCGGGTCAGGTCCTGAACTACAGTGGCGGCTCGCTGATATTACAAGGCTTTCAGGGCGGCTTAACCGCCAGCCAGGCAGCGGAAGGCGGCGTTCAGATCACTTTCTCTTCGCCGCCGATCGTCATTGCGGCGACCACCGTAACGCTCAGCGAGGCCCCTGCCCCCAAGATGGTGTCGGCTGAAGCGTATGCGCTGCCGATCGCCACCGCGAATCTGGTCGCCGGCTTCAGCCAAAATCCGGCGGCGTTCGAGGGCGCAGCCTGGCTGGTGCAGTCTAACGCACTCGCCAGCGCGGAAGATTTGTTCGGGATTGCCTGAAACGCATCGACAGGCGCCACAAAGCCTTTATTTTCAAACGCGATGGCGGAAGGAGCAACACGGGGGCCAGGCCCATCGCGGACGCCTTCCGGCGGAGTGACCGACATGCTGCCCGGCGGGTTCGATCACGGCCGGGTCGATTTTGCCGCGGTGCTGGCGATCGCCGACCTGCTGCCGGTGATGATCGCCTTCATCGACCGCGACCTGCGGTTCGGCTTCGTCAACCAGCCGCTCGCCGAATGGTTCGAGTTGCCGCGCAAGGATCTGATCGGCGCCCGTATCGTCGATATCATCGGCGAGGAGCGATTTCGTGAGCGCGCTCCCAATTACGAGCGGGTGCTGGAAGGAGAGCGGCTGTTCTTCGCCAGCCGTTTCGATCACCCGACCCGCGGCAACGTCGCCTTGCAGAGCACGTTCATCCCCTGGACCGGGTCTGACGGGGAGGTGCGCGGCTTCCTGATCCTGCAACAGGACGTCACCGAGCAGCGTACCGCCGAGCGCGCGCTGCGGGAAAGCGAGGAGCGTTTTCGCCGCATCGCCAATTCCGCGCCTGCGTTGATGTGGGTCACCCGCCTCGATCGCGTCCGCGACTTCGTCAATGAGACCTATGCGGAGTTCGCCTGCGGCCCCGGATGCGACCTCGAAACCGCGCGCACGCTCGACTGGCGGGAACAGATCCATCCTGACGATATGGATCGGATCGTCGCCGAGAGCATCGCTGGCGAGGCCTCGCAGAAGCCGTTCACGCTCGAGGCCCGCTACAAGCGCCATGACGGCGAGTATCGCTGGTTGCGCTCCGTATCACAGCCACGCTTTGGGCCCGATGGCGAACTGGTTGGATTCATCGGCGTCGGCAGCGATATCACCGTTGCCAAGGAAGCAGAGCTGGAGCTCCGGCGGCTTGTCGAAGATCGCACTGCTCAGCTGGCCATGTCGGAAGCCCAGTTCCGCGCCATCTTTGAGGCGGCGCTAGAAGTCATGGTGCTGCTCAAGCCCGACGGCACCGTGCTCGCGATTAACAATCGCCGCGAAGCCTGGCGGCATGAGCGGCCCGCCGATTCGATCGGTCATAAATTGTGGGACGCGCCGACCATGCGGGCCTTCCCGCAGCATATCCCATTGCTCAAGAAAGGGATTGCGGCGGCGGCGCGAGGCAAGGTCTTCACCACCGAGGTGAAGATGGAACATGACGGCGCTCCGGCAGCCTATCTGGATGTGTCCGTGCAGCCGGTTCGCGGCGACGATGGGAAGATTATCTACCTGCTGTTCGAAGCGCGCGACATCACCGAGCTCAAGATGGCACAGGAGCAGCTCCGCCAGAGCCAGAAGATGGAGGCCCTGGGGCAGCTGACCGGCGGCATTGCCCACGATTTCAACAACCTGCTGACCGTCGTCGTCGGCGGCCTCGACATCATCGCAAAGCGCGCCGAAGACGCGAAATTGAAGCGCTATGCCGACAATGCACTTGCAGCGGCGGAGCGCGGCGCGCGGCTGACCGGGCAGTTGCTCGCGTTCAGCCGGCTCCAGCGGCTCGAGGTGCGGCCAACCTACGTCGCCCCAGTCATCGAGAACATGAGGCCGTTACTGCGCAACGTGCTGGGACCGGGCATCAACAAGCAATTCAACCTCGACGATAATATGATGGCGGTCATGGCCGATCCGACCCAGCTCGAGGTCGCGGTGCTCAATCTCGCCATCAACGCTCGCGACGCCATGCCCGATGGAGGTACGCTGACATTCACGAGCCGCAAGATCACTGTCCCGACGGACACGGAGGTCGAGGCCGGCGACTACATCGAATTGAGCATCACGGACACCGGCGAGGGAATGCCGGCCGAAGTGGTCGAACGGGCGTTCGAGCCGTTCTTCACGACCAAGGAAGTCGGCAAGGGTACCGGCCTCGGGCTGTCGATGGTCTATGGCATGGCCCGGCAATCCGGCGGGACCGCCCGGCTGGAGAGCGCCCTCGGAAAGGGAACCACGGTGACCCTGCTGTTCCGCAAGGCCGAAACGACCGCGGCCGAGACAGGAGCGCGCAGCGACGACGCCATCGGGTCCCCCGCCCCAACAGTACCCAAGTCGATCCTGGTGATTGATGACGATCCCGATGTCCGCGCGTTCATCGTCGATAGCCTCGACGATCAGGGCTTTCGCGTTCGCGAAGCGAGCGATGGCGAGCAGGGTCTCGCTTTGCTGGCTGCCGAACCCGCCGACCTGGTGATCCTCGATTTTATCATGCCGGGTATGTCCGGCGCTGAAGTCGCGCGAGCGATCCGCAAGCGCTCGCCAAGTCAGCCGATCCTGTTCGTCTCCGGGTATAGTGAAACCGAGGCTGTCAAAAGCATTGCGCCTGACGCGCCGTTGCTGGCGAAGCCCTTCCGCGCGGCCGCCTTGCAGCGCGCCGTCCGGAATAGCCTCGCGACGGTTCCTGACTGACGGAAACCGGGCCGCCTTCAAAGCGTTGTGCCCGAATGAGGAAAGGGATGCTGACAGTCTTGGCGGGGCTCCTTGCCGCTTCGGCCGTAGCTCAGCCGGTTCCCGCCAGCCTTCAGGTCCTGCCTGCCGCCCAGTCATTGTTCGAACGCGACTGGGTGCTGATGAACTGGGCGCTCAAGTTCCACGATTCTAATCGCGACATTCGGCTGGAGCCCGCCGAAGCCGCGGTAGCAGCCGCCGAGTTTCGCAAGATCGCCGACGCCGACGGTGACGGCCGCGTGACGCCGCAGGAATATCGCGCTGCCCGCGAGTTCCTGCTAGCCCGATACTAGCAATCGAAAGGGAGACGCCGTGAGCGGAGTCTTGGACAAGTTTCATGTCGAACATGGTGCTCACGGCTCCCGGCTTCTCGCGCGGTCGCAACAGTTGACCGGCTTCCTGACGGATGAGCAGAACATCGACACCATGGTCGAATTGCTGAAGGACGATCTGGACGCCTGCGCGCGCGAGATGAAGCGATTGGTGCGGATCGAGTCGCGCGGCGCTTTGTTCGAAGGCTGGGACGCGGAGACCTGATCAGCGCTTGATGATATCGGCGGCCCGCATTGCCAGCTCGGTGCGGTTGTCGACCTTAAATTTGTCGAAGATCGCGTGGAGGTAAACCTTCACCGTTCCCTCGGTCACCCCTAGCTCCGCGGCGATATCGCGATTCCGCAGGCCCTGGCGCACAAGCTCTACCAACTCGCGCTCGCGGCGCGTTAGCGGCGGGTCAGATGCCGCGCGTTCTCGCGCCCGACGCGTCCGCTCGGCGATTTCGGGATCGACCCATCGCTGACCGGCAACGATCGCATCCATGCATTCCATCAGCAGGCTCGGATCCGAGGTCTTGAGCACCATTCCCTGCGGCCCGAGTTCAGCAGCCGTAAGCAATTGCGCTTCGTCCATGCCGGCGGTGAGCAGAATGACGGCAGGCCGGGAACGGGAAGATCCCAGTTTGCGCAGCACATCCAGTCCCGACCCGTCGGGCAGATGAACGTCGAGCAGCAGCAAGTCGGGTTTTAGCTTGCCGAGCAGCTTTTGCGCTTCGGCGACCGTTCGCGCACGCTCCAGCAATTCATAGTCGGTTCCGCGCAGCAGCATCTCAAGCGCCGCTGCGATCATGGGATGATCATCGACAAGCAAAACACGGGTCACGCGGCAACTCCAGCCAGAGGAACGGAAATGACGATATTGGTCGAACCCGGCGACGTCACTAGGCGAAGCGAGCCGTTGGCCCGCTCAACCCGCTCCTTGAGCGACCTTGGCTCAATCAGTTTATTGCCGTTCGCCTGAGCGAAGCCGGTCCCATTGTCGACGACGCTCAATCGAAGATGACCCTTCTCGATCGCCAGTCCGACATCGACCCGGTCAGCGCCACCGTGCCGAACAGCATTCGCAACGGCCTCGCGCAGCATCTGCTGGAGATCGAGCTGCAACCGGATCGGGATCGAGCTGCCGCTGTCCTGTGCGGTGATCTGGCAATCGACCGACCATTGCTGGCTCAGCCGTTCGGCAAGCAGTTTCAGCTCCGCGACGGCGTCGGCCAGTTCGAGTTCGCGGTCGCGCCGCAAGGCGAGCAGGAAGCCTCGGATTTCGCCTTGTTCCTCAACCAGCAAGCGCTTGAGCTCGTCGAGTTCATTGCCGACCTTGCCGCCCATAGCCGCCACCCGCTTGATCGCTTCGACGCGGAATGCGGCGCCCGCAAGAAACTGAACGATGCTGTCATGCACATCGCGCGCGAGGCCAAGCCGCGTTCGTGCTGCGGCACTGAGCTCGATAGCCTGAAGCAGCGCATGCCGGTCGATGATCGCCCCCGTCGCCCGCCCAAGCTCCCGCCCGAGATCGATGAAGTCGCAGGAGATGTCCGGTATGTCCCACAGCAGCAGCCATCCCTGCTGAGTCCCCGTCACTTGGGCCGCCAGCCCCTGGCCCAGGCCAATGCTCTGCGCGTCCCCGATCGAGAGGACCGACGAGGCATGGGCAAAACGGAACGAAGCGTGCCGGCGGCGCGTCAACAGGCGGTCGCGCGCGATATCGAACATGAACGCTGGCGCGCCCGTGCCGCGGACGATTGGTTCCGCGAAGGTAATGCTGCGGCGTTTGCCGCCATGGACCATCAGGCCTTCGCTTGCTTCATCGCCCGCCGGTGCGATCAACAACGCCCCGCTGGTAGCTCCTGTGGCGGCCATGGTCAGGTTTAGCGCGCGAGCCAGCGGATTGGTGTTTTGGTCGCGGCCCTCATCGAGATCCTCGACCTGAAAGAACAGACGCGAGATGTGCTGGTGAATGCCGAACCAGATCAGGAGCAGCGAGAGAATGATCAAATGCCCGCTGCGCACAACGAACCGTTCGAGCTGCCAGCCCTGCTTGCTGGCCAGCAACAGGCCGGCGCCGAAATAGAGTCCAACCAATGCCGCGGCGGTCAGCGCGGTCTCGCGCCATCCCCAGCGGATGGTGGCCGACAACAAGGGCAGGATAAAGAAGAGGAAAAACGGACTGGTCGAGCCGTTGGTCGAAAATACGATGGCCGTGAACACCGCCATGTCGAATGCGTGCATCGGGACGGCCAGCCGTGCATCCAGCCACCAGTTGCGCCATGTGGCGGCAGCGATGCCCAACGCGCCGACGGCATAGACAATCAGGACCGCAAGCGTCGGGACCGCATCGCGTACGGGCTCGGTCTCGTCAGCCCAGACGGCGATAAGGAACATCAGCGCGAGCATTACGCGGCCAAGCGCAATGACCCGGCCGCTCTGATATTTGAACAGTCCCTGGGTGTTCGTCAGCAGGCTCAAGTCAGGCCCTCCAAGCCCGGCTTAAAGCAAACTGCGGCAATATAAAATCTGAAGCCCGCTTTAGCTGGCCATCCTCTTGCGGCCGAGGCCCGTCACCATTTGGTTCGCCCGCTCATACGGAAGCGGTTTGCCGAACAGATAGCCCTGGATGATGTCGCAGCCGAGGTCCCGCATGCGCTCGAAATCCTCGGCGGTCTCCACGCCTTCGGCAGTGACGGTCATCCGGAAGCTCTTGGCGAGCTGGACAATCGACTGGATGATGGCGACGTTCTCTGGCCGCGACCCTGCCTCGCGAACGAAGCTGCCGTCGATCTTCAGCTTGTGGAAGACGGCCTTGTTCAAATAGCCGATCGACGAATAGCCGGTGCCGAAATCGTCGAGTGCGATGCCGACGCCGAGCGCACGCAGCCGCTTGAGGACATCGAGGGTCGACCCGTTGTCGCCAAGGAATACGCCTTCGGTGACTTCCAACTCGATGCGGTTGCCGGCCAGCTTGTAGCGGGCCAGCGCTTCGCTGACGAGATTGGGCAGCGCGGGCAGGATGATCTGCCGCGGGCTGATGTTGAGCGCGACGGTGATCGGCTCGGGCCAGGTGGCGGCCGTCTTGCACGCCTCGTCGATGACGAACTCGCCGATCGCGCCCATCAGGCCTGTTTCCTCGGCGACGGGGATGAAGACGTTGGGCGGGACCAAGCCGCGCTGCGGGTGGTTCCAGCGGATGAGCGCCTCGAACCCGACCAGCTTCTGCGTCTTGGCGTTGATCAACGGCTGGTAGACGAGATGGAATTGCTTGGATGAGATGGCACTGCGCAAATCGGCCTCGAGCCGGACGCGATCTTCCTGTTCGGATTGAAGCTCGGAGGAGAAATAGCGCGCGACTCCGCGCCCGGCATCCTTCGCTTGATAGAGCGCGAGGTCGGCCTTGAGGATGAGATCGTCCACCGTCGCCCCGTCGATGGGCCCGAACGCGCAACCGATCGAGACGCCGATGCGAATCTCGGTCTGGTCGATCATGTACGGTTCCTTGATCGACTGGATGATCCGGTCGGCCAAATTCTCGACCTTGCGTCGGCTCTGCGCGTCGGCGACGACGATGGCGAACTCGTCGCCCCCCATGCGGCCGACGGTCCCGTGCGGGCCGACTTCGTCAACCAGGCGCTTGGCGACCGCGCGCAGGACGGCGTCGCCTTTGGGGTGGCCGAAGGTGTCGTTGACCGGTTTGAACCCGTCGAGGTCGAGGAACATGATCGCGCAGGGCACATTGCCGCTGGTGGCGCCGCGCAACGCCTCACCAAGCAGCTGGCGGACGCGGCCACGGTTTGGCAGACCTGACAGGACGTCGACGTTGGCGAGGTGCGTCAGCCGCTCCTGCGTCTGGCGGATTTCAGTGATGTCCGAGCCCACACCACGGAAGCCTTCGAAGCGGCCGGCGGTATCGATGATCGGGTCGCCGGCCATCGAAATCCAGCGCGCGCCACGCGGCGTCGACAACTCCATCTCGAGCGCGGTAAACGGCTGGCGCTCAAGCAGCACCTTGCCCAGCTCGGCATGCCCGCCAAGCAGGGCAGGCAGCGAATGGCCGATGAGCTGACTGGCGGGCCGTCCCAGCAGCGCGCTCATGCGCGAGCTGATGTAGCTGCAGCGGTTGTCGCCATCCACCTGCCACAACCAGCCCACGCCGCGCTGCTCATATTCCTGCAACAGCAGGCTGGCGCTCTCGCTCTGGCTGCCAACGTCGGCATTCATCTTAAGCTGGTGAAAGGCCCAGCGTGCCACCGTCATCACACCGGTTACGGACACGCCCAGCGTGAACAGGATCGACAACATATGCTGGAAGGGAATTGAGTGACGGCCCATCACCAGTGCGCCGCCAATGCCCAAGGTGAAGGAAATCATCCAGGCCATGGCGGCCTGCGGAACGACGACCAGACCGAGACCGCCGACGGCAAGGCCGGCCATTACCGATGCGGCAATCACCTGGGTGCCGGGATCGAGCGAGGGAAAGAAATAAACGGGGACGCTGAGGAAAACCGCGGCCCGCGCGGTCACATCGCCGGTTAGCATCCACGTCGGCACGCGCTGACCGGAGCGGCCAACGCAGGTAATCGACTGGTGACGCGCAAGCTGCATGAAAACCAGATTGGCGCCGCCCACCGCCAACGCCCATGGCAGGAGCCAGCTGGGTGAAACCACCTCCCACAAATTGGCCAGCATCATGAAGGCGGCGACGACATTGGCGATGGCGAAGAACGGCGCGAGTTGCGCGCGCGAGATCAGCTGGACGTCGCGCAGCGGGGAGCTTTCCGTTTCCGCGGCTTCATGCGCGGCGAGCCCCGCCGATTCCCCTCCGGGAAGGCGAGCAGAAATCAAACGCTTGTACCTGTCAGGAGCCTCGTACATCCGCCCGCCGTTTCACGTCAGACAGGCGGGGTAGCCAAATAGAGTTGAGGCCGAGTTAAGGCCGCACAATTTCTCCACCGAAACCAAGCGAATTTTAGCCGACATCGTTAAGGGCTTCTTGAACGAGTCCATTCGCTCGCATTGCGGGCCGGCGGCCACTATATGGCGGGCAATGGCGACCGACAGCGCGATCCTCGACCGGCGAGCAGACTCAAGACGCGCGGCGGAAGTGCCGAAGATTCAATCGCCTGCGGAGCCCCTCGCCCGCGGCATGGGGCTGAACCGCCCTTTCTTCGACGACAAGAATCGCGCCTTCTGGATCCTTCAGTCGATCGGTTGGAGCGGTTACTTCTTCCTGCGCTCGCTGTCCGGTTTCGCAAATTCGATGGGCTGGATGTATCTGGTCCACACGCTCCTGCTGACGGCGACCGGCTATTCGCTGACGCTGCTGATGGCCTCACTCTTCCGGCGGCTGATCAAGATCAAACCGGTGTGGACACTGATTCTGTCGCTGCTCGCGGTGCTCGTCGCGGCGACGACTTTCTCGGTGATCGAGACGTGGAGCGTTTCGACCTTCCTCAAGCCCAACTTCCGGCCGGTGGGCGTCGAGTATCTCGGCGCGATCCTGCTCAACTTCACGCTGCTCGCGGCGTGGACAGCGCTCTATTACGGCATCAACTACTTCCTGCTGCTGGAGATCGAGATTCGGCAGCGCGAGAAGCTGGAGGGCCAGGCGTCGAGCGCGCAGCTGGCGATGCTGCGCTACCAGCTCAACCCGCACTTCCTGTTCAACACGCTCAATTCGATCTCGACCCTGGTGCTGCTGAAGCAGACCGAGCGGGCCAACGCGATGCTGGCGCGGCTGTCGTCCTTTCTTCGCTACACTTTGGCCAACGAGCCAACCGCGAAAGTGACCCTGGCGCAGGAAGTGGAGACGCTGAAACTCTACCTTGAAATCGAAAAGATGCGTTTCGAGGACCGGCTGCGGCCCCATTTCAAGATCGAATCCGAGACGATTGGGGCGCGCCTTCCCTCGCTGCTCCTGCAGCCGCTGATCGAAAATGCCATCAAATATGCAGTCACGCCGGCCGAGAATGGCGCCGACATCTGGCTGACCGCGGTCCGCGAGGGTCAGGCGGTGCGCATCGAAGTCGCCGACAATGGCAACGGCCATGGCGCGGAACTGGCCGCGAGTCCGTCGACGGGGGTCGGTCTGGCGAACATCCGCGACCGGCTGTCGCAGGCCTATAGCGGCGCCCACCGGTTCGAGACCAAAGAGAACGAGCGCGGGGGCTTTAGCGTTATCGTGGAAATTCCCTTCGAAACCGGAGACAGAGCCGCATGAGCATTCGGACCATCCTGGTCGACGACGAGCCCCTCGCGACGCAGGGCCTGCAGCTGCGGCTGCAAGCCTTTGACGATGTCGAGATCGTCGGGACCGCGGCCAACGGTCGCGAGGCCATACGGCAGATCAAGACCCACAAGCCGGATCTCGTCTTCCTTGATATCCAGATGCCCGGATTTGACGGATTTTCGGTCATCCAGGGCCTGATGGACGTTGAACCACCCTTGTTTGTGTTCGTCACTGCGTACGGCGAGCACGCGCTCCGGGCGTTCGATGCACAGGCGATCGATTATCTAATGAAGCCGGTCGACGAGGATCGGCTGGCGGCGACGATGGACCGGGTCAGGCAAAGACTGAACGAGCGGCGCGGCGTCGAGGAGTCCGAGCGTCTCAAGGAGGCGCTCGCCGAACATGCACCCGAAGCCGCCGAGGAATTGGCGGATTCGACGCCCGATGCGCATGCTGCGAATCGCTTCGAGAAGATGATCAACATTAAGGACCAGGGGCAGATCTTCCGGGTCGATGTCGATACCATCGAGCGGATCGATGCGGCGGGCGATTACATGTGCATCCAGACCGGCGACAACACTTTGATCCTGCGCGAAACGATGAAGGATTTGGAGAAGCGCCTAGATCCGCGCCGCTTCCAGCGCGTCCACCGCTCGACGATCGTGAATCTGGACCTCGTTCGCCAGGTCAAGCCGCACACCAACGGTGAGTGTTTCCTGGTCCTTGACTCAGGCGCGCAGGTGAAGGTTTCGCGCTCGTACCGGGACGTCGTGGCGCGGTTCGTTCACTGAGACGGAGACAGCCTAGTAAGACCCGCCCGCGCCGAAGCGCGAACGGGTCCCTTGGGCACCGGAACCCGCGAAGGTCATCACTGGCCCCGGCGCTCGCGCCGTAGTCCGTTAACACAAATTTAACAACCGCAATTCGGCCTTAGCCAGCTGTCGGCAAGCGAACGGTGACGGCCGTCCCCCCACCAAGTTTACTGCGAATTTCGAGCAGTCCTCGATGTCGTTCGACGATATGTTTGACGATGGCGAGGCCAAGTCCGGTGCCGCCGCTTTCCCGGCTTCGCGCGGCATCGGCCCGATAGAAGCGTTCTGTCAGCCGCGGCAGATGCTCGCGCGCGATTCCCGGACCATGATCCTGCACGGTAACGGCGACCCAATCCGCGTCACGGCGGGCGGTAATGTCAATTACTGCACCGGACTTGTTGCAACCGTATCGAATGGCGTTGCCGATCAAATTGTCGAACAATTGAATGAGCTGGCCACGGTCGCCACGAAAGACCGGCAGATTTTCCGCCAGATCCGCCCGCAATTCGCAGCCAGCGCCATCACGCAAGTGATTGGCATTGGCGACCGCGGTTGCGATGATATCGGCCAGATCGACAGTTTCGGCGGGAACAACGAAACGGTCCGCCTGAATGCGCGACAAGCTCATCAGATCTTCGATTATCCGCAGCATACGCCGCGCTTCATCGCGAATGGTCTGGCCGAACCTGGCGCGCGTTTCCGCCGGAATATCATCATCCTCGGCGAGCGTTTCGGCGTAACCGATGACGGTCGACAATGGCGTCCGGAGCTCGTGACTGGCGTTGGCCACGAAGTCGACGCGCATCTTCTCGGCCGAGACCGAATCAGACCGATCAATCAGTCGAACCAAGGCTGCATTATCCCACAGCCGGCGGACGCTGAGGTGAAAGGACCGGCCCGGATCGACCATTCCGCTGACGTCGATCGCGCCCTCACGATGGGCGAGCACAAGCTCGAGTGCCTGCGGATGCCGGATGACGAGCCGAACGTCCCGGAACTCGATGCGCTCGCCCAGCAGATCGCGAGCGGCGGGATTGGCGAGCACGACGGTGCTCCCTTCCACGACGAGGGCCGGGTCATCGATCGCGTCGACCAGGGCCCGCTCATTCTTGCCCAGCGGGGTCATGATTGCGTCTGTAGCGGATTGAGCGGGATCGGCCATGGACCTCGGCATGCAGGCATCGGGAGAGAGGCTGGCCGCCTTCCGGACGGGTGGGGAGAAAGGCCCGGAAGGCGGCGCTTGGCGGCGGCGGATTGCAGTTTCGTGATCTCGGTCGGTCGACCGCATGACTAAAAGCTGGCGCTCAGCGCGAAATAGGCGACGTTGTCGCTGGTGTCCGGCCCGCCGCGCACGAACCCGTGCTGATTCATATAGCCTGCTTCCGCGTTAATTTT
>Ga0207705_10000274_pt1 | contig 49320 bp, 36 predicted proteins | sample KBSC13metaG_FD_184314 | JGI IMG/M metagenome (GOLD analysis project Ga0207705, IMG submission 184314) | Corn rhizosphere microbial communities from Kellogg Biological Station, Michigan, USA - KBS C1-3 metaG (SPAdes) (version 2) | ecosystem: Host-associated > Plants > Roots > Rhizosphere > Soil ... | reverse complement strand
AATCGGTTGTCGTGCGCGGTTCGGGGCTTCTGCTTGCGCGTGAACTCGGCGCCAGCGCCTTGCACTATTGATCCACGATGGAATGGCTCATCTCCCTCTGTGTGCGCCGCCGCCACATCGCGGTGATCCTGAGCGTGCTCGCGCTGGTGGTGGAAGTGTGGGGCGCGTGGAACACGCCGCTGGACGTGTTTCCCGAATTCGCGCCATCGCAGGTGACGGTTTACACACAGGCCACCGGCTTCACCGCCGAGCAGACCGAAGAGCTTATCACCCATCCCATCGAGAAGACGCTGAACGGCGCGAGCGGTGTGGCGACGGTTCGCTCCGAATCCATTCCCGGCCTTTCCGTCATCACCGTCGCGTTCGCGAGCAATGCCAATCTTTACAATGCGCGGCAGGACATCACCGACCGCATCGCCGCCGTGCGCAGCAACCTGCCCAGCGAGGCAGGCACGCCGCAGCTTTCGCCGCTGACCCCGGGTACGCGCGACATCCTCAAAGTCGGCATGACGTCGAGCAAGATCGATCCCTATGCGCTGCGCGACATCGCCGAATATGTGATCAAGCCGCGGCTTCTGGCGCTGCCTGGTGTGGCGGTGGTGAAGATCTTCGGCGGCGCCGTGCGCGAGATCCACATCCAACCGGACCCCAACACGCTCACCGCTTACGGCTTCTCGATCCCCGACCTCATCAAGGCCGCACCCGCGGCATTGGCGTTGCGCGGCGCGGGATTCATCGATCTGCAAGGGCAGCGTGTCCTCATCCAGACGCCGACGCCATCACCGGACGTGCGCATCATCGGCGACGGCATTTTGGGCGTGCGCAACGGAACGCCGGTGCGCCTGCGCGATGTGGCGACCATCGAACAAAAGCCGGCGCAGCGCACAGGCGATGCGCTGATCCAGGGCATGCCGGGCGTGTTGTTCTCCGTATCCAGCCAGTCCGGCGCGAACACACTGACAACGACGCGCGCGGTGGAGAAGGCGTTGAACGGACTGGCGCCCAGCCTGAAGGCGCAAGGGATCACGCTTTATCCCACGCTGCATCAGCCCGCGACATTTATCGAGCGCGCGTTGGGTGGCCTTGAACGCTCCATGGCGATTGCCGCGCTGCTCATCTTCTTCACGCTCTATGCGTTCCTGCGCGACATGCGTTCGGCGATCATCAGCTTCATTTCCATACCGCTGTCGGTGCTGGCGGCCATCGGTGTGCTGGGTTATTTCGGCTACACGCTGAACACGATGACGTTGAGCGGGCTGATCGTGGCGCTAGGCGTGCTGGTGGACGACGCGGTGGTCAGCGTGGAGAACATCCTGCGCCGCTTGCGCGATAATGCGCAGTTGCGCGAGCCTTTGTCGCGCATCGATGTCATCCGCAACGCGTCGTTTGAGGTTCACGGTCCCATTTTCTATGCGACGCTGGTGGTGTTGGCGGTGTTCGTGCCGGAACTGTTGTCGTCCAGCGTGCAAGGCCGTTTCGTCGGTCCACTGGCGCTGGCGTTCATGCTGTCGGTGGCGGCATCGCTCGTCGTGGCGCTGACGACGACGCCTGCGCTTTCCGCGCTGCTGCTCTATCCGGAAGACGCGCATGTCGATGCGGGATGGATTGTCTTGCTAAAACGGGTTCAAGCGCGGCTGATCGAATTCTTTTACGATCACACTTATATACCGATAGCCTTGGTCGCTGCGGCGTTCGCGGCGTCGCTGTGGCTGCTCTCCACGCTGGGCGGCACTTTTCTGCCGGAATTCCGAGAGGGCCATCTTGTCGTGCAGGTGACGAGCACGCTGCCCGGCACCTCCATCGATGAGATGCTGTCGCTGGGCAAACGCATGAGCGCCGATATGATGGCACTGCCTTACGTCGCCACTGTGGAGCAACAAGTTGGGCGTGCGGAAGACTCCGATGACACGTTCGGCCCGCATCAAAGCGAATTCCAGGTTGAGTTGCGTCCGGATGTTCCTGTCGATCAGGCAAAAGCGGAAGCGCAAATCCGCCAGATCGTCGGACGCTATCCCGGCATCCAGAGCGAAGTGGTGACCTTCCTTGGCGACCGCATCAGCGAAACGCTGACCGGCCAAACCGCACAGGTGGCGATCAAACTGTTCGGCGATGATCTCGACACGCTCGACGCCACGGCATCCAAAGCGGTGACCGTGTTGGCGCCGGAAGTGGGCGTCGTCGATCTGCAGTTCAAGCGCCAGAGCCGCATGCCGGTGCTGGATGTGACGCCTGATCCCAACGCGCTCGCGGCCACGGGGCTGAAAGCGCAAGATGTTCTGGATACGGTCGCGTCCGACTATGCGGGCACGCAGGTCGGCGAAGCCTATGCCGGAACCGCAACGGTGAACGTGCTCATCCAGCTTTCGGATAGCTGGCGGCGGCAGCCCAACCAGTTGCGGGACCTGACGATCGGCGGCGCATTTGGCCCGGTACCGCTCTCCAGCGTGGCGAAGATCACACCGGGCGAAGGGCGCTACAGCATTTTGCATGAGAACGGCCTGCGCTTCGTGCCGATCACTTTCAATGTCAGCAACCGCTCGCTGCAGGGCGCGGTGTCGGAAGCGGCCGATCGCATTGCCAATGCCGGAATCGTGCCGCCGGGGGTGCATGTGGAGTTCTCCGGCGCGGCGGCCGCGGAACGACACACCCGCATCGAGCTGTTTTTCTATTCGGCGCTCGCGCTCGCGCTGGTGTTCGTCATTCTGTTGGTGGGGCTGCGCTGGCGCGGCGATGTCTGGCTGGTGATGGCGAACCTGCCGTTCAGCCTGATCGGTGGAATTCTGGCGATCTATTATGCCGGCATCGGGTTGTCGCTGGGCGCGCTGGTGGGACTCGTCACCGTGTTCGGCATCAGCGCGCGCAATGCCATTCTGCTCCTCTCTTATTATGAGCAGCTGGTGAGCCAGGAAGGCCGCCCGTGGGATGGCGCGACGCTAATCCTCGGTGCGAATGAACGCCTCGCGCCCGTATTGATGACAGCGATCCTGACAGCGATGGGCCTTGCGCCGCTCGCCATCGCGATCAATCAGCCGGGACAGGAGATCAGCGGGCCGATGGCGATTGCCGTGCTGGGCGGCCTCGCCAGTTCAACGATCCTCAACCTGTTCCTGCTGCCCGCGCTGGCTGCGCGGTTCGGTCGAACAGGGCCGCAGAACTAGGGTTTATGCCCTGGCGGGCGTCTCGTCCGGCTTCTTGCCTTTGAATCGCTCGCGCACGATTTCGTAGAACAGCGGCACGAAGAAGATCGCCAGCACCGTGGCGGTCAGCATGCCGCCGACGACGCCGGTGCCGATGTCGTTCTGGCTCGCCGCGCCTGCGCCGCTCGATACCACCAGCGGCATCACGCCCGCGATGAAGGCCAGCGACGTCATCAGGATGGGGCGCAGGCGCAACCGCGCGCCTTCCACCGCCGCATCGCGGATGGATTCGCCACGCTTCTGCGCATCCACCGCGAATTCCACGATGAGAATGGCGTTCTTGGCCGACAATCCCATCGTCGTCACCAGGCCGACCTGGAAATAGATGTCGTTGTAGAGGCCGCGCAAGGTGGCGGCGAGGATCGCGCCGATGATGCCCAGCGGAATGACCAGCATCACCGAAAGCGGGATCGACCAGCTTTCGTAGAGCGCCGCAAGAAGCAGGAAGATGACCAGAACGGAGATGCCGTACAAAGCATAAGTCTGCGAACCGGCCTGACGTTCCTGATAGGAAAGGCCGGTCCATTCCAGGCCCACGCCGTTGGGAAGCTGTTTGAAAAGCTTCTCCACTTCCGCCATGGCCGCGCCAGAGCTTTGGCCGGGCGCTGGTGTTCCCTGAATTTCCAGCGAACCGACACCGTTGTAACGCTCAAGCTTGGCGGGGCCGAGGGCCCATTTGAAGGTGGCGAAGGAGGAGAAGGGCGCCATCTCGCCGGACGAGCTGCGCACATACCAGCGATAGAGATCCTCCGGCACCATGCGATAAGGCGCGTCAGCCTGCATGTAGACTTGCTTCACGCGACCGCGATCCACAAAGTCGTTGATGAACGATCCGCCCCATGCCGCGCTGAGCGTGCTGTTGATGTCGGACAGCGAGAGGCCCAGCGACGTCGCTTTCTCCTGATCGATGTCGATGTGAAGCTGCGGCGTGTCATCGAGACCGTTGGGCCGCACGCCGGCGAGGATCGGGTCTTTCGCGGCCAGCGCGAGGAACTGGTTGCGCGCCTTCATCAGCCCGTCATGGCCGAGATTGCCGCGATCTTCCATTTCCAGATCGAAACCGGAGGATTGGCCAAGTTCCTGCACCGCGGGCGGCACCAGCGCGAACACCATCGCATCGCGGATTTGCGAGAACGATTTCATCGCGCGCTGCACGATGGCGGCGGCATGATTTTCGGACCCGGAACGTTCGTTCCACGGCTTCAAATGCACGAAGGAAAGGCCGGAGTTCTGGCCCGCGCCCGCGAAGCTGAAACCGGCGACGACGAAGACGACGTCCACGTTCTTCTTCTCGTCCACCATGTAGTGGTGCTCGACCTGCTTGGCGACGTCGAGCGTGCGCGACTGCGTGGCGCCGACGGGCAGGGTGAACTGTGTCAGCACGGCACCCTGATCTTCTTCCGGCAGGAAGGCGGTGGGCAGGCGGATGAACAGCAGCACCAGCACGATGAGGATGCCGGCATAGATCAGCAGGGCAGGGCGAACCCATCCGAGAAAGCGCTGCAGCGCGTGACGATAACGCTCGCGGCCATATTCGAAGGTCTCGTTGAACCAGGTGAAAAAGCGGCCATGGCGTTCGTGCTGGTCTTTCGGCAGCGGCTTCAGCAGCGTCGCGCACAAGGCGGGCGTCAGGATCAACGCCACGGTGATCGACAGCACCATCGCCGACACAATGGTGACGGAGAACTGGCGATAGATCACGCCCGTCGATCCGCCAAAGAAGGCCATCGGCAGGAACACAGCGGACAGCACCAGCGCGATACCGATCAGCGCGCCAGTGATTTCGCCCATGGATTTCTTGGTCGCTTCCTTCGGGCCAAGACCTTCTTCGCGCATGATGCGCTCGACGTTTTCGACGACGACAATGGCGTCGTCCACCAAAAGGCCGATGGCGAGCACCAGCGCGAACATGGTGAGTGTGTTGATCGAATAGCCGAAGGCTTCCAGCACGCCGAACGTGCCCAGCAGCACCACCGGCACAGCGATGGCGGGAATGAGCGTGGTGCGCCAGTTCTGCAGGAACACGAACATCACGATGATGACGAGCAAGGTGGCTTCCACCAGCGTCTTGATCACGTCATTGATCGACAGGCGGATGAAGGTCGTGTTGTCCACTGGGAAGGCGAGCTTCACGCCGGGCGGGAAGGTGGACGCCAGTTCGGTCGCTTTGGCCTTCACGGCATCGGCAGTGGTGAGCGCATTGGCGCCTGGCGCCAACTGGATCGCGATACCGGCCGCTGGACGGCCGTTCATGCGGCTGGTCACGGCATAACTCTGCGCCCCCAGCTCCACGCGCGCCACATCGCCCAGCCGGACCGTCGAGCCGTTCTGATTGGCCTTGAGCACGATGTTGCGGAACTGTTGCGCCGTTTCCAGGCGTGATTGCGCGGTGACGGTGGCGTTGAGCTGCTGGCCTTTCACCGCCGGCAATGCGCCAAGCTCGCCCGCCGAAACCTGTACGTTCTGCGCTTGCACGGCATCACGGATGTCGTTTGGCGTAAGGCCGAAGCTATTCAGCTTGAACGGATCGAGCCAGATGCGCATGGCATAGGGCGAGCCGAACACCTGCGCCTGGCCCACGCCGGATACACGGCTGAGCGGATCCTGCAACTTGCTGCCTACGAAGTCGGAGATATCGACATTCGTGTAGCGGCCGCTATCGTCATAGAGCGCGACGATCAAGAGAAAGCTCGATTGCGATTTCTGAACGACGACGCCCTGCTGCTGAACTTCCTGCGGCAGGATCGGCAATGCCTGCTGCACCTTGTTCTGCACCTGCACTTGCGCGATGTCCGGATTGGTGCCGGGGGCGAAGGTGGCGGTGATCTGAACCTGTCCGTTCGAGCTGGAGGACGAGGAGAAATAGAGAAGATTGTCCACGCCGGTGAGCTGTTGCTCGATGACCTGCGTGACGGAATTCTGTACCGTCGAGGCGGCGGCGCCGGGATAGTCGGCGACGATGACGACGGCCGGCGGGGCGATGGTGGGATATTGCGTGATCGGCAGGATGCGGATCGCAAGCACACCCATCAGCGCGATCACGATGGCGATCACCCAGGCGAAAACCGGCCGTTCGATAAAGAACTGCGAAATGCCCATTAATGCGCCTTCTTCACGAAGGAGGCTGGAACGGCATTCACCGGTGTGTCCGGCTGCACCTTTTGCAGGCCTTCGACGATGAGCTTGTCGCCCGCGTTGAGGCCGGATGTGATCAGCCATTTGTCGCCGATGGCGCGCGATGTCTTGACGAGGCGCAGCCGCGCGATGCCCTTGGCATCCACGACCATCGCCGTGGGATCGCCTTTTTCGTTTCGACTCACGCCTTGCTGCGGCACCAGGATCGCATGAGGATCCACGCCTTCAATGATCGTGGCGCGCACGAACATGCCGGGCAGCAGGATGTCGTCCGGGTTGGGGAAGATCGCGCGCAGAGTTACGGCGCCGGTGGACTGGTCCACCGTGACTTCGCTGAACTGCAAGGTGCCGGGCGTCGGATATTGCGTGCCGTTGTCGAGCGTCAGCGTGGCGCGCGCGGAAGCGGGCCCGTTGCGCGTCAGGTTTCCGCCCTGCATCGCCTGCTTCAGGTTCAGCAGCTCGACGCTGGATTGCGTGATGTCTACATAGATGGGATCGAGCGTCTGGATGGTGGCGAGCGCAGTGGTCTGGTCTGCGGTGACGAGCGCGCCTTCGGTCACGGAGGAGCGGCCGATGCGACCGGTGATCGGTGCGACGATCTTGGTGTAGCCGAGGTTGATGCGCGCGGTCTTCTCGTTGGCGAGCGCCTGCTTATAGGCGGCGAGCGCATCGTCGTAATCCTGCGGTGCGACGGCATTCAGCTTCACCAGCGCCGCGTAGCGCTTGGCTTTCGCCTGCGCGGTGACCAGCGCGGCCTGCGCATTGTCGAACGCAGCCTGATAAGGCGCGGGGTCGATCTGATAAAGCGGCTGCCCCGCTTTCACGATGGCGCCTTCGGTGAACAGGCGCTTGAGAAGGATGCCGCTCACCTGCGGGCGCACATCCGACACCGCGAAGGAATCGGTGCGGCCGGGAAGTTCAGCGGTGAGTTGCGCCGGCGCTCGCGTGACCACGACAACGCCAACCGTCGGTGGCGGACGCTTGGGTGGTGCACCTTGTCCGCAGGCGGCGATCAGGAGGCATCCCAGCAGAGCCATGCCTTGGCTGGTTGTTTTTATGACGTGGTGACTCATGCAGAAGATCGCTCAATGCGGATGGAGACAAAATGATTGCCGCAGGGGAACGGCTTGAGGGTCACTGCGTAGCCTTCGCAACCGCAATAATCTAGATGTCCACACACGCCATTTGAATGGCTATGCGGCGGACGCATGTGACAATTTCGAATGTTATGAAATTATATTTCGCACCGCTGCGCATGTTCCGTGCGCCGATGTGGGAAGACGTGGAACCTGTCGATTATCCAATCAGTGCGAACAACTGATCGACAGCCATCTTCAGGCAGGGTACGGCGGCAGCGATAATCGCGAAAACGACCAACACCAAGGCGACGATCGAAAGATCGTGCGTCCGGTCCGGTTCGTGATGGACCAATGCCATTTCTTTCCTCCCAAGGCGGATTCTGCGACCCGCTTAGTAATGAAATCATGCGCCGATTTGGACCATCCGGCTAGAGCAAAATCGTGTTGGGTTAGCGCCTTTTAGGCAGGTTTTCCGGCCTGGAATATCTCCACCCCGTAAAAAGCCGCCTGGGGTGGTGCATGGAGTTCCGCCGACTCGCCCGGCGCGAGAAAGACCGCGTCGCCCGGGATTAGTGGAATATCCGCGAGGGTTCCACGCAGCGTTGCGGCGGTGAGCGGAAAGATGAAGGCCACCGCCGCATCGGAGGATGCCGTGATTGCGTCCGCGCAGTTTCGGCGTGTCATGCGCGCGCTGAACATGCCGCGCCGTGTCATCACATTCAGATCGGTCGCGGTATCGCCGATGAGTTCGGCGCTTGTCGGAACATCGCCGGCAAAATCCACCGGTGGCATGTCGGCGGATAGCACGATGGCGTCGCGCGCCGCGATGGACAACGAGACGCGACCTTTCAACATCGCCAATGTGCGATCGATGCCGGGAAATTGCGAGAACGGTCCGCCGCGGGAAATTTCCGCGATGCTGATGCGCCAGCCGAAATCGTCGAAGCCCGCGCCTTGCGGAAACACCGCGACTTCCGTCGTCGTGCCGCCGCCGTTTTTCCAGGGCACAGCCGTCCGCTCGCTGGCGCGCAGGATGCGCATGATGGTCTCCACAGAATGTGATTCCATTTGTCGGTCCATTCGCCGCGCCACACAAGGCGTCGCCGGAATCGACTTCACGGCCCGCATGTTTCAGATTTGCGCGCACCAAATCCTTTGGAGACTTTCATGCGCGTACTGGGTTTCCTCGTGGTCTTTTCGATGGCGCTTCTGGTATCCGCTGCCCATGCGTCGGACGAGGCACGCTGGAGCGCGGAAGCCGCGCGTATTCAGATCGTGCGTGACGATTGGGGCATTGCGCATGTTCACGGCAAGACCGACGCCGACGCCGTATTCGGCATGGCCTATGCGCAGGCGGAAGACGATTTCAATCGCGTCGAGATGAACTACGTTACCGCGCTGGGCCGCACGGCGGAAGCGGAAGGCGAGGATGCGATCTGGCAGGATCTGCGGCAGAAACTCTTCATCGATTCCGATGTGCTGAAGGCCGATTACGCCAAAAGTCCCGACTGGCTGAAGACATTAATGAATGCGTGGGCGGACGGGCTGAACTTCTATCTGGCGAAGCATCCCAATGTGAAGCCGCGCGTCATCACCCATTTCGAGCCATGGATGGCGCTTTCTTTCAGCGAGGGTAGCATCGGCGGCGATATCGAGCGGGTGATGCTCAGCCAGCTCGAGGATTTCTACGGCAACCGCAAGCTCGGCATGACCGATGACGAGCGCGGATTGATCTTCCACGAACCGCGCGGCTCCAACGGCATCGCCATTTCACCCTCCGACACGCGCGACGGCCATGCGCTGCTGCTGATCAATCCGCATACCACATTCTTCTTTCGCTCCGAATTGCAGATGTCGAGCGACGAAGGGCTGGACGCCTACGGCGCCGTCACCTGGGGCCAGTTCTTCATCTACCAAGGTTTCAACCCGCATATCGGCTGGATGCACACCTCCAGCGCCGTCGACAATGTCGATGAGTTCGCCGAAGACGTGGTGCACAAGGACGGCAAGCTTTTCTATCGCTATGGTGGCGAGCTTCGGCCGATGGGCGTGAAGACCATCACGGTGCCTTACCGCAGAGTCGACGGCAGCGGCGGGGTGCGGAGTTTCACCACCTATTACACCAGTCACGGCCCCATCGTGCGCGAAGCGAACGGCAAGTGGATCAGCATCGCGCTGATGAACACGCCCATCGCCGCGCTGGAGCAGAGCTGGCTGCGCACCAAGGCGACGGATTATGCGTCTTATATGAAAGTCGCGGAGCTGAAGGCCAATTCCTCCAACAACACCATCTTTGCCGACGACAAGGGCGAGACGGCGCTGCTGCTGCCGCAATTCATGCCCAAAAGGAATGACAAGTTCGATTACACAAGGCCGGTGGACGGTTCCGGTCCGGCGACGGACTGGCAGGGCCTGACGCCGCTCGCCGATCTTCCGCAGGTCGTGAACCCGAAGAACGGTTGGTTCTACAACACCAACAACTGGCCCTATTCGGCGGCCGGCGCGGATAGTCCCAAACGAGCGGATTATCCCAAATATATGGACACGGTGGGCGAGACGCCGCGCGGCATCCACGCGATGCGTGTGCTGGGCAGCCAGAAGAATTTCACTTTGGAGTCGCTGCTCGCCTCGGCCTTCGATCCCTACATGCCTGCGTTTGCGCGGCTCATTCCCACACTGGTGAAAGCCTATGACGATCTGCCGGCGCGCGATCCGCTGAAGGCGCGGCTGAAAGACCAGATCGCGCTGTTGCGCGGCTGGGATTTCACATGGTCGGATCATTCGCTGGCCACCTCGCTCGCCGTGTTCTGGGGCGACACATTGTGGGATGAAACGATCGAGGCCGCGAAGGCGCAAGGCATCAATCCTTACGATTACATGGCCGATCACGCGACGGCGGCGGAGAAGCTGAAGGCGCTCGTCGAAGCGTCTGACCGTTTGCAGAAGGATTTCGGCAACTGGCGCACCCCGTGGGGCGCGATCAACCGCTTCCAGCGCGTCACCGATACGATCGAGCCCCATTTCGACGACGCGCTGCCCAGCATTCCGGTGCCGTTCGTGTCCTCACGCTGGGGTTCGCTGGCGTCGTTCGGCGCCAAGCGCTATCCGAACACCAAGCGCTATTACGGCACGTCCGGAAATAGCTTCGTCGCCGTTGTAGAATTCGGGCCGAAGATCCGCGCTGTCGCGATCACGGCGGGCGGCGAGAGCGGTAATCCCAAATCGCCGCATTTCAACGACGAAGCCATCCGCTATGCGCGCGGCGAGCTGCGACAAGTTTACTTCTACCCGGAAGACCTCGTGGGTCATGTCGAACACCGTTATCGCCCGGGCGAAATAAATTCAACGCCTTAACGCCCTTCGCCGCGTCGAAAGCAGGGGCATTTCATTTTGTGACAGCATCCGCTGCGCACCCCGTGCGCGCGGCGCGCATGGCCTTTTCCTTGAAAATGATTGCCTAGGCAACCATTGTCTCGGCAGCAGATTGAGCGGGCAGCCATGCCAAAACCCTATTTTCGTGCGGACAATTTCAATTGTCACAAGTCGTTGGGCTATCTGACCCGCCGGGTGCAGAACCTCACGAACCCGCACGCAGAAGCCATTTTTGCGGACCAGGACCTGACCTTCACCCAGTGGATTTCGCTGATGGGCCTGCGCGAAGGCGTGGCCGAAACCAGCGCCGATCTGGCCCGGCACCTCAATCACGACGCGGGCGCCGTTACCCGCGTGGTGGATGAATTGGAAAAGCGCGGCCTTCTGCGCCGCGAGCGCAGCAAGGAAGACCGCCGCGTGGTGAAGCTCACCCTCACGCCGCAGGGCAGGGCCGTCGCCAAGATGCATGTGCCGCCCATTGTCGATTTCTGGAACCGGGTGACGAATGATTTTTCCACACAGGAGATCAAGCAACTGCTCTCTCTGATGGGACGTTTGATCGAACGGCTCGAAGCCGAACCTCTGCACGAGCCTGCGGCAAAGGAAAAAAAGAAGAGGGCCGCGCGATGAGCCGCCTCATATCCCTGTTGCTCGCAACAACCCTATTGGCTGGATGCGTGGACGCCCCATCCACTGTCCCGAGCCAGACGGCGCTCAAGCCTCAGTCTCTCGGCTTGAGCGCCGCCCCTTCGCCGCAGATTACGGATGCCTGGTGGAAGGCGTTCGGCGATCCGCAACTCGATGCGCTGGTCGATCAGGCGCTCGCCGGAAGCCCGACGCTGCAGATCGCGCTCGCCCGCATGCGCGAAGCGCAGGCGCAGCTTTCGGTCAGCCGCGCCGCCACCTATCCGCAGATCACGCTGGATGGGCAGGAGCAGCGCACGCATTTCAGCAGCAACTACATCATCCCGCCGCCCTTCGGTGGAACGATGCGATGGTACGGCCAGGTGCAGGCCAACCTGTCATGGTCACTCGATCTCTTCGGCAAACAGGCCGCGGAAGTCGATGCCGCGCGGTCCAGTTCCGAAGCCGCCGCGCTCGATGCCGAGGCTGCGCGCCTCGCGCTCGCGGGTTCGGTGACGCACGCCTACATATCGCTCGATCGCGCCTATCTGCTGGCCGATGTCGCCGACGAGACCGTCAAGCAGCGCGAGGGTGTGCTGCGCCTTACCGCGGGCCGGGTGAACAGCGGCCTCGACAGCAAGGCGTCGGATGAGCAGGCGAAGGCGCTTCTGGCCATCGCGAAAGAGGATTCGATCCGCGCCAAGGCCGTGCGCGAGCTTGCGGTACATCAGATCGCGGCGCTCGTCGGGCGCGGGGCCGATGCCTACAATATCTCCCGGCCGAAGCTGGATCGAAGCGCATTGGCGCTGCCTGCCATGCTTCCGGCCGATCTGCTGGCGCGCCGCGCCGACATCGCCGCCGCCGAAGCGCGCATCGACGCCGCGACAGCCGGCCGGCACGCGGCGCATCAGGCGTTCTATCCCGACATCAACCTTATCGGCGCGGCGGGTTTCGCGGCTATTGGGTTGAGCACTTTGTTCAGCGGCGGCTCCGGCCAATACGGCATCGGCCCCGCCATCCATCTGCCGATCTTCGATGCCGGCGAGTTGCGCGCCAAATATGCCGGTGCGACCGCACAGCTCGATGAAGCCGTGGCGAGCTACAACCAGTCCGTCGTCGGCGCTGTGAAGCAGACCGCGGATGCGATCACGGATCTGCAATCGCTCGAAGGGCAGGCGGCACAACAGAGAGAAGCGTTGCGCGCCTCCAATGCCAGCTTCGATCTCGCCACGCGGCGCTATCGCAGCGGGCTTTCGCCGCAACTCAATGTGCTGAGCGCGGAGGATGTTCTCATCCAGGCCAAGCGTCAGGATGCTTCGATCTCCGCCGATCTGCTGTCGGCGCGTGTTTCGCTGCTGATGGCGCTGGGCGGCGGCTACACCAACCCACACTCGAATATGGCTTCCAACAATCGGGATAACGGCCAATGAAATACCCCAATCAGGAAGGCGCGACCGACGCGCAGAACACCCGCCGCAAATGGCTCACCATTCTGGGCGTCGTGGTTGTCATCGGTCTTGTGGTCTACGGACTCTATTGGCTGCTCTATGCTCGCCACTTTGAGGGTACCGACGACGCCTATGTCGGCGGTGACATCGTATCGATCACCAGCCGCGATCCGGCCACGGTCGTGGCGCTGCACGCCGACAACACGCAGACGGTTCGGCGTGGCCAGTTGCTCATTGAATTCGACCCGAGCAAGCCGGAAGCTGCGTTTGAGGCCGCCAAGGCGGATCTGGCGCGCGCCGTGCGCGGCACCCGCACCAATTTCTCCAAGGTCGATCAATATCGTGCACAGCTGAATGCCGCGCACGTGGCGCTGGATCAGGCGCAGGCCGACTACCGCCGCCGCCAGACGGCCGGCGACTCGGTTTCGCGCGAAGAGCTGAACCACGCGCGCGATGCGGTGAACGCAGCGCAGGCCAGTCTCAAGGCCGCCGAGAGCGGTTTGGCGCAGGCACAGGCGACGGTGCAGGGAACCAATGTCTCCAACAATCCCGACGTGCTGGCGGCCATCGCGGCGCTGCGCTCCGCGGCAATCACGCTTTCCCACATGAAGCTTTATGCGCCGGTCGATGGCGTCGTCGCGCAGCGCACCGTGCAGGTGGGCCAGCAGGTCGCCGCCGGAACGCCGCTGATGGCGGTCGTGCCGCTCGACACGGTGTGGATCGACGCCAATTTCAAAGAAGGCCAGCTCGAAGACATGCGCATCGGCCAGCCGGTGACGGTGACCGCCGACATCTATGGCGGCAGCGTGACCTATCACGGCAAGGTTTTTGGCCTGGGCGCCGGTTCGGGTAGCGCCTTCGCGCTCCTGCCGCCGCAGAACGCGTCCGGCAACTGGATCAAGATCGTGCAACGCGTGCCCGTGCGCATCGCGCTCGATCCGAAGGAGTTGCGCGAGCATCCCTTGCGCATCGGTCTTTCGGTGGATGTCGATGTCGATGTTGCGGACACCTCCGGCAGTTCCATCGGCGCGCCGGGCACAAAGCATGAAGTTCGCGGCTATATCGGCGATTATGACGATGCGTCGATCGATCGCCTGATCAAATCCATCCTCGCGCAGAACGGCGCTTGAAACAGTCATGAGCGGGCAGGGCACGCCGGAACTCAAACCGCTTGCGGGCATGCAGCTTGCGATCACCTCGATCGCGCTGGCGCTCGGCACCTTCATGCAGGTGCTGGATTCCTCCATCGCCAACGTGTCGTTGCCGACCATCGCCGGCAATCTCGGCACCAGCGTCGATCAGGGGACCTGGGTCATCACATCTTTCGCGGTGGCGAACGGTGTGGCCGTACCGCTCACCGGCTGGCTGATGCAGCGCTATGGCGTGGTGCGCACTTTTGTGTTCTCGGTGCTCGGCTTCACGCTGGCGTCATTCCTGTGCGGCATCGCATGGAGCCTGCCGTCGCTGATCGTCTTCCGCATTCTGCAAGGCGCGGTGTCCGGTCCGATGATCCCTGGATCTCAAGCCTTGTTGATTTCCATTTTTCCACCGGAAAAACGCGCCACCGCGCTCGGCATCTGGTCCATCACCACGCTGGTTGCGCCGATCATGGGGCCGATTTTGGGCGGCTATATTTCCGACAACTATCATTGGGGCTGGATTTTCCTGATCAATGTGCCGGTGGGATTGATCGCGGCGTTCCTGTGCTGGACCAACCTTTCCAATCGCGAAACGCCGACGCGCTTGCTTCCCATCGATACGATTGGCCTTGGATTGCTCGTGATCTGGGTTGGGTCTCTGCAAGTGATGCTCGACACCGGCAAAGATGCGGACTGGTTCTCGTCCACGGCCATCGTGGTCGAAGCGATTATCGCCGTGATCGGGTTCTTCGCATTCCTCATCTGGGAACTGACGGAAGACCATCCCGTCGTTGATCTGTCGCTGTTCAAATTCTGGAATTTCACTTTCGGCACTATTGCATTTTGCCTTGGCTATGCGCTGTTCTTCGCCAACGTCCTGCTTCTGCCGCTATGGCTCCAAACCAATGTCGGTTACACGGCGACATGGGCGGGACTCGTGGCGGCCCCCAGCGGTGCGGTAGCGGTTGTGGTCACGCCCATTGCCGCGCGCTTCATGGCAAAGGTGGACGCGCGCATCATGGCGACGGTTGCCTTTATCGCTTTCACGGTCTCCTACTTCATGCGCGCGGGTTATACGCAGGACGCTGGTTTCTGGGATTTCGTGATGCCGATGCTGGTGCAGGGCATTGCGATGAGCACGTTCTTCGTCGCCCTGATCACCATCTCGCTGGACGGAATCCCGCCGGAACGCATTCCCTCCGCGTCCGGCATCTCCAACTTCGCGCGCATCACCGCCGGCGGCTTCGCGGCCTCGATCATCACGACACTATGGGATCGCCGCGAAGCGCTGCATCAGAGTCGGATGGCCGATCATTCCTCGGTCTTCGATCCGATCATGCAGCAGGCAGTGGCGCATCTGCACAGCTTCGGCCTCACCGATCTGCAGTCCTATGGCCTGCTGGCGCGCAACATGGTGCAGCAGGCCTATCTGCTGTCGTCGCTGGACCTGTTCTGGATTTCGGGTTGGCTGAGTGTGATTTTGATCGGCGTGATCTGGATCGCGCGCCGTACACACAGCAATGGCGCCGTACACGCCGCCGCGGATTAGGGCAGTTCCGCCTTCTCGATTCCATCCAGAAACGTGCTCACCGCCAGATCGGCGATGCGTTGCGGCTTGGCCTTTCCCTCCGGATCGAGCCAGGTATGCATCCAGTTGATCATGCCGAAATAGAGCATGGCGCTTGGCCGCTTCAGCGCCGCGCGGCCCGAAAGTTCCGGGCGCAATTCGGCGATGGTCTTCTCCACAATCTCGATCAAGCGCCGCTGAATGCCGACGACGGTCTTGCGCTGCTCTTCCGGCAACCGCGAAAGCTCGTTCAGCAACACGCGCTGGCGCGCGGCGGCATCGACATACAATTCCACGAAGGCATGGGTGAGGGCGCGCAGTTTCTCTTCCGGAGGGAGCGGCTTGGCGGCAATCGCTTCGGCCGCATCCAGCAACGCCTTCACATGGCTGTGCATGACATCGAACAGGATGTCTTCCTTGGAATCGTAATAGTGATAGATCAGCGATTTGGAGGTCTTCAGCGCATCGGCCAAATCGGCAATGGAGGCGCCCAGGAACCCGCGCTCCGCAAAGAGTTCCGCCGCGCGGTCCACAATGGCGTCGCGCCGGATCGCATAATCAGCCGATTGTGTGCGCGCCATTCGCTTTCCGAATCCGTGAATCGCAATCTGTATAAACCGGCAAACCGTTGTAAAAACAGCAGACGGCAACGGTCCTTGATAATTGACCGTCCGTTCGGTTAATTATTAGCGGAAGACCGGCCGGAAGGAAACGGGCATGTCCGCAGCGCCGCGGGAGAAAGTATCGGGGGCCAACGCCGCCGCGCCGGATTGGCGCGCCGTTGCCTACCATCTGCATGTCTCGCGCGCCCTGGATTTGCTGGAAGAGAAGACGCTCGTTCCCGAGCGCAAGATTTTCTACCAGTTTTCCGCCCGTGGCCACGACATGGCGCAGATCCTGTTGGGGCTGAAGCTCACGCATAAGGAAGATGCGATCTGCGGTTATTACCGCTCGCGGCCCATTCTTCTGGCGCTCGGCGTCGATCCTGCGGATGCGCTGGGTTCGAGCATGGCGCGCGCCGGCGGCTACAGCGACGGCCGTGATATCGGCGCGGTGTTCAACTATCCGAACAAACACGGTGCCAGCGCTTTGCCCATGTGCGGCGGCGTCGGCGCGCAATACACGCCCACCGCCGGATGGGCGCAGGCGCTGGAATACCGCGCCAAGGTTCTGAAGGAAAAAGATTGCGGCGACGCGATCGCCGTGGCGCTGGGCGGCGATGCCTCCGTGGCGACCAACGGCTTCTGGTCCGCGCTGACCATGGCGACCACCCTCAAGCTGCCGATGCTCTTCTATATAGAAGACAATGGTTACGGCATCTCGGTGCCATCCACCTTGCAAACACCGGGCGCGAACATCGCCGCGAACCTCTCCGGCTTCAACGGCCTGAAAGTGATCGCGGGCGACGGCACGAACCCGGAAGAAGCCGCCTCGCTGATCGACGAAGCGGTGACATTCGTGCGCGAACAGCGCGCACCGGTGTTGCTGCGCCTCACCGTGCCGCGCCTTGAAGGCCATTCCTTCCAGGACACGCAGACCTACAAATCCGACGACTTCGTGAAATCCGAATGGGCGCGCGATCCGCTGCCCAAGCTGCAAAAGCTGTTCGATGCGAAGGAATGGGACAAAATTGCCGCTGACGCGCAAAACGCCGTCGACAAGGCGCGCGCGAACGCCGAGGCGCGTCCCGTCACCGATCCCGAACGCACGACGCAGAACGTATTCTTCGAAGGCGAGATGCAGGAGAAAGGCGGACAGGCGAATGCCGGCTACACAGCCCCCGCCGCCCACGAAGAGGCGCAACCCGAAGGCCAGCGCATCAACATGGTCACGGCCATCCGCCGCACGCTGGATCATGAGCTTGCGGTCAATCCGCGCGTGCTGGTGTTCGGCGAAGATGTCGGCCCCAAGGGCGGCGTGCATGCGGTGACACTGGGCTTGCAGGAGAAGTTCGGCGCAGACCGCGTCTTCGACACGTCGTTGTCGGAAGAGGGCATCATCGGCCGCGCCGTGGGCATGGCGATTGCCGGGTTGATGCCGGTGCCGGAAATCCAGTTCCGCAAATATGCCGATCCTGCCGCCGAGCAGCTCAACGATTGCGGCACCATGCGCTGGCGCACCAACAACCGCTTCGCCGCGCCGATGGTGGTGCGCATGCCGATCGGCTTCTTCAAATGTGGCGATCCCTGGCACAGCCAGACCAACGAAGTGCAGTTCGTCCATTCGCCGGGCTGGAAAGTGGCCGTGCCGTCCAACGCGGAAGACGCGGTGGGCCTGTTGCGCGGAGCCTTGCGCGGCAACGATCCGGTGATCTTCTTCGAACATCGCGCCATGCTGGATGCGACCAGCGCGCGCCGTCCCTATCCGGGCGATGATTTCGTGCTGCCCTTCGGCAAGGCGCGCATCGTGCAGGACGGCAGCGATCTCACCATCGTTGCCTGGGGCGCGATGGTGGAGCGTTGCGAACAGGCGGCGGAAGGCGCGTCCGTCGAGATCATCGACCTGCGCACCTTGATGCCGTGGGATCGCGAAGCGGTGCTGGCGTCTGTGAAACGCACGCGCCGTTGCCTGATCGTGCATGAAGACCTGATGAGCGCGGGCTTCGGCGCGGAGATTGCCGCCGTCGTGGCGCAGGAATGTTTCTTCGATCTCGACGCGCCGGTGTCGCGCCTTGCGATGCCGGACATTCCCAGCCCGCACAATCCGGCGCTGATGGAATGGGCGCTACCGTCCGTCGACGGCATTCGCGCGAAAATCGAAGAACTGACCAGCCTATGACCGACATTCTCGTTCCCACCGAACAGGAAGGCACCAAGGCCGTCGTCAAGACGTGGCTGAAGAAGGTGGGCGACGCCGTGAAGGTGGACGATCCCATCGTGGAGCTGGAAACCGACAAGGTCGCGGTGGAAGTGGCCGCGACATCGGCGGGCGTGCTTTCGGAAATCCTTGTCGCGGACGGCGCGGAAGTGGAGCCGGGCACGGTGCTGGGGCGCATCACCTCCGGCGGCGCGGTGGAAGAAACCGCCAAAGCGATGGCGCAAGGTGCGGGTATCGCCGCGCCGAAAACCGCCGCGCCACGCGCGACTTCCACGAGCGAACAATTGCCGCCGGGCATTCGCAAAATGCTGGCGGACAACGGCATCGATGCACGCGACGTGCCGTTCAACGGCGCGCGGCTGACGCGCGAGGACATTCAGGCCGAACTGGATCGCCGCACGAAAGCGCCAGCCGCCGGCGTGAAGCGCGTGCCGCACGACTCCATGCGCAAGCGCATCGCCGAGCATTTGACGCATTCGGTTCAGACGGCGCCACACGTCACCGCCGTGTTCGAAGCCGATTTCACCGCCATTACCGCGCACCGCGCCGCGCACAAGGACGCTTTCGCGAAAGACGGCGCGAACCTCACTTTCACTGCTTACTTCGTCGCTGCTTGCGTGCAGGCGATGAGCGCGGCACCGGCCGTGAACGGCCGTTGGTATGACGACCGCATCGACATCTACGAAGACATCAACATCGGCATCGGCACCGCGCTGGGCGAGAAGGGGCTGATCGTCCCCGTCATCCATCGCGCACAGACGCTATCGTTGCTCGATATTGCAAAACGCCTGACCGAGATGACGGAGAAGGCGCGCACCGGAAAGCTGTCGCAGGACGACGTGCGCGGCGGCACCTTCTCCATCTCCAATCATGGCGTGTCTGGCTCGCTGGTGGCGACGCCGATCATCATCAACCAGCCGCAATCGGCGATCCTGGGCGTCGGCAAACTGGAGAAGCGCGCGGTGGTCCGCGACGACGCCATCGTCATCCGCCCGATGGCTTATGTGACGCTGACCATCGACCACCGCGTGATCGACGCCTTCCAGACGAATGCCTGGCTGTCGAAATTCGTGGAAGTTCTTGAAACCTGGCCGCTTAAAACTTGATTGTCATCCCCGGCGAGCATCGCAAGGCGATGCGAGGGAAGGGGACCCAGGCATTTCCGTAAAACGCAATGTTGAAACGCGAACACGACCTGGAGAGGTCGTGCACTTGTTTTCCGCCTGGGTCCCCTTCCCCTCGCTTCGCTCGGCCGGGGATGACAGTTATTTTCTATGATCGAATACGCGCTTCGCCTTGCCTTCGGAGCGCGGCAAGGCGCCCGGATCGGCGATCACGATCTCCGCATGCAGGCCGTAACGCGATTTCATCCGCAGCGACACGGAATTCCGCGCGCCGTCGCAGGTGGCGATATCGCAGGCTAAGGCGGCTTCGCAGGTGATGACCAGCCGGTCCATCGCGCCGTCACGATGCACATCGATGCGATAATGCGGCGACAGCGCCGGTTCGGAGACAATCAACTCTTCGATCTGGCGCGGGAAGATGTTCACGCCGCGAATGATGAGCATGTCGTCGCTGCGGCCGGTGATGCGGTCCATGCGCCGCATCGGCACATTGCCCACCGGCGCGGAGAGCCGCGAAAGATCGCCGGTGCGATAGCGGATGATGGGCAGCGCCTCCTTCGACAGCGAGGTGAAAACCAGCTCGCCTTCTTCGCCATCGGGAAGCGGCGCACCGGTCTCAGGATCGACGATCTCCGGCAGGAACGCATCTTCCCACACAGTGAGCGCACCGCGCGCGTCGGCGCGTTCCTGCGCCACGCCGGGGCCGAGTACTTCCGAGAGGCCGTAAATATCCAGCGCGGTGATATCGAAACGCTTCTCGATCTCGCCGCGCATCTCCTCGCTCCATGGCTCGGCGCCATGAATGCCGATCTCGAGCGATGTCTCGCGTGGATCGATGCCGGCGCGTTCCAGCGCTTCGCCGAGCGCCAGCATATAAGATGGCGTACAACAGATGATGCGCGGTTTCAGATCGCAGATGAGTTGGATCTGCCGCTCCGTCTGCCCGCCGCTGGCGGGCACAACCACGCAGCCCAATTTCTCCGCGCCGCCATGCAGTCCAAGCCCGCCGGTGAAAAGACCGTAGCCATAGGCATTGTGCAGCACGTCGCCGCGCTGGCCGCCCGCCGCCGCGATGCAGCGCGCGATCAGCGTGTTCCACAAATCCAGATCGGCCTGCGTGTAGCCCACGATCGTCGGCTTGCCGCTGGTGCCGGAGGAGGCATGCAATCGTACGCATTGATCTTGCGGCACGGCGAACATGCCGAAGGGATAATTCTCGCGAAAATCGCTTTTGAGCGTGAAAGGAAATCGCGCCAGATCGGCCAGCGTCTTCAGATCGTCCGGCGTCACGCCCGCCGCCTCGCATTTCGCGCGGTAATAGGGCGTATTCTTATAAGTATGCGCGACGGACCATTGCAGCCGCTTGAGCTGTTCTCTTTCCAGGTCTGCGCGCGAGTCCATCACACCGCGTTCATCGTCAGTAGTTCATAAGTCGCTGCCGTTTCGCCGTTCTGGTTGGTGACGATCACCTGCCAGCGCACTTCGCCCATTTCGGGATTGCGCAGCGATTTGGATTTCGCGGTGAGTTGCACGGTGATGCTGTCGCCCGGCTTCACCGGCTTGGTGAAGCGCAGATTGTCGAGGCCGTAATTGGCCAGCACCGGCCCCGGCGGCGGGTCGACGAACAATCCCGCGGCGAAAGATAGCAGCAGATAGCCATGTGCCACGCGCCCGCCGAACAGCGGATTGGCCTTGGCGGCTTCCTCGTCCATGTGGGCATAGAAGGTATCGCCGGTGAAATGGGCGAAATGCTCGATGTCCTCCAGCGTGATGGTACGCGGCTTGGTTATGAGTGTTTTTCCGAGTTCCAGTTCGTTGAAGCGCAGGCGGAAAGGATGCGGGCCTTCGCGCATTTCCGGCGCGCCACGCATCCATTCATGCGTCACGCCGGTCAGCATGCGCGGGCTGCCCTGCAAGGCGGTGCGCTGCATGTAATGATGAACGCCATGCAGGCCGCCCATCTCCTCGCCGCCGCCCGCGCGGCCCGGACCGCCATGAATGAGGTTCGGCAGCGGCGAGCCGTGCCCGGTGGATTCCTTCGCGCAATCGCGATCCAGAATGAGCAGGCGTCCGTGGAATGCACCCGCGCCGGTCAGCACATCGCGCGCGACCTTGGGATCGTAGGTATAAAGCGACATCACCAGCGAGCCTTGCCCGCGATTCACCAGCGCGATGGCGTCGCCCAAATCCTTGTAAGGCATGAGCGTGGCGACGGGGCCGAACGCTTCGGTGTCATGCACGCGGCTTGCCTTCGCCGGATCGTCGCAGCGCAGCAACACAGGGGAAAGGAACGCGCCTTTGCCGTCTGCCTTGCCTGGATCACCGAACACGATGCGCGCTTCCTTCGACAGCATGTCGATCTTCTCGCGCACATCGTTGCGCTGCGCGGTGGAGACGAGCGCGCCCATCTGGGTCTTTTCATCGCACGGATCGCCGACCGCGATCTTGCCCAGCGCGTCTTTCAGCGCGGCTTCCACGGCATCCATCTGTCCGGCAGGCACCAGCGCGCGGCGGATGGCAGTGCATTTCTGGCCTGCCTTCACCGTCATCTCGCGCACGACCTCTTTGATGAAGAGATCGAATTCCGGCGTGTCTTGCACCGCATCCGGCCCCAGCACCGCGGCATTGAGCGAGTCGCGCTCGGCAATGAAGCGCACGCTCTCGCGCGCGATCACCGGATGGCGCTGAAGCGTCTGCGCGGTTTCGGCGGAGCCGGTGAAGGAGACAACGTCCTGCCCCGTGAGATGATCGAACAGGTCGCCGGTCGGCCCGACGATCAGTTGCAGCGCACCCTTCGGCAGCACATTCGCTTCGATCAGGATGCGGAATGCTGCCTCGGTGAGGTAGGCCGTTGCCGTCGCGGGTTTCACGATGGCGGGAACGCCGGCCAGCAGCGTGGGGCCGAGCTTTTCCAGCATGCCCCAGACCGGGAAGTTGAACGCGTTGATATGCACCGCCGCGCCCTGGCGTGAGGTCAGCACATGCTGGCCCATGAAGGTGCCGCGCTTGGACAAACCTTCCGGCGCGCCTTCCACGATGATGGTGTCGTTGGGAAGTTCGCGGCGGCCTTTGGACGAATAGGCGAACAAGGTGCCCGCGCCGCCTTCGATGTCGATCCGGCTATCGGCCTTCGTGGCGCCGGTATTGTAGGAGAGTTCGTACAGCGCATCTTTCTTCGCCATCACCGCGTCGCCCAGTGCTTTGAGCATCTTGGCGCGCTGGTGGAATGTCATCCTACGCAGGGCAGGGCCGCCGACAGTACGCGCATGATCGAGCATCGCCTTGAAGTCGCGCACGGTGGTGCCGGTTTCGGCCACGGCTTCACCTGTCACGGCGGAAGCAATGGCTGTGAGATTGCCTTCCGGCGCGATCCACTGGTCTTTCACATAGCTATGAAGTTTCAACATTCGCTGCTCCTTCACCCTCCCCTTGCGGGAGGGTCGAATTGCGTTAGCAATTCGGGGAGGGGTCCGGTACCGGTGCCATGACCCCTCCCCGAAAATTCTTCGCTGCGCTCCGAATTTGTCGGCCCTCCCTCAAGGGGAGGGCGGATTTACTTATTGACCTTTGAACTTCGGCGCGCGCTTTTCACCGAAGGCGGCAACGCCTTCCTTATAGTCCGCGGAGCGGCCAAGCTCGCGTTGCAGGTCGCGCTCCAGATCGAGCTGTTCGTTCAGATCGGCCGCCCAGGCTTTGCGCATCGCCATCTTGATGGCGGCAAGCCCCTTCGTCGGGCCGCGCGCGAATTTCTCCACCAGCTTGCCCGCTTCATCCTGAAGCTTGTCGTCGTCGATCGCGCGCCAGATGATGCCCCATTCCTCGGCTTTCTCGGCGCTCAAGGCTTCGCCGGTCAGCGCCAATCCCATCGCACGCGCATGACCGGCGAGGCGCGGCAGAGTCCAGGTGCCGCCGGAGTCGAGAACAAGACCGATGTTGGAAAAGGACTGGATGAATTTCGCGCTCTTCGCCGCCAGAACGATGTCGCAGGCGAAGGCGATGTTCGCGCCCGCGCCGGCGGCCACGCCGTTCACCGCGCACACCACGGGCTTGGGCAGATTTACGATGCGCTTTATCAGCGGGTTGTAGCGGTTTTCCAGCGACTCGCCGAGATCGAGGCCATCCGCCCCCGGCGCTACCGCGCGGTCCGACAAATCCTGTCCGGCGCAGAAGCCGCGCCCCGCGCCGGTCAGCAGCAATGCGCGAATGCTTGCATCGCTTTCCACCTTGGACAGCGCGTCTGCGACTTCGCTATGCATCTGTACGGTGAAGGAGTTGAGACGGTCGGGGCGGTTCAGCGTGATCTTCGCCGCGCCGTTCGCGATATCGAACAAAATGGTTTCGTAAGCCACAGCCACCTCCCGATTTGTTCGCGGGCTGGTCCCGCTGTTGGTGATAGGCTTAAAATAGAACGTTTGGTCGGTCAATTTGACGAGGAAACATGAGCGCCGCAGACGAGCTTGCCCGCAAAATCGCCGATCATCTTCGTGGCCAGGAAGGCACCGGCGCGGCGTGGAACATCGAGATCGAGGAAGCCCGTGAAGGCTATGCGCGCATCGCCATGGTGGTGCGCGCGGACATGCTCAATGGTCACAAGACGTGCCACGGCGGCATGATCTTCTCGCTGGCCGATACGGCGTTCGCTTACGCCTGCAATTCGCGCAATGTGGAGACGGTGGCGCAGAACGCGACCATCGCTTTCCTGGCGCCGGGGCGGGAAGGCGACCGGCTGGTGGCGGAATGTCGGGAACAGGCGCTGACGGGCCGCTCGGGCGTTTATGCCGTCACGGTGACCGACCAGAAGGGCGAGAAAATTGCGGTTTTCCAGGGCCTTTCCCGGTCCCTCGGTGGGGCGGTCCTGAAGGGTAATTAATTGACCGTCCGGTCGGTTTATTATACTATCTCGGCAAATTCGGCGAGGAAGCGCGCATGTATACGACCGAACTGAAAGACAAGAACCAGAAGCAAGCAGCGATCGCCGTCGCGGAAGATCCGGTGCGTCTCGCCGCATTCGAAGCGCGCGTCGCCGCCGATGATTTTATCGAGCCGAAAGACTGGATGCCGGAAGCCTATCGCAAGACGCTGGTGCGCCAGATCTCGCAGCACGCGCATTCCGAAATCGTCGGCATGCTGCCGGAAGGAAACTGGATCACGCGCGCGCCGTCGCTGCGCCGCAAGGCCGTGCTGCTGGCGAAGGTGCAGGATGAAGGCGGGCACGGGCTTTATCTTTATGCCGCCGCCGAAACGCTCGGCACATCGCGCGAAGAGATGATCGACGCGTTGCATTCGGGCCGCGCGAAATATTCCACGATCTTCAATTATCCCACGCTGACATGGGCCGACATCGGCGCCATCGGCTGGCTGGTGGACGGCGCGGCGATCATGAATCAGGTTCCTCTTCAAAGAACCTCGTATGGCCCATACGCCCGCGCGATGGTGCGCGTGTGCAAGGAAGAAAGTTTTCACCAGCGCCAGGGCTACGAGATCATGATGGTGCTGGCCGCCGGCACCGAGGCGCAGAAGCGCATGGCGCAGGATGCGCTGAACCGCTGGTGGTGGCCGTCGATCATGATGTTCGGCCCGCCGGACGAAAACTCGCCGAACACAGCGCAATCCATCCGCTGGCGCATCAAGCGCGAGACGAATGACGAGCTGCGCCAGAAATTCATCGACGTGACGGTGCCGCAGGCCGAAGCCATCGGTTTGACGATTCCCGATGCCGATCTGAAATGGAACGAGGTGCGGGGTTCTTACGATTACGGCGCCATCGACTGGGACGAATTCTACGCCGTTGTGCGCGGCGAAGGTCCGGTCGCGAAGGAGCGCATGGAGGCACGCGTGCAGGCATGGGAAGACGGGGCGTGGGTGCGCGAAGCCGCGTCGGCCCATGCCGCGAAACACGAAGCGCGCGAGGCGGCGGAGTAAACGATGTCGAAGAACTGGCCGCTTTGGGAAGTTTTCATTCGCGCCAAGAACGGCTTGTCGCACCGCCATGCCGGAAGCGTGCATGCGGCAGACGCCAAGATGGCGCTGGAAGCTGCGCGCGATACCTATACGCGTCGCATGGAAGGCGTAAGCCTGTGGGTGGTGCCGAGCGCGGCGATCGTCGCGTCCGATCCGGGCGATGCGGCGGAATTGTTCGAGCCCGCAGCCGACAAGGTCTATCGCCACCCGACCTTCTATGTGATCCCTGAGAATGTGAAGAACATCTGATGCGCGATGCGTCTCTCTTCGACTATGCCTGCCGGTTGGGCGATGACAGCCTGATCCTCGGCCAGCGCCTGTCAGAATGGTGCGGCCATGCGCCGATGCTGGAAGTGGATTTGTCGCTGGCCAATATTGGCCTAGATCTGATCGGGCAGGCGACGCATTTTCTGAAACTCGCTGGCGAAGCCGAAGGCAAAGGCCGCGACGAAGACAAGCTCGCTTTTCATCGCGACGTTCTGGATTTCAAGAACTGCCTGCTGGTCGAGCAGCCGAATGGCGATTTCGCGCAGACCATCGCGCGGCAATTCCTGTTCTCCAACTGGCAGGAATTGCTTTTTCGCGAACTGCACAAATCCACGAACGCGACCATCGCCGCCGTCGCAGCCAAAGCTGTGAAGGAAGTCATCTATCATTCGCGTCTCGCGAATGAATGGATGGTGCGGCTGGGCGACGGCACGGCGGAAAGCCACGAGCGACTGGTGAACGGCCTCGACTGGATGTGGCGCTTCTCGGATGAATTGTTCGAAGTCGATGCCGTGCTGGAACCGCTGATCGCATCCGGTGTCGCCTGCGACGTGCGCAAGCTGCGCCCCGAATGGGATGCGCGCATCGCGAAGGTGTTGAAAGAGGCGACTCTGGAATTGCCGAAGGCCCGTCGTGCGACGGTGGGTGGACGCAAAGGCCATCACTCCGAACATCTGGGCCATCTCTTGACCGAGATGCAGTTCCTCCAACGCGCCTATCCGGATGCCAAATGGTAGCGGCTGCAACCATCAACAGCGCTTTCAAGGATCGCGTATTCGAGATTCTCGCGCACGTTCCTGATCCGGAGATTCCCTGTGTCTCCGTCGTCGATCTGGGCATCGTGCGCGATGTGACGGACGATGCGGTGGTCATCACACCGACCTATACCGGCTGCCCCGCCACGCTCGCGATTGAAGCGGATATCCGTAGCGCGCTCGACAAAGCCGGACTTTCCGCGCTGAAGATCGAAACCACGCTGTCGCCGCCCTGGAGCACCGATTGGATCAGCGCCGAAGGCCGCGAGAAGCTCCGCGCATACGGCATCGCGCCGCCGGTGAAGACCGCCGTGCAATGCCCGCGCTGCGGCTCGACGCACACCGAAGAACTCAGCCGCTTTGGCTCGACGCCCTGCAAATCGCTGCATCGGTGCCTGGACTGCCGCGAACCCTTCGACCGTTTCAAGTGTCACTGATATGTCCGTCAACGAACGCTTCCACAAATTGAAGATCGCCGAAGTCCGCCGTGAAACGCCGGACTCCGTCTCCATCCGTTTCGATATTCCGGATGCGCTGAAAGACGTATTCGGCTTCAAGGCCGGGCAGCATCTGACCCTGCGCACCGAAATGAACGGTGAAGATTTGCGCCGCAATTATTCGGTCTGCGTCGCGCCGCACGAAAACGAAATCCGCATCGCCGTGAAGCAGACGCCCGGCGGACGTTTCTCCGGCTGGGCGAACAGCGCATTGCAGGCGGGGCATACCATCGAAGTCCTGCCGCCCATGGGCCGCTTCGTCGTTCCCGCGACCGATAGCGACATGCCTTATTATGTCGCGCTGGCGGGCGGTTCGGGGATTACGCCGGTTCTGTCGATCCTGAAAACCGTGCTCGCGGAAAATCCGCGCGCACATTTCACGTTGCTTTACGGCAATCGCGACAGCGCCTCGATCATGTTTCTGGAAGAATTGGCGGGCCTGAAGAACCATTATCTTGATCGCCTCGAAATCTATCACTTCCTCGAAAACGAGGCGGAAGAGATCGAGCTGTTCAACGGCCGCCTCGACCGCGCCAAGCTGGACGAAGTTTTTTCCACGCTGGTCGATGTGAACGACGCCGACGCTTTCTTCATTTGTGGTCCCGGCCCGATGATGGATGCCGCCGAGTCCGCGCTGCTCGCGCGCAATGTCGCGCCGGAGCACATCTTCATCGAACGTTTCACCACCGGCACCATCTCCGCCGAGCAGCTCGCGCGCGATGAGGCCCTGCAACAGAAGGCGCAAGGCACGCAGATCACCGTGACGCTGGATGGCCGCCGTTCGAAGATTTCCTTCAACGCCGAGAAGGGCAACATTCTCGAAAGCGTGCAGGCCGCCGGATTGCCCGCACCCTATGCCTGCAAGGGCGGCGTCTGTTCCACGTGCCGCGCCAAGGTGCTGTCGGGCAGCGTGACCATGAAGAAGAACTATGGCCTCACCGACGAGGAAGTGGCCGAAGGCTATGTGCTCACCTGCCAGTCCGTCCCCACCAGCGACGACGTGGCGCTGAGCTACGACGCCTGAACAATATCAATTTTTCCGCGGCAAAACGGTCAGCGCATGGAACATCGCCGCGCCTGGCGGCTTGGTACATTGACCCCCTGCGGCTCGCGGGGCAGGTTTCATATCGCGCACGCACGTTTTGCACAGACATGGGCATGACATCCAAGGCCACCAACTTCGTTCTTTTCGGCGCCACCGGCGATCTTTCCAAGCGCATGCTGCTGCCGTCGCTCTATTACCTGGATCACGACGGCTTGCTGCCGGAGAAGCTGACCATCGTCGGCGCCGCGCGTTCGGCACTTAGCCATGAAGATTTCATCGCGTTGACGCGCAAGGCGCTGGACGAGCGCAAGGAAGCGATCGACGAAGCCACCTGGACGCGGTTCGCCGCGCGGCTGCATTATTCGCCGGTGGATGCTGGCGCGGCGTCGGGCTTCGAGGCACTGGGCGCGCTGCTGGACGAAATCAACCCCGGCGCGGATCAGCTCTTCTATCTGTCGCTGTCGCCGAACCATTACGCACCGGTATGCGACGGTCTTCAAAACGCGGGTCTTGTGACCGCCGCCAGCCGCATCATCATCGAAAAGCCCATCGGGCGCGATCTCGACAGCTGCCGCGCCATCAACACCGCGCTGCTGTCGGCCTTCGGTGAAGACCGCATCTTCCGCATCGATCATTATCTCGGCAAGGAGACGGTGCAGAACCTTCTGGCGCTGCGCTTCGCCAACATCCTGTTCGAGCCGCTGTGGAACAAGGCCCATATCGACCATGTCGAGATCACCGTGTTCGAGACGGTGGGCGTTGAAGGCCGCTGGGGCTATTACGATGAATATGGCGCGTTGCGCGACATGGTGCAGAACCATGTGCTGCAGCTTCTCTGCCTCGTGGCGCTGGAGCCGCCGGCCAAGCTCGATCCCGATGCCGTGCGCGACGAGAAGGTGAAAGTGCTACGTTCGCTGAGGCCGATCACCGGGCGCGATGTGCTGACCCGCACCGTGCGCGGACAATATGCCGACGGCAGCATCGATGGGGTGAACGTTCCCGGTTATGCGCGCGAGTCGGGCGGCAAGCCTTCCGACACTGAAAGCTTCGTCGCGCTGTGCGCGGAGATCGAAAATTGGCGCTGGTCGGGCGTGCCGTTCTACCTGCGCACCGGCAAGCGCATGGGCAAGCGGCGCACGGAGATCGTGGTGCAGTTTCGCGCCGTGCCCCATTCGGTGTTCTCGGGCGACGGCAGCAGCGATCTCATCGCCAACCGCCTCACCATCACCCTGCAGCCGGAAGAGCAGGTGAGCCTGGCGCTGATGAACAAGACGCCCGGCCTCACAGAGCAGGGCTGGCGCATGAATCCGTTGTCGCTCGACCTCAGCCTCACCGATGCATTCAAGACGCATCGCCGCCGCATCGCCTATGAGCAATTGCTGCTCGATGCGCTGCATGGCAACCAGACCCTGTTCGTGCGCGGCGACGAGACCGAGGCTGCGTGGCGCTGGGTCGACGGCATCGCCGCGGGCTGGAAGGAAACACGGTTGAAGCCGGAACCCTATTGGGCGGGATCGGATGGGCCGGAACGCGCCGAAGCGTTTTGGTGCAAAGGGCGGGCGGAATGAGCCTGGGACTTGTCGCAGATATTGGGGGAACCAATGTGCGCTTCGCGCTCACCGATGTGGATGCAGAGCGGGTTTCGTTCGACAGCGTGCGCAAATATCCCACCAAGGATCATTCGGATATTGCCGATGCAGCGCGTACTTATCTTAAAGCGCTAAATTTCAGCGGCTCTATCGCCGGCCTGGTGTTCGGCGTGGCGGGCCCGGTGCAGCATGGCGCGATCCATCTCACCAATGCCGGCTGGACGATCTCCGAAGACGATCTGCGCAGCAAGTTGAAAATTCCCTTCGCGCGCGTCGTCAACGACTTCGAAACATTGGCCGAAGCGGTACCGGAATTCCAGGATCAGGACCTGAAGCAGATTGGCCCGCTGCCCTTCCGCAACCGGCGCACCGGCACGATGGCGATTGTCGGTCCTGGCACGGGGCTTGGCGTCGGCGGGCTCGTCCGCAGCAATGACGCGATGCTGCCGCTGGTCACCGAAGGCGGGCACGCCGATTTCGCGCCGACGGACGATCTGGAGATCGAGGTGTTGCGCATCCTGATGAGGAAGTTCGGCCACGTGTCGAATGAGCGCATCATCTCCGGCCCCGGCCTGCGGAATCTCCACGTTGCGATGGCGCGGATCGAAGGCCGTGCGCCCGCCGACATCGCGCCGGAAGACATCACCAAGGCCGCGCGCGAGAAGCCCGATTCCTTCGAAGCCAAAGTCTTCAGCCGCTTCTGCGCCATTCTGGGTTCGGTCGCGGGCAATTATGCATTGGGCATGGGCGCGCGCAGCGGCGTCCTCATCGCGGGCGGCATATTGCCCAATGCCGTCGACTTCTTCGTCGCCTCCAGTTTTCGCGCGCGGTTCGAGGACAAGGGGCGCTTTGCCGATTACATGAAAGTCATCCCGACCGCGCTTATCGTGGACGATCACGCGGGCCTGCGCGGCGCTGCGGCAATTCTGCGCCTCGAACTGGGCAAACGCTGACAACGATCACCACGCGCTGACGCTTCCGGCCCTCAGAATTTTGTCGACCTCCCCACAAGGGGGAGGTGATACTGGCGCGGGTTGGAGGGATTCATGCGCAAAGCTCTGTTGTTGGGGATCGGGTTTCTTTTCGTGTGCGGCGCCGCGCTGGCGGATTCGCAGAAGCCGCAGGGCTATCTCGATGCCGCGTCCGCGCCCGATACCACCGTCATTCTGCCGCACGCCCCGGTGAAGGGCACTGCGCGCTATGAAGCCGACCGCAAGATATTCCTGCGCACGCGCAAGCTGAACGGCAGCGCGCGCTGGCAGATGGCGGTGAATGACGACGATTACTTCGATCCCGCCATGGCGAAGGATTTCACCTGCGCGCTGGGCGTGATGATCAATCCCACGGACGAACCGCATCTGACCGCACTGATCACGCGGATGGGCGCCGATCTGGGCCGTGCGGGCCGCGACGCCAAGAACTTCAACAAGCGCAAGCGGCCGTTCCTGATCGACAAAGGCAAGACTTGCGTGGCCATCACGCCGGCTTTCGCCAAAAGCTTCGATTATCCCTCCGGCCATTCCACCTATAGCTGGGGGCTTGGATTGGTTTTGGCGGAGATCGCGCCGGATCGCGCCACGCAGGTGTTGGCCCGTGCGCGCGCCTATGGCGAAAGCCGCGTCGTCTGCGGCGTGCACAATGCCAGCGCGGTGGATGCGGGGCGCACCGAAGCTTCTATCGTGATTGCGGCGCTGCATTCCTCCGCCGAATTCCGCGCCGATCTGGATGCCGCGCGCACCGAACTCGCCGCGGCGCGCGCCAAGGCCACGCCGCCTGCAAATTGCGACGCCGAAAATGCGCTGGTCGCGCAACCGCTCTATTAGGGATCGTCATGTCGGAAAAATCGGACAAGGAACTGGGTGTGGGCGGCAAGATCGCGCGGCGCGATTTCCTGCAAGGCGCGGCCATCGGCGTGGCGGTGACGGGCCTGGCGCCGGAACTGGCCGCCGCCGCGCAAGCTGAAACCGAAGCGCAGAACGCGGCGGGCTATTATCCGCCCACGCGACTCGGCCTGCGGGGCAGCCATCCCGGCTCGTTCGAAGGCGCGCATGAACTGCGCGACGGCGATTTCTGGACGAAGACGCCGAAAGTCGATGCCGTGAACGAACGCTACGATCTCGTCGTGGTCGGCGGCGGCATCAGCGGCTTGTCGGCGGCATATTTCTACCGCCAGAAGAATCCCAAGGCGAAAGTCCTCATCATCGAGAACCACGACGATTTTGGCGGCCACGCCAAGCGTAACGAATTTCATGTCGGCGGGCGCATGCATCTGCTCAATGGCGGCACGCTGGAGATCGACAGTCCCAAGCCCTACAGCCCCGTCGCCAGCGGCGTGCTGAAGACGCTGGGGATCAATCCGTCCGAACTCTCCAGGCAATGCGATGACGGCGCGATCTACAAGGGCCTGAAGCAGGGCGTGTTCTTCGATAAGGAAACCTTCGGCAAGGATGCGCTCGTCACGCTCGATGCCCATGAAGGTCATGCCGATCCGGCGGCGTTGAAAGCCTTCGTCGCGGCCGCGCCGCTGAGCGATGGCGTGCGCAAATCTATCCTCAAGATCGAAGCGGGGACGGATGATTACTATCCCGGCCTCACTTCCGATCAGAAGAAAGACAAGCTCTGGCGTCTGTCCTACAAGGATTACCTGCTCAATGTCGTGAAGGCCGATCCCGGCGTCGTCGCCTATTATCTGCACCGTACCGATGGCCTCTGGGGTTGCGGGATCGATGCGGTATCGGCGCTGGATTGCTGGGGCGTGGGCTTTCCCGGTTTCGCCGGATTGAAACTCGCACCCGGTGGTACCAACCGCATGGGTTATACGCCGCGCGGCTATTCCACGCCCCCCAACGGCTCAGAGACATTCCATTTTCCCGATGGCAATGCTTCCATCGCGCGCGCATTGGTGCGAATGCTCGTTCCCGGCTCCATGCCCGGACACACCGCGGAAGATATCGTCACCGTCAAATGCGATTACGGCACGCTAGATCGTCCGGCGAACGATGTACGCATCCGCCTCAACAACATCGTCGTGCGCGCGCGCAATGCGAAGGACGGCGTGGAGGTTGCTTACACGGCTTCGCCCGGCGGCGGCGCAATCCATCGCGTGACCGCGAAGCATTGCATCTTCGCCAGCTGGAACATGATGATCCCTTATATCGTTACCGAGCTCCCGGCGGCGCAAAAGGCGGCGATGCATGCGCTCATCAAGACGCCGCTGGTCTATACGAGTGTGGCCATCAAGAACTGGACGTCGTTCAAGAAGCTTGGCATCCGCGATGTTTATGCGCCTGGCGGTTATCATTCGCAGTTCGCGTTGAACGCACCGGTGAATATCGGCGCCTACAAGAGCGAGCGCGATCCGGCCAAGCCGATCCTCGTTCACATGACGCGCACGCCGGCGCAGCCCGGCTTGCCGGAGCGCGAGCAGCACAAGGCAGGACGCTATGAGCTGCTTTCCACATCCTTCGAAACCTTCGAACGCGAGATCCGCGCGCAGCTGGGCCGCACGCTGTCCGCCGGCGGCTTCGATCCGGCGCGCGACATCGCGGGGATCGCGGTGAACCGCTGGCCGCACGGCTACGCGCCCGAATACAACGCGCTGTGCGATAAGGGCTTCGACGCCGACCACACGCCAAACCTCGTCGCGCGCCGGAAGTTCGGCAACATCGCCATTGCCAACGCCGATTCTGGCATGGCTGCCTACACCGACGTCGCCATCGATCAGGCGCACCGCGCGGTGGGCGAGCTGCTGGGATAGCTATTCGACGATCGGCTCGACCAGCTTCGGCGTGCGGTAGCGGCCGGGGCGGAAGAACACGATTCCCGCGAGCAATCCGCCGATGCCGACGAGGTTGGTAATGAGGTCGAAGGTCGTGATGGCGTAGATGCCCAGCGCGATCAACGAGACGCCCGAAAGCGCCGGATAGAGACAGAGCCACAGCCAGCGGCCGATATGCTCCTTCCACAGCGGGAAGAACACTTTAGCCGCCACAAGCCCGGCAAGTCCGAAGTAGTACGCGACCAGCAATCCCACCGCGCGCACGGAATCCTGGATGATGACGTTCACCGTCGGCATCAGGCTCGATCCCCACAGCATCACCAGCCCCACCGCCATCAGCACCAGCATCGCGCGCACCGGCGTCTTGGTGCGCGGGTCCACCTTGCCGAAGCCGAAGGGCATCGCGCCGTCGCGGCCCATCGCGAACAAGGTGCGCGAGAATTGCAGCATGGTCGTCTCCAGCGTCGCCACGCTGGACAGGATCACCGCCGAAGACGCGAGCAGCCCGCCCGCGCGCCCGAAGCCGGATGTCACCGCGATGTCATAGATGATGTTCGCGTTCTTTCCCGCCGCGTCCTTCGTGCTGTATAGGCAAAGTGCCGCGGCTACGAACGCGATGTAAAAGGCGATGGTCACGAAAATGCTGATGAAGCCGCCATTGCCCGCGTTGTCCTCGGCGTTGTGGGTTTCCTCCGCGAGGTTCGCAGTCACATCCCAGCCCCAGTAGAAGAACACCACGATCAGCGCGGTCGTCGCAAAGCTCTGCGGTGTGTAGTCGAATCCGAACCAGCTCCACGAGAAAGGGTTTGCGAGGCCTACCTTGGCGGCGTGAACGAAGGCCGCCACGACCACGGCGGCGAGTATGATGAGCTCGATCGTCGTCATCACCATCTGCACCCGGCTGGTCACCTCGATGCCGACGATGAGGACCGACGCGATCACGAGGAACCATGCCGTCGCCACGGCCGCGCTCAGCACGACGTTGTTGGCCAGCGCCGGATCGACGAAATCGATCGTCGCGGTCGCGAGCGGCAGGCTGCCGGTCACCATGAACACCATCGCCGCCACCATCAGCGCCCAGCCGGAGAAGAAGCCCCAGAACTTGCCGAACTCCACCGTCGTCCACTGATAGGCCGCGCCGGCGGAGACGGCCTGCTTGTTCAGCGCCTTGTAGGCGATGGCGATGCCCAGCATCGGCACCGCGAAAATGACCAGCGCGCCGGGCGAGAGCGTGCCCGCAACCGCGATCAACGCCGCTGTCGTCACCGCAATGGTGTAGCCGGGCGCCGAGCCCGCGACGCCCATCACCATCGATTCGATGAATGAGAGCGAGCCTGCTTTCAGTTCGGTGTTCATGTCAGCGCCCCAATGTCCAAGTGATCATGATTTAACAAACCAAAAGCGTCATCACCCGGCCCTTCGCTTTTTTTGCGAAGGGCCGGGTGACCCAATTTCCTGCACAGAAAAGAAAGATGGGTCGCCCGCATGAAGCGGGCGATGACAATGCGAGGCTCAGTTTCTGTACGTCGCGGTGATGCCGATCGTGCGCGGGCGCAGCGTCCGCGCCTCGTAGAGGATCGTGTCGCTGTCCTGATGGCTCAGATCGAGCCGCGGATGCGCGTTGAGCAGGTTGTCGGCGAACAAGGAGATATTTGTCTGGCCGATGGTGGTGCCTAGGCGCAGCGTCACGACATTGGTCTCCGGCTCGCCCACCAATCCACCGTCATAGAGCGAGTTGGCGGGATCGCGCGCCGGCGTCATGCCGATTTCGCGGCTGGCGAATTCGTAGTCGAGCCGCAGGAAGGAATCGTGATCCCAGACATTGGCGTTGTATTGCGCACCGACGGAGAAGGTCCACGGCGAGCCGGGCAGACGGTCGCCTTTGACCGCCAGCGTGGGCGCGCCGGGCGCCGGGCCCGTCGCTGCGTTCGTCGTGAAGTGCGCGTCGGTATAGCCGAGGCTGAAATCCAGATCGAGCGCGTCGGTGACGAGCCACTCGCCCTGCAGATCGAAACCTTTGCTTTCGGCGTTGCCCAGATTGCTGGTGTATTTGAAGCCGCAGCCGGGCAGGTAATTGCTCTGCTGGATGTTCTTCCATTTCAGATAATAGACGCTGCCGGAGGCCAGCAGGCGGCCTCCGAAGAACTTGTCCTTGCTGCCGGCTTCGTAGCTCATCACCGTGTCGGAGCCATAGTCGGCGGGCAGGCTCGTGATGCCGAGCGCGGTAAGATCAGGTCCGCAGGCCGTGAACGGCACCGGCGGATTGGCGCCGCCGATGCGATAGCCCTTGGCCGCACTGAAATAGACCATGTCGTCGTCGTTGACCTGCCAGGTCACGCCGCCCATCGGCGTGAACGGCTTTTCGTTTTCCTTGCCGGTATTGCCGGTGAGCGGGCCGAAATTCTGCGCGCCGTCGGAGAAGTTGCTGAAGTCGAAGTGGGTCTTGGCATAGCGCGCGCCGCCCTGGATCTTCACGCTGTCGGTTAGCGCGTAGGCGACGTTGGCAAAGATGGCTTCCTGCCGCTCATGGCCGTTGGTGTGGTTGATGTAGTCGTCGCCATTGGGCAGCAGGTCTTCACCCCAGACGTCCATCATCGACGCGCCCCACAGATATTGGGTCAGCGCGGGCAGTTGCGGATCGTTGATGCGCTCCACGCTGAGCTGGCTCTGGCGCGAATAGAAGATGCCCGCAACCCAGGTCAAACGCGCATCGGGATCGGCCGATTGAATGCGCGCTTCCTGCGTGAAATTCTGTTGTGTGTTGATGATGTAGTTGCGCGAGCTGTAATGCCCGAAGCCCGGCAGATTGATGCTGTCGGCGCCCAGAAGCGGATAGCCCGATCCCGGCGTCGCGCAGAGGCTTCCCGCATTGGCGGTGCAGTCCGTCGCGTAGTCGGGAAGCGTTCCGCCCGCAAGCGCGCTTTGGAAATAGGAGAGGTTGTAGAGCGTGCCCGAATAATCCTGCACCGTCTGGTGACGGTCGAAATAGGACGTGTTGGATATGATTTCGACGTCGCCCGGCGTCCAGTCGATCTTCAGGGCCGGCAGGGTGAAGCGATCCTTGTCGCCCATCAGTTCGGGCGTGGCGGTCACATAGCGTCCCTTGCCCGGATTGGAGAGACCCACCCAGTACTGGTCGTTGTTGTGGATGTTCTTCTGTTCGTAGAACACGCTAGGCGTGATCAGCAGCGTCGGATCGACCTGCCATGTCAGGGCGGCGCGGGCGGAGAAGGTTCCGCCGTGATTGCTGTTCTTGTCGATCGTGTCGCCCGTCAGATAATTGATGCGGTCGATGTAACCGCCGTCGCGCCGGTACCAGGCGCTGGCGCGGAAACCGAGCACGTTGTCGATGAGCGGTCCGCCGAACGCGGCGCCGGCTTCATAGGAAGGCGCGCCGTACTTCGTGGTCGAGAACTCGGCTTTTGCGTAAGTGCTGTAATCGGTGAGGCTCGGCTGCGGCGTGATATAACGCACCGTGCCGCCTTCGGAGCCCGCGCCGAAGAGCGTGCCCTGCGGTCCGCGCAGAACTTCCACGCGCTGCAGATCGAACACCGCCGGAAGCGCGTTGTCGGAGCCGAAACCCAGCGTGCGGATTTGGATCGGCGTGTCGTCGATATAGATGCCGGTGGTCGCGTCGCCGGCGCTGGAATTGATGCCGCGGATGGAGATGTTGTTCGACGCTTCGTCGAAGGTCACGCCCGGCGTGTATTTCACGAGGTCGGAGAAATTCTTGATGTCCAACTGATCCATGCGCTCGCTGGTGAAGGCGCTGACGCTTTGCGGCACCTTGCTCAGCGCCTGTTCGCGGCGTTCGGACGTGACGACGACTTCTTCGATGACGCCGCTGGAAGCGCTGGTGCTTTGCGCCTTGGCAGGCAATGCGCTCACGGACAACGTAAGCGAAACGGTTGCGACAGAAAGATAGAGCGCGGCAAAAGTCTTTTGCATGGAAGTTCCCCCAGGACGCCGCCATGGTGGGGTTTCGTGACAAAACCGTCAAGAATGGCGGTGTCACGATCTGTCGCAACCGCAGGGATTCGCTGCGCTATTTCCGCATCACCCGGCCAATAATTCGCCCACCGCCCGGTGCGCCTGGTCGATGGCGGAGTCCGTGTAGGCGGACGCGCCCGAGTCCGAATTGGCGATGGCGATGCGCCCGAATCGCTGGCGGCCGATGACGTTGGCGCGCTTCTCTGGCGGGATCGAGAAATCGTCGAACAGCGGGTTGAATTCGTAAGCGTAACCGTGCGGCCAGCGGTTCACCGTGATCGCCAGGATGTCCCGCTTCTCATCGAAGCCGCCGCCGCCCAGCATGCGCTGAAGCTGGTCGCGGATTTTTGATTCAAATGTTTCGAACGTCGTGTCGAGAAGCTCCTGCCGCCCCATGCGGTGCTGGTCGCGTTCCGGCAGGCCGGGCGATACCGGGGTCTTCACCATGAACAGCAGCATCGGATCGTCCGGCGATTTCGGCGATTTGTAACTGCCGACATCGACGGACCAGTTCAGTTGAATCGACGTGAAGTAGCCGCCCGGCGCGGAGATGTTGCGGATGCCGAGCTTGCGCCAGCTTTGCCAGTTGCGGATCGCGACTCCGGTATAGACCAGCGGCACCTTCACCAGCTCATGCAGCGCATCCTTCTGCGCGTCCGGCAATTCGGGGCACAGATACGGGATCATCATGTTCCAGCCCGCGAGGATGCAGTTCGCGGCATGCACGCGATAGACATGGCCCGCGCGGGCATAGGCGACTTCAACGCCCTTGGAGTTTTTCGGATCGCCGATGTTCTTCACGCCGACAACGGTGGACGACAAGCGAATGGCAACCGGCGCGCCCGCCTTGTTCAGCGCTGCATAATTCGCATGCGCGGTGACGATGTCTTCCGCCGTGTTGCCGGACAACACGCCGGGGATGAGCTTGCGCACCAGCGAACGCGCGATCGTCGCGTTGCCATCGGGAAAGTGGAAGGTCGGCAGGTCGGGATTGTCCTGATAGCCCGCCGCCGTATTGCCCATGCGGTTGGTGGAGCCGGGCTTGAGCTTCAACCCTTTGAAGCCGGGCAACCCGAAGCCCCAGCAATCCAGTGCCGGCTCCGCGTCGATGCCCGTGCCGTATTCGTCATGCGTAATGGTCTGGAAGAAGGCGAGCGTGGTGTCGTTCACCTTCAGATAGTTCTTCAGATAGTCGCGATAGGAGATGCGGGAGAGCTTGTCCTTCTTCTGATCGGACGAAAGCCCCGGCATCACATCGGTCTCACCTTCCTGCACGCGCAGGATGTCGGCCTGCGTCTGCGCATCGAGAGGGCATTTCGCGAGGAAGGCTTTCCACGGCATATTGCCGTCCTCGCCGCCGCGGCCTTGTCCCACCACCAGCGCATCCTTGCCGAAAGTCTCCTTGTCGAACCAGATCGCGGGCGAAAGAGAATTATAGGTATCGTCGCGGTCGCATTCTTCGGTGAGCTTCACCGGATCGATGCCGAGATCCTTGAGCAGGCCCGCCGCGACTTTGGAGTAAGGACGCGGGCTGTCGATAAGCTCCGTGCCGCCGTTCAGCAATTCCATGCGGCCGTTCAGATCATATTCGTTGCGCTTGGCGTGGCCGCCGAAATCGTCGTGATTGTCGAGGATCAGGATTTTCGCGTTGGGCTTGGCCTTCCTGAAGAAGTAAGCCGCCGACAATCCGCTGATGCCAGCGCCGACCACGACGAGATCGTAGATCGCGTGGCTGTCTTCCGGTTTCTTGGCATGATCCCAGAAGGTGCCGTCCCGCAACGCATGCGCGGTTTCGAACGAGCCGGGATGGCTGCCGCGCAGATTGTGCTGCAACGGCGGATAGTACCCGGGATCGTCCTGCATCCCCGGAGTGGCCTGCGCCTGCGCGTCGCGCATCATGGCAAGCGAAGCGGCCGTTACCGCCACGCCATTGAGGAAATCGCGCCGGTCGATGCCGCCCGAGAACGGGCACTTCTTGCTGTCGTCGCTCATCGTTCGCGTTCCCCCTCAAACCAAAGCTTGTCATGGCCCGCCGAGAGCGGGCCACCCAGGTGACACAGACTCTTCTGCCGCAGTGGTGCGCGTTTCAACTGGGTGGCCCGCTTTTGCGGGCCATGACAATCGAGGCGCGACCTACTGCAAATTCACCATGACGTGACGCGGCACGGTGTAATCCTCCAGCGCATACATGCTGAGATCCTTGCCGTAACCGGATTGCTTCAAGCCGCCATGCGGCATTTCGCTGACGAGCATGAAGTGGCAGTTCACCCAGGTGCAGCCATAACGCAGCCGCGCCGCCGTCGCCATGCCGCGCGCGATATCCTTCGTCCACACGGAAGAGGCGAGGCCGTAGTCGGAATCGTTCGCCCAGTTCACCGCGGTATCGACATCCTTGAACCGCGTGACGGACACCACCGGCCCGAACACTTCCTTGCGCACGATCTCGTCCTCCTGCGTCGCGCCGGCGATTACCGTCGGCTCGAAATAGAAACCGTTCTTGCCCACCTTGCCGCCCGCCATGACTTCGATGTGCTTCACCGCCTTGGCACGATCGACAAACCCGACAACTCGCTCCTGCTGGCGCTCGGAGATCAGCGGGCCGAGTTCGTTTTCGCCGTCATCCTTCTGGTCGAATTTCAGCGATGACGCAGCGCTGGAAAGTTCGGAGACCAGTCTGTCGTACACTTTCTCGCTCGCATAGACGCGGCACGCCGCCGTGCAATCCTGTCCCGCATTGTAGAAGCCGAAGCTGCGCAGGCCCGCGACCACCGCGTCGATGTCCGCATCGTCGAAGACGATCACCGGTGCCTTGCCGCCCAGTTCCAGATGTGTGCGCTTGAGTGTCGCCTGCGCCGCCGCGATCACCTTGCGCCCGGTGCCGACATCGCCGGTGAGCGAGATCATCGCCACTTGCCGCGCATTGATGAGCCGGTCGCCGACCGACGCACCGCGCCCGGTGATGATGTTGGCCACGCCTTCGGGGAAAATCTCGGCCAGATGCTGCGCCAGTTTCAGCGCGGTGAGCGGTGTCTGCTCGCTCGGCTTCAGCACGACGGTGTTTCCAGCCGCGAGCGCGGGCGCAAGTTTCCACGCCGCCATCATCAACGGATAATTCCATGGCGCCACCTGCGCCACCACACCGACGGGATCGCGCCGGATCATCGAGGTGAAGCCCGCGAGATATTCCCCCGCCACCGGCCCATGCATGGTGCGCACCGCGCCCGCGAAGAAGCGAAAGCAATCCACCACGCCGGGAATTTCATCGTTCAACACCAGATGCCGCGGCTTGCCGCAATTCAACGCTTCCAGATCGGCATAGGCGTCCGCATCCTTCTCGATCAGGTCCGCCAGCTTGAGCAGCATCCCGGACCGTTCGGCCGGCGTCGTGCGCGACCACGCATCGAACGCCTCGTCCGCCGCGAACACCGCATTGTCGACCTGTTCGTTCGACGCCTCCGGCACCTCGACAATGAGCTTGCCCGTGCGCGGGTTGAGAATTTTTTCGGGAGTGCCTTTGCCGTCCTCGAATTTTCCACCGATGCGAAGTTGGGTATCCATGCGAGTCTCCGACAGCCGCGCGAACTAAATCAGCCTCGCGCCGCAAACGCCACCGTCTTTCCTCACCCGTTTTACGGGGGAGGTGGCGCGCGCGAAGCGCGTGACGGAAGGGGCGGCGGTGAAGGAGAAGAATTTGCTCCGCCGCAGCCACCCCCTCCGCCTCACTGCGTTGGGCACCTCCCCCGCAAAGCGGGGGAGGAAAGCGATTTGACGCTCTCCTAGACTCTGTCCCACAAATAGCGCCGCATCCGCTGGGGCAGGGAATGGCATCCACACAGGACGACGACGCAGCGCAACTGGCCGCGCTGGGTTACACCGCGCGCTTCGACCGCAAGATGTCGCTGTGGGAGAATTTCGCGCTCGGCTTCACCTATCTCTCGCCGGTCGTCGGCGTCTATTCGGTGTTCACGCTCGGCATCACCACGGGCGGGCCGCCGATGTTCTGGTCCTATTTCCTCGCCGCCGCCGGGCAATTCCTCGTCTGCCTTATCTTCTGCGAAGTGGTTTCGCAGTTTCCGATTTCCGGCGGGCTTTATCCCTGGGCGCGCCGTCTCGTCGGCAAGAAATGGGCGTGGATGGCGGGCTGGATCTATGGCTGGGCGCTGTTCACCACCATCGCCGCCGTCGCGGTGGGCGCGGGGCCGTTCGTCGCCACCTTGCTCGGCTTCGCATCGACGCCGCTGACGGTCACGATCATCGCGCTGGTGCTGGTGGCGATTTCCACGCTGGTCAATCTCGCGGGCACGCAGGTCTTGGCGCGCGTGGCGATGTTCGGTTTCATCTGCGAGATCATCGGCGCCATCGTCGTCGGCGGTTATCTCCTCATCTTCCAGCGCCATCAGCCGTTCAACGTGGTGCTCGACACGTTCAACATCGGTGCTGGCAATTACTGGCCGGCTTTCATGGCCGCGGCGGTGACGGGCCTCTTCACCTGCTACGGTTTCGAAGCCTGCGGCGACGTGGCGGAGGAAACGCCGAACCCCGGCAGCGCCATTCCGCGCGCCATGCGCATGACGATCTATGTCGGCATGCTGGCAGCCGCATTCGTCTGTCTCGCATTGATTGTCGCGCAGCCGGATATGCCGGGCGCGATCTCCGGCAAGGTCGCCGATCCGGTGGCCGCGGTTCTCACCGCCGCGTTCGGCGAGACCGGATTCAAAGTTGTGATCGTCGTGGTGCTGGTGTCGTTCATGTCCTGCATCTTGAGTTTGCAGGCGGCGACCAGCCGTCTCGTCTTCGCCTATGCGCGCGACAAGATGGTGGTGGCGAGCGATTTCTTCGCCACCGTCTCGCCGCACACCCATGTGCCGGTGCGGGCGCTGGTGATGTCGGGCATCGTGGCGGGCATCATCATCTGCCTCGGACTTATCTTCCAGAACGCCATCGCGGTGATCGTGGCGTCGGCCATCATCGGCATCTATGTCGCCTTCCAGATGATCGTGGTAGGCGCGCTGTCCGCCCGCCTGCGCGGCTGGGTGCCGGGCGGAAAATTCCGCCTCGGCGCCTGGGCGTGGCTGGTGAACATCGTCGCGCTGATCTACGGCATCGGCGCGATCGTGGACATGGCCTGGCCGCGTACCCCGACCGCGCCGTGGTATATCGACTGGTCCATGAGCGTGACATGGCTCGCAATCATCGGCGTCGGCGTTCTTTATATGCTGCTCGCCCGCCCCTACGATCACGGCACGGCGCCCGCGGGCGATGCTTTCAAATTGACGAAACAAACATAACTGTCATGGCCCGCAAAAGCGGGCCACCCAGGTGACGCCGGCTCGGTGTTGAAAATTGAGTGGAGAATTCTTTGGCGCATTTGCGCAGATTTCAACTGGGTGGCCCACTCTAGGTGGGCCATGACAATCTTGGATTAGGAGGAAATCATGAAGATCATTCTGATCACCGCATCACTACTAATCGCGACACCCGCGCTCGCCGAACAACTCACCGTCGTCGAACACGCCACCACCGACGCCACCGCGTCGGTCGGCAAGGCGAAGGACAACGCCGGCGACATCCTCACTTTCGCCAATCCCATCTTCGACGCCGCGAACAAGAAGCAGATCGGCAGCGACAACGGCTTCTGCATCCGCACGGTCGTCAGCAAGGCTTATGAGTGCATCTGGACGCTGAAGCTGGCCGATGGGCAGATCACCTCCGAAGGCCCGTTCCACGACACGGGCGACACCACGCTCGCCGTCACCGGCGGCACCGGCAAATACATCGGCGCCAAGGGCGAAATGCTGCTCCACGCGCGCGACGCCAAGGGCAGCGCGTATGATTTCAAATACACATTGGTGAAATAGCGCCTATTCCGCTTCCATCTGCGGCGCTTGCCCGGCAGTGAGCAGGTTGGTCTTGCGCAAGGTCAGGATCACCGCCAGCACCGGCAAGCTCGCATAGAACATGAAGAGGAACGTGTTTCCGTAAGAGATGATCTGCGACTGTTGCTCGATGATGCCGCTCAGGGCCTGCGCGCCGAAGGGCAGTTGCGGTCCCAGCATCAGGCTGGGCGCATTCTGGCTCAGCGCGCGATTGAAGGGCGAGGCAAATTCCGCAAGCTGGTTGTAATTGGTCTGGGTGCTGCTGCTCAGAACCGTCGTGGTCAGCGAAACGCCGATGGCCGATCCCACATTGCGCACGAGATTGAGGATGCTCGATCCGTCGGTGCGGTAGGTCTGCGCCAGCGTCGAATAGGTGTACATGTTCATCGGCACGAAGATGAAGCCCATCGCCACGCCCTGAATGAAGGTGGTGACGGCCAGGGTCGAGAAACTGATCGCAGGCGTCCAGCCGGACATCTCCCACATCGACCACAGCAGCACGAGCGCGCCGATCCCCATCAGCCAGCGCGGATCGCTGCGCAGCACGATGCGGCCCACGAACACCATGGAGATCATCGTACCCACACCGCGCGGCGCCAGCAGCAACCCGGTGTCCAGCACCGAATAGCCGCCGAGGTTTTGCAGGAAGGGCGGCAGCAACGCGCTGGTCGCCAGCAACAGAAGTCCCACGAAAAATGTCAGCAGAAGTCCGGAGACGTAATTGCGGTCCTTCAGCAGATCCATGTTCACGAAAGGATGCTTCGTCGTCATCTGGTGAACGATGAAGAGATAGAAGGCCAGCCCCGCGATCACGCATTCGGACACGATCTCGGTGGAATTGAACCAGTCCTGATCCGAGCCGCGGTCCAGCAGTAATTGCAGCGCGCCGAGCGCAAGCCCGAGGAAGGCGAAGCCGTACCAGTCGAACTCCGGCGGCTTGCGCAGCTTTTCTTCAAAGAGAAAGAAGAACACACCGAGCGTACACAGGATGCCGATCGGCACGTTCACATAGAACACCCAGCGCCATGAATAATTGTCGGTGAGAAAGCCGCCCAGCGTCGGGCCCAGAATGGGGCCAAGCATGATGACCGCGCTCCACACAGCCATGATCTTGCCGCGCTGTTCGATGGGATAACGGTCCAGAATGATCGCCTGCGATAGCGGCGAAAGCGCCGCCCCGAACGCGCCCTGCGCCAGGCGAAAGATGATCATCTGGTCGAGCGTTTGCGCGAGGCCGCATAACGCGGACGTTGTGGTGAAGCCGATGAGCGAAACCAGAAATATCTCGCGCCGCCCGAAGCGCGCCGCCAGCCAGCCGATGGGGCCGGTCATGATTGCGGAGGCGATGATATAGGACGTCAGCACCCAGGTGATCTGGTCGCGGCTCGCCTGCAGGCTGCCCTGCATGTAAGGCAGCGCGACGTTCGCGATGGTGCTGTCCAGCATCTGCATGAACATGCCGACCATCACGCAGGTGACCGCGATGCGCAGCGCGAGCGGGGAATCCCGTTGCGGCGCATGGAAGAAGGGCGTCGGCGTTGTTGTTGTTGTCGACAATTCTGGCGTTCCTCGAACCCACGCTAACACGGCTGCCAGAACGGCCAAGTCTTCCCTTGAGGAAGATGCTTGGCAGACTCTGAAAAAAGTTTTCCCCTCTCCCCCGCGCGGGGAGGGGGCCACCGGTTTAATCGCGATAGCGCGCGGCGAGGATCTTGAGCGTTTTTGCAACCTGCGCGCGGAAGGCGGGTGGGCCCAGAACCTCCACCTCTTCGCCCAGCCGCAGCATGTCCCGTACGCCGAGATCGAAGCTTTCCACGGGCAGGCGGCAGCGTACCCAGCCGTCGCGATCGGGCTTCTGCGCAGAGTTCGCGGCCGCTGCGGCAACGTAAGGGCCGAGTGCTTCCAGCCGGTCCACACCCTTGGGCGACAGCCGCACCAGCGCTTCCTCCCGATAGACGCCGGCTTCGTAGGCGCTGGAGGATCGCTCCCAATGATCCACAAGATCGAACTTGCCGGGGCGGATGAACGGCTCGCCGGTGACCTCAACGTCCAGCATCTGCGCGACGCGATAGGTGCGGATGGTTTTTCCGCTCATTGCCACGAGGTACCAGACGCCGCCTTTCAGAACGAGGCCGAGCGGTCCCAGCTTGCGGCCATAAATCTCGCCGCTGTTGCGGTATCGCAGCTTCAGCCAGCGCTCGCCCCACACCGCCTGCGCCACCGGTTGCAATTGCGGCAGTGGGTCGACGCCGCGAAACCACGCGACAGGATCCAGATGAAAGCGCGATGCGATGCGCTCCGCATTGGGCTGCATGTTCGCGGGCAGCGCCGCCATCAGCTTCAGCCGCGCCGTGTGCAGAACATCGGAGAGTCCCAACTGCGCGGCGGGTCCGGGCAGGCCGGCAAGAAAAAGCGATTCCGCTTCCGGCTGGGTGAGGCCGGTGAGCTTGGTGCGGTATCCGTCCATCAACGCGAAACCGCCGCTTCGCCCGCGTTCGCCATAAACCGGGATTCCGGCCGCGCTGAGTTGATCGATGTCGCGGTGGATGGTGCGCACCGACACTTCGAATTCCACCGCCAATGCGCTCGCGCTCATCCGGCCGCGAGCCTGCAGCAGCATCAGGATCGAAAGGAGTCGGCTCGCGAGCATTTTTTCAGGCTACCGCACAATACATGACATTCGATGTCATGTTTAAGGGCTTACACCTCCGCCCCGCAACCTGGAGGACAACGCCCATGAAACTCGCATCCCTTCTCCTAGCCGCCACGCTCGCGGCAACCGGCACGGCCTATGCCAATGCGGACGCGCCTCCGCCCGCGTCGGACAAGGCCGATCTCAGCGGCCTGCATGCGTTCGATTTCATTGCGGGCAAGTGGCGCGCGCATCACCGCAAGCTGAAGGAGCGTCTTGCCGGCAGCCATGACTGGGTGGAGTTCGACGGCACGCAGGACGCGCGCATCGTTCTGGGTGGTTACGCCAATGAGGACGACAATGTGTTCAACATCCCCGGCGGTGCCTATCGCGGCGTGACCTTGCGCTCCTACGACCCGAAGACGGGTTTGTGGTCGATTTGGTGGCTCGACGGCCGCATGCCGTCCATCAATCTCGATCCGCCGGTGCGCGGCCGCTTCGTGAACGGCGTCGGCACCTTCTATGCGAACGACACACTGCGCGGAAAGCCGATCAAGGTGCGTTTCATCTGGAAGCCGGAGACGCACAACACGAGCCATTGGGAGCAGGCCTTTTCACCGGACGGCGGCAAGACCTGGGAAACCAACTGGACCACGGATTTCGTCCGCGTCTCCGAAGGATCGCATCCGTGACGATCAACCGCCGCGATCTCATGCACCTGTCGCTGCTGGCGACGGCGATGAGTGCCGTTCCCTTCAACGCTTCTCTCGCAGCCACCGCAAAGGACAATGCCGTGCAAGACCATTCCCGTGATTTCGATTTCTTCTTCGGCGACTGGAAGGTGCGCCATCGCTATCTCAAGGCGCGTCTCGCCGGTAGCACCGAATGGCTTGAGTTCGATGGAACGACGCGCGCGCAGCCGCTTCTCAATGGCGCGGGCAATGTCGATGACAATTTCCTCGACAAACCGGACGGTCCGTACCGCGCCGCAACCATCCGCGCTTACGATGCGAAGACGAACATTTGGGCGATCTGGTGGATCGACGGGCGCACGCCGACGGGACCGATCGACCCGCCGATGCTGGGCCGGTTCGAAAACGGCGTCGGCACGTTCCTTTCCGATCAGGCGTTCAATGGCAAGCCGATCAAGGTGCGCTTCCTCTGGATGCCGAAGGACGATGATGCCGCGCAATGGGAGCAGGCCTTCTCCGCCGACGGCGGCCAGACATGGGAGACGAACTGGGTGATGCAATTCACGCGCACGCATCGCCCCGTGATCGAATTGCGCCAATACACGCTGCACCCCGGCAAGCGTGATGTGCTGATCGACATCTTCGAGAAGAACTTCGTGGAGAGCCAGGAAACGCTCGGCATGTTCCTGCCCGGCATGTTCCGCGATATGGACCGGCCCGACCGGTTCGTCTGGCTGCGCGAATTCGCGGATATGGACGCGCGCGGCAAGGCGCTGCCCGCCTTCTATTACGGCCCGGTGTGGCAGGCGCATCGGGGTGAAGCCAATCCGACGATGGTGGACAGCGACAATGTGCTGTTGCTGAAACCGGCCTGGAGCGGCGCGGACTTTCCGAGATATTTGGAGCGCGCGCCGGTCGGCACGACGGGAACGGCGAAAGGCATGGTGATCGCCGCGATCCACTACTTCGGCGCGAGTGTGCCGGATGGCTTCGTCACGGCATGGAGCGAGGCGATGCCGTCGCGCATCGCGGCGGCGGGCGGAAAATTCCTCTCCGCCTGCGTCACCGAGGCGGCGGAAAACAATTTTCCGCGCCTGCCCATCCGCGAGGGGGAGCATGTCTTCATTTCCTTCACGCTGTTTGACGGCACGAATGCGAAGCCCGTCGCGCTGTTGCCCGAACTGGCGCAGCGGGTGAAAGCCACGGAGACGCTGCGTCTCATTCCCACAGCACGCTCGCGCATTCATGCTTGATTGTTTGACCTGACGCTTGGCATCTCTCTCCCGCGCGATACACTCGCGCGTGGGGGAGTGCCGATGCAGATCTTGTTGCCGCTTGCGGAGAAGATCGCCGAACGCCTGAAGGCGCGAGGCGAAACCATCTCCATCGCCGAATCGTCCAGCGGCGGCTTGCTGTCGGCGGCGCTGCTCGCCGTGCCGGGCGCCTCCGCTTATTTCGTCTCCGGCGCGGTGGTTTATACACCGCGCGCCCGCGCGACCTTGATGGACATTCCACGCGCCGCCGTCGCCGGCATGCGCTCCGCCAGCGAGCCTTATGCGCTGCTGCTCGCCAGAACCGCGCGCGACCGCTTCCGCACCACATGGGGACTGTCGGAAACCGGCGCGGCGGGCCCGACCGGCAATCCTTACGGCGACGCCGCCGGCCATAGCTGCATCGCGCTCGCGGGGCCGGATGTGGAACGCACGATCACGCTCGAGACGGCAAGCACCGACCGCGTGGAAAACATGCGCGCCTTTGCACGCAAAGCATTGGAGCTTTTGTTGGAGAATCTACCCTCCCCTTGAGGGAGGGTCGGAGAGCGAAGCGATCCGGGGAGGGGCAAGGCGCAGACCCCTCCCCGAAAAATTCTTCGCTGCGCTGCGAATTTTATCGGCCCTCCCTCAAGGGGAGGGCGGAATAGGGACAGAGTATGAGCAATTTCCAATTCATCGATCTGCCGGATATCCGCATCCGTGCCGTCGTGCAGGGCGAAGGTCCGCTCGTCGTCATGGTGCATGGTTTTCCCGAAAGCTGGTTCTCCTGGCGCCACCAGATCGGGCCGATTGCGGAGGCGGGCTTCACCGCCTGCGCCATCGACGTGCGTGGCTATGGCGGCTCCGGCAAGCCGCAACCGGTGGACGCCTATGCGATGGAACACATGATCTCCGACGTCGCGGGCGTGATCGAGAAACTCAGCGGCGACGGTAAGGCGGTTCTCATCGGCCACGACTGGGGCGCGCCCATCGTCTGGAATACGGCGCTGGTGCGGCCCGATCGCGTGCGCGCTGTCGCGGGATTGTCGGTGCCGTACACCGGCCCGGCGACACGCTCCTTCCGCGACATCTATGAAGCGATTTTCACGAAGAACGGAAAATTCTTCTACCAGCATTATTTCCAGGAAGAGGGCGTCGCCGAACGCGAGGCGGAAGCGAATGTGCGCGATTTCCTGCGCCGCTTTTATTATGCGATCTCCGGTGACGCGCCGGACGGCACATGGCCGCGCGACAAGGTTGTCGGCGATACGCTGCTGCATCGCCTGCCGGACCCCGATCCATTTCCCGAATGGCTGCACAAGGATGGCCTCAGCTATTTCGTGAACGAGTTCAAGCAGAGCGGTTTCCGCGGCCCGATCAACCGCTACCGCAATCACGACCGCGACTTCGCCTATCTCTCGCAATATGCGGACCGCAAAATTCATCAGCCGTCCCTTTTTATCGGTGGCAGCCGCGATCTGGT